>ENA-OPBS01003061-OPBS01003061.1-human-gut-metagenome-genome-assembly--contig:-NODE-3061-length-10847-cov-3.050500_pt1 | contig 10847 bp, 9 predicted proteins | sample MGYA00241074_ERZ501463 | MGnify/ENA primary metagenome ERZ501463 (study PRJEB25962, sample SAMEA2042578) | human gut metagenome | biome: human gut; feature: human-associated habitat; material: faeces...
ACCGTGGGCGACCGCCTCTCCAACGGCACTTACACCGAGGAAAACAAGCGCGCCTTCCACGGTTTCGGGAACAACCTGGTCCGCGCCATGATCAAGTGGATCTACGGTTACAGCTTCGAAGACGTCATGACGGGGTACCGCGCCATGGGTCAGCCGTTCGTCAAGACGTTCCCCGTCCTGAGCGAGGGCTTCCAGATCGAGACCGAGCTCTCCATCCACGCCGTCGATCACCGTTGGCGAATTAAGGATGTCCCGGTGGAGTACCGGGACCGCCCCGCTGGTTCAGTGTCCAAGCTCGACACGGTCGGCGACGGCATCAAGGTCATCGCCATGATCGGCACGCTCTTCAAGGACTACCGACCGCTCAAATTCTTCAGCCTCATCGCCCTGATCTTCGCCGCCATCGGCCTCGCGCTCGGCATCCCCATCATCGTAGAGTATTTCCACACCGGGCTGGTTCCCCGCTTCCCAACTGCCATGCTCGCCGCGTGTTTCATGTTCCTGTGCGGCCTCAGCCTGGCAACGGGCTTCATCCTCGACTCGGTCGCCAAGGTCGAAAAGAAACAATGGGAGCTTCAGGTATACAAAACGCGCAATTCAATAGGTGAGTAGGCTTCAATGAACACTAATAAGCGCCTTACAAACTGGGATCTTCTAAGAGCCCTCTCAATGTTTTTAGTTGTTGTTGTTCACATCGCACCGCAACTGGGCAGTTTTCGCGGCATTAACGCTGGCGTGATAGTAGGCACAGGCGCCATTATTTGCGACCCGATATTCTTCTGCCTGTCGGGCTATTTCGCACTGAAACCTCTAAAGAAAAGCTACAAGGACTATCTCTTTGGAAAAGCCCTGTCGTTGCTGCTACCCATCTTTGTGTATGCTGGGCTTCTGTACACCTATAAAGTAGTGACTGGCTCACTTCAGGATACCAACTACATCCGATACACCAGTAGCCTTGTCCAAGGTGGCTGGTGGTTTGTTCCAGCGCTCATTCCATATATTATTATTGCGCCAGTATTGGCAAAAATGTTCGAAGCACTTGATGACCGTACCTGCAAAATTGCCCTGTTCGTAACCTTAGGAATCTACGCATGGGGCGGACTATCATGCGCAGCAAACTCTTTGCTCATAAACTCTCAGCATATAACCCTTGCAGCAGCCGTAAGCACGTTTCAGCGTATCATACCGCGATCGCTGCTTGGGGGAACGTATTTCACGTTCTTTTGCTTGGGGTATTTCGTTAAGCGTGTAACGCCATTATTAGACAGGCGGGAAACTAGGTTTATTAAGTCAATAGGTATTCTTTTTTTCATCTTCGATATTGTGAGCGCATATTTTGGTTTCGAAAGGTCCGATCCGAGTTTTAACTGGGTAATCGTGACCGTTGCAATATTTGTTGCGTTTAATGGCATCAAGCTACACTCGCAAACGTTCTCGAACATCATTGAGTGGACTGCAAAAAGATCCTATTCAATTTATCTCTTGCAATACGCAACGATTGAGCTTGCCACATCTGTTATCTATAACGGCGTACTAGATGGCGGATATTCGACGCTTTCATGGCCACTTAGGATAGCCACATAGATATTGGCGACAGCGCTGGCCTACGGACTGGCGCTAGCGGTGGCATCGGTCGTGGACCCCTTCATCATTGGGCCCATCCAGGTAAAGCTTAAACAGTATCGTCAGAATACCGCATGCTAGGCCGTTTAACAGTGAACAGAGTTTCATAGCAACTTACATGATAAAAGGGTGGTTGGGAGTAACATCCCGACCACCCTCCTTTAGAGCTTCAATAGCCGCAATTCGCGAACAGCACCATTACCATAAAACGAATTATGAGCGAGATTTAAGCGCCTCAATCGCCTCGGAGATAGAAGGCGCATCCTCAAATAAGCCATCCTTCATGTCCTCCGTGGACGAAACGCCGCAGGCGGTAAGAAGAAAAGATTTAGCTCGATCGATCAGCATAAACACCGCCGCCTTATATCCCTTTAGTTGAGCGACAAATGAATATACACTGGATGCACCAAACGAAACAGGACCGTCTTGGGCAAGTAGCTGTTGATAGAACTTTAGGATTCTATCGCTCGCCAGCAACTGTCCAATATCATCAATCGACAAATACTTCGAAAGTACGCGCTGCAACCCTTGCAGCAATTCCTCTCGATCTGTCTGATTCTTGATATTAAGCAGATCGAACACGAGGAAATCCGCAACAAAAAGCAACATAGAGCGGCCCGACTCGCCTTCGAATCTCCCCTGCTTATCCCAATCCGCCATGATGCAATCAACAACCTGCAGATGCTTCTGAAGGCGCAGCTTCTCATCTTGTGCCATCAAACACATTGCCGAATCCTTGCGGGACAGACGGTAGTCATACAACGAGTCAGAAAGCAGCTTTGTGCGAGAAGATCTTCCTAGCGTGGCAAAGGAAAACACCTGGTCCTCGCCAAGGGTCAGACCAACAGGAAAATAGAGCCCATGATCGCGCAAGAAAGAAAGACGATAAGCTCCATTCCACGGAAAAGGCCTAGTCTTAGCATAAAAGACAAGCTTATCGCTGTAGCCGGAATAGACTTCATCGTCCAATGTTAAGGTCGATGTAAGCCACGGATTGGCGAGCTCAGCCGGGAAGGGATCAGCAGAAAACTTAAGGATATCGACCAGTTGCTCATCATCAAACGCCTTGCAAATGACCTCACAGGCGCTGGGCTTTAGCAGATCGTCGGCATCCACAAAGAGGATAATCTCACCGTGCGCCTTATCGATACCATAATTTCTAGCAGCAGAAACCCCTCGGTTTATTTCATGATAGATGACGAATCGGGAATCGCGAGAAGCATACAGGTCGAGCAGCTCGCTCGAACCATCAGTAGATCCGTCATCAACACAAATGACCTCGATATTGTTGTATGACTGAACCGCAATCGAATCGAGGGTATCCAGCAGATAGCCACCGACGTTATAAACAGGGACAACGATTGACAGCAACGGACAATATAAATCAGACATATTAACGGCGGAGCTTTCTCTTCATCATACGAGCTACCATAGAGAAGCCGCCAGCTGCAAAATATTCGCAAATCGTATTGAGCTTACCGGAGCCCGTAAGCGAATACTGGACCTTAAGAAGATCAGCGTTCTCGGCAAAATCCTTTACACGAGCAAACTCACCAGGATTAAAGCCGTAGCGGTCAAACGGAGCTTCGGCACAAATAATGTTATTCACCTGCAACTCTTCAGCCATTTCATTCGAAAAGACGCTAATAAAATCGCGACGAAGTTCAGGCGCCAGCCTGTTAAGGTTCCAATCGTAGTTATAGAACTTCACTTTGGCACGAATGGGATCAAGCGCCGGCTTGAGATCAGGGCGGTCCTCATTTAGGAAGCGTGACATCTCATGATGCTCATCGCAAACACAAAACACCTTGCCCGGATTGTTCACCGAAGAATGCTCATTATCCTGACGATAGTGCAGGAACGCTTTTCCCGAATACATAGCGCGCTGTGCACAGGCAAGGACCTTAAAAGTGAAGCTCGTGTCCTGGAAGGACGCTCCTGGAGTAGGAAGAAACGAGATGTTATTGGAAGACAGAAAGTCCTTACGATACAGTGCAGACCAAATGGAAGGCTTGGCCCAGAATGCGTCGGGCGCATCGATGGGCTTATGTACGCCCATGCCGATCAGCTCTTGACTCATCGCGGGAAAATAGACGTCATGACGATTAAGCCTTGAACTATCGCGAGACGACCAATAGAGCCAGAAATTGCATTTAAAAAGATCGAGCTCGTTGTCCTCGGCCTGCTGAACCATAAACTCAAGCGCATCGGCATCCAAGAAATCGTCGGACTCAAGAATAGAAATATACTTACCCTTGGCGATTTCAAGACCACGATTCATGGAGTCGCCGTAGCCGGAATTTGGCTTATCAATAACAACGAATCGGGGGTCTTCAGACGCAAATCCATTGATGATCTCCAAGGAAGAATCCGTAGAGCCGTCATTGATGCAAATGATTTCAATATCCTTAAGTGTCTGATTCTGCAGAGAGCTGAGGCACTCGTCGAGATATTTCTCGACATTACAGATGGGCACGAGAACCGATACAAGTGGCTGGTTTTGCGACACAATGACTCCTATGCAAGCATGACACATATGATATGCAACTCAAATGAATTGATTATAACAAATGGCCTCGAACGAGACCGAATCCCCAAAGACTGCACCCTGCAAACAAGGAGACCGTAAGCTAAACTCAATACAAGCAGTTAAACATTTATGGAAATGCCCACGTTAACGGCGTGAACGGACAAGGACGTTCAAATAATTTCGATCCCCGATAAGGAGTATTCAGTGAAAAAAAGATATCCCGAGTTTGATGTCGCAAAAGCAATAGCACTTGCCGGTGTCATCATTGGCCACTCAACATATCTGGGGACACCAGACCGGCTTGCCTCCGCTTTCTACTCATTTGATATGCCTCTCTTCTTTATTGTCAGTGGATTCTTCAGCAAGCCCGAGGCTAAACTCACACCCGACTACGTTAGAAAGAATGCCAAATCGCTTCTGATGCCTTATCTGATTACTTGTATAGGCGTTATTGGATGCTCATTCTTAGGGGCAATCTTAACGGGGAAGACTAACCCGGCAGAGATAGCAAGCCACTGGTTTATGGCAGGTCTTTACGGATGCGGAGGAATCACACCCGCAACCCCGGCATTCGTATCCGCCATTGGTGCCCTTTGGTATCTCTTCGCGCTGTTCTTTGGCAAAATGCTCCTGGCAGTCGTAAACCAATTTCGCCATCCCGCGATTTTAGTTCTGGGTCTCTTCTTCTGCGGCAACGTTTTGGCCCAAATCATTTGGCTTCCCTGGAGTATCCTTCAGGCCTTGAGTGCAACGCTCTTTTTGTACATTGGACAGATTATTAAAAAGCATGCCCTGCTTGAAGAGAACTCGATTGAGCCCATCTGCTGGTTATTCATGGCGGGAATCTGGGGCTACTCAGCCCTACGCTTTGGAAAGCTCTACATGGTAACAAACACCTACGTTAACGGGACACAGGATGTCATCGGAGGCATTTTTGGCTCATTGGTAATACTCAAGCTATGTCAAACGGCTTGCAAGCATATTCCAAGCGTCACGAAACCCATTGCCTGGATCGGAAAGTACACACTCCCGCTCTTCTGCATGCACCTTATTGAGTTGAATGTGTTTCCTTATCAATACGTTTCTGGAATCGTCGAGAGCCTTCCACTAACGCCGTGGATCGGATATCTGATTGTCCGTTTCGCTATCATTGCACTGCTCACGAGCATCCTATACATGCTTCCACGCCCGATTTCAAAATGGTATTTCCAGTCAAGACAAAAGAGTCAAGCGGGACGATAAAACCTAAATACCCCCGCATTGAGGACAGCGCCTCTATTCAATTGAGTAGAGGCGCATATCTTTCTCGCTTAAAATAAGTGAGAAGCCGGGGGTGCAATCATTAACCGAATCAATGCCCGTCCAGCCAGACTTGTGATAGCCCGGCATATCTACGCCCTCACGACCGTTCTCGCCATAATCCAGAACAAGAAGATACTTAGCACCAGACTGTTTAACGTCGCGCGCAATCAGCGAATCATAAGAAATGCGGTCGAGTCCATGGCGGATTTGCTTGCTGACCGCCGTCTCGCCCTTGCCAAAGGAGCTGAACTTTCGATACATAAGATTAAGGTCGTTTGCGGCATATCCGTAGACACTGCCGTCAAAGGGATTGTTGATAATCAGCTCATCACCGGCCATTTGCTTGACCTCGCCAAGAAACGCCAACTCATCGGACGTCAGATTATTATCGACATCATAGATGCTATACATGTAATTAAGCACGCTTTTAGTAAATCCGACCGGGGAATAGTTGTTAATGGACGGGTTGACACTTTCGGGCCAAAACAAGCCGCAGGCAATCAGGACGATGCAGAGCGCCTGGGGGAGATACCTGGCAGAACGGTCCATCCCAACAGAAACGGAAAATGCGCTCTGAACTTTTCTCAAGATAAAGTCGAGACCAAGCGTCGAAAGCGGAATGCTAAACAGCGCGGTCATCGCAGCTACACGATATTGGTCCGTATACCAAAAGCCCGTAAGAAAATGTCTGATAAAGCCTTCCTGAGTAGCATCGACAACAAACAGCATTATCGAAAAAAGGTATACAAAGAAATAGCCTCGGTAGGACCTGTTGCCCAGCGCGCAAAAGCTACCAAGAACGACCAGGCACGCAAGAAGAATACATGGCGTACTTTCATTAAAGGAGAACGAGAATGCCCTCCATAAAGCATCAAAGATGTAAGTGAATGAAGGCCAGTGAAAGTTGATGACTCCCTGCAAAAAACTTGCTTTCGTCATTAAAAACCAGATGACAGCAACAGCCAAAAGCACAATGCCGCGTGACGCATAATAGGCAAACTTAACCGAGATCGATTGGATGCGAAGCAGCTGGCGTTCAAATAGGCCCCCCAAGCAAAGAACAATCGAAGGCACTAAAAGAATACCGAGCGTGAATAACGCATTCGGCTGCAAGGACACGAGAGACGCCAAACCAAAAAGCATGGCAACCAAGACGGGACGATCAGCCAAACAAACAGAACGACGCTCATCAAAGCCCTGCATAAACCAAATAAAAACGGAGGCAACAGCAGGAATAGTACAGAACGCTGCGAAATTAGGGTAAACGGGGCCCCAGTAAAGCAGAGTCCAAGGAAAAGCAATCGCACCAAGTGTAACAACCGCGGCGCAAATGCCCTTTTGCACATCGCCCTTGGTAAGAACTGCAATTAAAGACTGGACACCTAAAGGCAATACGAAAGCAACAAACACAAAGTTAGTGAGATTAATTGACGCCATGACAGAAATATCAAAAGCACGCGCAACCAAAGCGGCAACAATATGCCAAGCGGCGGGATAAAAACCAGCACTTGCATTAGGGCTGAACACTTTGGAACCAGCCTCGAGATAGGACCCAATAGATAGAATCGAATAACTAGAGGCATGCTTCATACTCTGAACAACACTCAAATGAAACGAATTGTCATATACCTGAAGAAAGTTATCTGGCAAGCCAATACCGCGAACAAAAAGATAAACCGTCACAGGAACGGACAAGCCAAGGGCACACAGGTATGGCAGTAGAGTAAGGATATCGGTGTCAAAAAAGGCGCGTCGTCCGTGAAATCGAAAAAAACACGCCATGCCACTGACCGCAGCAAAAAAGAACAACGAAATCAATAAAGCAAAATAGCCCTCGGCAACGCCAATAAACCGGAGAGCGATGCCCATAAAGACCAAAAAGAAGACAGTGATTACAGGACCAAAGGAAAGAGATTGTTTAAAGGGAACACCAAATGCCCGCGAAGCCAACATGCCTGGCAAAATCAAAACAACGGCGACAACAAAAGCCTCGCCGAATAACATCGACCAACTCATGAAATACCTCACGAACGAAGTGAATAAACGATTCTAAAACTAATTCTATTTCAAATGGACAACGCCCGAGAGATCATATGCGAGAGATCATATGCTATACAAAGCAAAACAGCCATAAAGAGAAGCAAAAAGGATGAATGAGATGCCAAGACACCAAGAGAGTCTTAGCAAAAAATTAAGACACGTTAAGATACTCAATATAGTATCGAATAAACCAAACTGCTTCATTTCCTCTTTGCATCAAGCGCCACAGCCTGAACTAGCGAATTAAGGCGCTCTTCCTGCTTTGACAGTCGTAACGAAATTCTGAAATCACGAACCACTAGGACTGCTAAAACATATAGAAAGACAAGATTTGATGCAGACATAAATCCCAACAAGTTTGAAAAAAATGAGGCAATTTCCGGGAAAACGCCAAGCACCACGAAGCTCGTGCTAAATAAAAGCCAAAAAACAGAATCCAAAACCTGCATTCTGCATCTTTTGAGGTTGTGTACAACGAAAATAAAAACAATCACAGCGCAGGCAACAAGAAACACGCGCAAGGAAGTTGACATGCAATCACCTAAACCATTGAACAATAAGAAGCGTGACAAATACTCGAACCATGTATTGAATCGACCTAATTGGATTTAAATAGCTCTCTCCACCCTGCCGCTCGCGCATGGATACCTGTATTTCCGATACCTTATAACCTTGCTTGATAAAGAAGGCAATGGACTCGGGTTCAGGATTAAGCGCATCGTTGCAGGAATATTCTTTTAAAACGTCTCGGTTGAAAAGTCGAAATCCAGACGTAGGATCACTAATCCTTTTACCAGTTAACATTTTAATAAGGAAAGTAATCATTCTCGAACCAAACATGCGCATTGACATATCTTTACGCATCGACAAAAAACGAGAACCAATTACTATGTCAGCGTTGTCAAATTGAGCCTTCGAAACAAGCTCCGAAATATACTCAGGCCGATGTTGTCCATCCGCATCGAATTGAACCATGTAGTCGTAATCATTCTCCAGCGCATAACAAGCTGCCGTTTGAAATCCAACCGTCAAGCCGCAGTTAATTAGCATATTAATAACATTGCATCCCAAATTCGTACAAAGCTCGAGAGTGCAATCTCGAGAGCCGTCGTTAATGACGACGAAGTCAAAATCCGGGGCCACTCTCTTTAGTTCAAGAATAGTGCCCTCTATGCATTCCTCTTCGTTATAAGCAGGAATCGCAACAAGAACTTTTGGCAAATTCGTCACGTACGAACCGTCCTTTAATATCAACATGATGCTTTACGGCATCATCTAGGTGATTCTTTATACATTCGATAAACAAGATAGATGATAACTCTTAGTACGATAGCAAATTTACGGCTGTTTGCACTCCTAACAGCATCCATATCAGTCTTCAGATACCATAGGCACCTTAATAAAACTCAAAATGCGGCCAAGCCGTTGTCGGCAAGAATTACAAGTGCGACAGCTCGCTCGCGGAATCCAGCCAGTAAAAATCAGATGCACGCTGGAGTAAAAGCCCCAACAAGCCCTCCTAGTCTTAGCCTGACACAAAGAATGAATGGAATGGCCTTCGGTAGCGCGCCTCGGTGGCCTCCTTGGCCGGGCGCCACCAGGACTCGTTGGCGACGTACCAGTCGATCGTCTGCTTGAGCCCCTCGGCGAAGTCGGTGTGGGCCGGCCTCCAGCCCAGCTCGCGCTGGAGCTTCGTGCTGTCGATGGCGTAGCGGCGGTCGTGTCCGGGGCGGTCTGCGACCCAGTCGAAGTCCTCGGGGTCGCGGCCCATCGCCTCGAGGATCATGCGCAGCACGGTGATGTTGTTCTTCTCGCCGTCGGCTCCGATGAGGTAGGTCTCCCCCATGTGGCCCTTGGTGAGGATGTCCCAGACGGCGCTGGAGTGGTCCTCGGTGTGGATCCAGTCGCGCACGTTCTCGCCCTTGCCGTACAGCTTCGGGCGGATGCCCTCGAGGATGTTGGTGATCTGGCGCGGGATGAACTTCTCCACGTGCTGGTACGGGCCGTAGTTGTTGGAGCAGTTGGAGATCGTGGTCCTCAAACCGTAGGTGCGGGTCCACGCGCGCACCAGCATGTCGGACGCGGCCTTCGTGCTCGAGTACGGGCTGGACGGATGGTACGGGGTGGACTCCGTGAACTTGGCCGGATCGTCCAGGGCGAGGTCGCCGTACACCTCGTCCGTGCTCACGTGGTGGTAGCGGATGCCGTATTTGCGCACGGCCTCGAGCAGGCGGAACGTGCCCTCCACGTTCGTCTTGAGGAACGGCTCGGGGTTCGCGATGCTGTTGTCGTTGTGCGACTCGGCCGCATAATGCACGATCGCGTCGTGGCCCGGCACGATCCTGTCGAGCAGCTCCGCGTCGCAGATGTTGCCGTGCACGAACTCGACGCGGTCCTCCGGCAGGCCCGCGATGTTCGCGATGTTGCCCGCGTAGGTCAAAGCGTCCAACACGGTCACATGCACGTCCGGGTGCTGGTCGACCACGTAATGCACGAAATTCGATCCGATGAAGCCACAGCCACCGGTCACGATGATGTTCTTAGGAGTAAAAAGTTCTTCAGTCACATGTGTAATAGTACTTTCTCTCTTAGTCAAAAGCACGCTGAACACTTCATTAGCCAGATTTCGAATTCTGAACGAAGGAACACTGCCTTCAGCTAAAGAACAGCAAAGACGTTCACAATATCCGTCACTAGAAGTTTTTCGGCCATACTCTATCGAAGAGCTTCGTCCACAACCGATCCACAGCAACCCTATACAAACTCTTTCGCAGGTAGTGCCCGAAAGGTTGCGCACTACCCAAGGAACCAAACGGTGATAAGAAGGAATAAAGCGATTCCAATCTTTCCTGACGCCCTGTAGAGGAACTGGAAAAAGAGACGTTTCAGACAAAAAGGTTCTGCACACAAATCAAAGGGACAATGAACAACTAAATGATGAGAAACAATAAGGATAATTGCAATTATCCGGAAAAGCTCCGATAACGTCCGAGTTCTTGCGCATTTTCGGATTCCGGTCTTGATGGAAAGGGACATGGGCCGTGCCGGGTGCGATTTTCAGTCGCCGGACAATGAAAAACCGCGATTGGAAAGAGGCACGGGGCCATGTCCAAGGAAATCATACAGTTCGACCGGGCCATGTTCGAGAGCAAGCTCGACGCCATGGTGCGCGAGAAGGTCGAGCGGATCGTCAACGCGATGCCCGACGCTTCAGGCGGACGAGATCGCCAACGCCGCGAGATACGAGCGTTCCGGCGGTCGGCAGGCGTCCCGGGCCGGCCACTACGAGCGGAGCCTGGCCGCCAAGGCCGGCAGGCTCGAGCTCAAGGTGCCGAAATTGAAGGGCGCCCTG
>ENA-OPBS01003070-OPBS01003070.1-human-gut-metagenome-genome-assembly--contig:-NODE-3070-length-10838-cov-2.105722_pt1 | contig 10838 bp, 10 predicted proteins | sample MGYA00241074_ERZ501463 | MGnify/ENA primary metagenome ERZ501463 (study PRJEB25962, sample SAMEA2042578) | human gut metagenome | biome: human gut; feature: human-associated habitat; material: faeces...
CCCGGTGTAGGAGGAACCAGTGGGCCACCTTCATCATAATTGGCAGTCTGTCCGGTCTGCTCATGACTAAATCCGTCTGCTCCGCCGCCAAATCCACCGGACTCTGATCTCAGCGGAATGCAAACGACCTTTACTTCTTCTGTTCGTGTATCCACATAGATATTCTGCATCTCTGATACGATTTCCTGCTTTGGAACACCCAGTTCTTCAAAGAAAGTAAGCACATAATTCACCTTCTGCTGAGTTTCGATCTGCTTTTCCTGAGGTGCTTCGCTCATCCATGCCATTATGTTCATGGTTCCGGCTATATCATATGTAAAAATAAAACCATTGCCATCCTGATTCGCATTTGCCGGCAACAGAAACTGATTTGCGGTTCCCTGTGTCAAAATGCTCCACGTTTTTTCGTCCAGGACCTCTCCCGGCTTAGATCTGTAGGAAAATCTTGTGTGTCCGTCTTTGAAATCATACTCAAAATTCATACTCTTTATCTCCTTTTCTTAGTATATATCCAGCTGGATCAGTTTCCATTTTCCTTCTGACAGTACTGGTGCAATTCCACTGCTGTTAAAATTCTTGGCATCTGCAAATTGCGGATTTACCACAAAATCACCATTGCTCTTAATAAATCCCCAACTTTCATCCGACTGAACTGCCGCATATCCAATGGCAGAAAAGCTTCTTGCTTTTTCAAACATACAGTCCAGAACTTTCTCACCTTCTGAGGAAACATATCCCCATTTTCCTGCCTGGCAGACAGCTGCCGGATTTTTGGAGATAAACGGAGAAACCGCTTCGTAATTTTCTCCGATCTGAACACCGGAACTGTTCAGCAGCTGGTACTGCTCTCCGGTTTTTACAAATACGACACCATTTCTGGAGCAGAAGCCCCAGGCATCCATAACTACATCGTCAAAACCGAAATCCGTAAGAGGTTTCAGGTCTTTGTCCAACAGAGCCCACTTTTCACCTTTTTTCACAGCTGCAATTCCGTTGAGCATAAGTGTGGCTCCATCATATTCAAATTCTGTCTTCTCGTTAAAATCCTCATCAAGAAAACCGTATTTTCCATTCTTTTCTGCCGGAAGTACCCCTTCATTCAAGGTACCGAGATATTCGTAAGGCTCGTCCGGCTGACGTCTCTTGTAGCCATTGGTATCTACATAATACCATTCCCCGTCTTTTTCCACCGGCGCAAAACCGTTTTCCCCGAACATTCCGACAGATTCATACTCCGCCCGGAGCACGGAATTTCCTTCCTCATCCAGAATTCCCTTTGCCTCTCCTGCCGTCACTTCCATGTAATGATTGCTGGTATCAGAAATATTATCATAGTCTTCTCCGATAAACTGAAAGCCTCCTGCCAGAGATTCCAGCTTCGCCTTCAAAGCGCCGCTGTTTTTCTTTTTTTGGATATGCTTTTTCAGAAGCGCAATGGCATCTTCCTTTTCGTCCTGTTCTACATAATAATCAGCCAGTGTCAGGATTGCCTGTTCATTATCTCCCTCCAGGGAAATTGCGCTGTTACACGCATCCACAAAGCCGTTATCATCTCCCAGGTTTCTGTAATCTTCCGCCATCTTCATATAAATACTCCGGTTATCTCCATCATACTCCAAAGCTTTCTTATATTCCAGAATCGCGTCATAATAAATTCCTTTTTCTTCGTTTTTCTGCGCCTGCTGAAGATATTTTTTGTATTCCATAGGTTTCTTCACTGCGGAAGTAAACGTTGTATACCAGGCGGCCACAAGCAGGCCGGTCATCATCAGAACCATTAATTTTTTCATACGCACCTCTAAACATCAAAAACCAAGTAATAAGATCAAAACCGTTCCCACGGAAAAAAACGGAGCGAGGGGAATGGAATCCTTCATGTTCAGCTTCTTTCGGATCAGCTGTACAATCGAGTAAATCGCCGCCAGGGATAAGCTTATAACCAGATCAAACCAGATCAGGGCACCTCCCAGGTACCATCCCAGCACAGCTGCCAGTTTTACATCTCCCATTCCCACACTTTTTCTGGAAAAGATCCTTGCCAGCAGAAAAATGATAAATCCCAGCAACATTCCGCCAAACGCTGATTTCAGAAGATCCATCCATAACGAAGGTCTTACTGTGATCTCTCCTCCCAGAAGAACTGCTCTTATGACAACCATCATAAGAAGAATCTTATTCGGTATGATTGTTTTCTGCTGGTCAATAAAGCCAAGAAAAACCATAAAAACAGTTAATATCATATATCGCACTGCTTTCAGCCAGTGATAGCCATATCTGCTGAAAAGGAATCCTTCTCCCAGAACCAGCACCGCCAGGATCAGCAGGATATATTTTTTTTCTTTTATAAGATTTTTTAAATGTTCCATTTTTCCTCTCCAGTCTGTCAGCTGCCTGCCCATACACGGGTGGATGCGCAGACACGATAATGTCTCGTTCCAAGGTCAAAGAACGGGAAATCCGTTTTGATGTCGTAATCCACAACGATCTTAATATCATTGCTTCCACCTTCACACCATGAACTTTTGCTGAATTTCATATTGGTAACTCCCAGCTTCTCCAGATACTCATCTGCGTCCTGCCCGCCGGAAGCTATACTTAGCTGTTTTTTCAGACAGGCCTTTCCCACTACTCCGGTCATATATCCTGCAAGTTTATTCCAGCCGGTGTTTTTCAGATAATCCAGGACACCATTGACAAACTCTTTGGGATTTTCCTTATATTCCTTTAACTGATCAGCAGTGGCTTTTCCTGCCTTTCCCGCTTCTACTACATTCTGTATCGTTCCCTGGCCATTGGATACACGCTTTGCGGTATCTTCGATCACTTCCAGATTTGACTTAATATCCTGCATCTGCTTTTGAAATTCCTCTGATCTGCTGTTAAGGCCTTTATATGCATCCAGAACCCCTGTTTTTTCCAGAATATAGCTGTATTCCGCAACCTCTTTTGCCGCCTGATCTACCGAGTACTGAATCAGCACCTGCGCCCGCACACAGGAGATCAGGCTGAAAATACACATAAACGCAAAAAAGAACAAGGGAATAAACAGGGCTGCCTCCACAGTGATCGAACCTTTTTCTCTTTTGTCTGACATTGGTCCCTCCTGTTAGTAAGCCATAACGCTTTTATAATCTATGATTCGTTTACCGTCATCGGTGCTCTTTCCCTGTCCCAGAAATTCCGGAACCTTCGGAAGGAAGGTGGTGGATGTCTGTACCTTGGCATTTAGGGTCAGCATCGTATATTTCTGGCTTAGCGTTGATCCGGTATTTAACTGGATACAGTCCGCTGCCCGTGCAGAAAGATCTTTTTTCCCGTTTTCTCCGGTAAGTGCGATCAGGATAAATAATTTCATATAATCTTTGTACGTGAATTTAAGCCCGTCTGCTTTTCCCGCCCATACGGCGGATTCTTCTCCGTTAACAAGGGCCACTGTCTCTTTTGCTGCCATTGCCAAAGCTCTGCAGAAAAGATATCCATACTTTACAACCGGATAAAGCCAGGGCTGACATGTCGGCCCGCAGACTGCAGCCGCCACAACATCAGCCTCCCGATTCAGATCTTTATTCATAAAAACATACAGACTGTCAATGGCAAGCCTTGTTCCGTAGATCTGTGTTACCGCCAATGTTTTATTCAGGCCGGTAGATGCATTTCCGTAGAGAATATATTCTATTTCGCCGTTCCAGATCCCATGCCCGGAAAGCTTATCATTGCTAAGAGAAGTATCCCCCTCCTTTGTGGTTATACAGTTGAACATCTCTGTGGTATATTCCATAAGATATCCCTGTTCCATCAAACCACCGGCCAGATTATCCAGACAAGTCAGTATGGAATTTAATAGTTCCACATTTTCCTTGGAGCTCTGTACCGTTTTTTTATCTGCGCTGACATCAATTTCTGACGGCCCGGTTCCGGTTGCATTCGCTGAGGTTTTTGCGATTCCGCTGGGATAACTGGCAGGATAGCCTTCTTTCTCGGAAAGATTCTGTTCCTTCTGCGCATTTTTCAGAGTTTCTTTCATCTGTGCATAACTGCCACTTGCCGCTTTCGCTTCTTCCCGGTTTTGGTTTCTTTGATCCTGCTGAACCGTATCACTGTCCTCACTGGTTACACCGGAAAGAGTAGTCTGATAAAAGGTTTCATTTCTGGGATCATAAAAATCTCCGCCTTTAAACTGTGTATTTGTAACACCGTCATAGATCTCTTCTTCATGCCAGGACCAGAAACTCTGCACAGCGCTTGCTCCGCCGGAATTTCTGATTGCATATGCCGTATCATCATCTACTGACAGTTTTTCAAAATTCTTACTTATCTTCTTGAATTTTTTAATCTGTTCTTTAAAAGTTTTTGCTGTATCTATATTGGTCTGAATTACATCTTTCAAAGCCTTGAGATCATTTTCATTGATTTCAATATCTTCCCCTGGGCTCTCTTCTACCTCTTCTCCTGCAGCGATCAGATCATCTTTTGCCCTGTTATACGCATCTTTTTTATCAGAAACTTTTTTCCAGCATTTCAGTACCTTATCCAATTCCGACTTCGCGGTTTTTCCATTATCTACGATAATATCGGCCTGCTGTTCAAGCGCCTTCAGACAGGCCTGATACGTATCTGCCGCCTCAGAATAAATATCATTCATGCTGTTGATATTTCCATTGATCACAGATTTGACAGAATCAAACGTCTGTATTTCTTCAGCTGTAAAACCGTTCTCTTCATTGATCGCGGCTCTGACTTCCGGGTCATCTTTTGCCGCCTGGTAGATTGCCAGCAATGTAACCATATTTTTATACATCTGATCATCAAAAGTAGTATTTCCGCTATCCCAGCTAAACGGATAGGAAAGATACACCTTTATTTCATCCAAGGTTACCGGATCAGGTGCTTCTTCCGGAAAATCCGCAACGATATCTTCATTTATGTATTTTTGCAATGATTTTGCAGCCAGGCGAAACACGGTCTTATCCCGATATGTCTGGAGAAAACTGGTATCACTACTTCCCAACTGCTCTATTGCGTCGGCCTGCGCTTCTACCGCTGCTTTTGCCTTCTGTATAGGATCACTAAGCTCTGTTGCTTTCAGCGCATAGTCTGATTTTGCCTTTACATACTTCTGTTCTTTCCTTGCGTTATTGAAGGGAAGTTTCTTGATCTTCGCCAGAAGATCATCCGCCATATACACAGGCCCGCGGAATTTCATATATTCCATTACCTGCTGCCGAAAAACATCATTTTCTGCCAGGGACGAAGATTCCACCCCTTTTGCCTCAAAGCCAGTTTCCTCCAGCTGTATCAGCGAACTTAAGTCATCACTTTTTTCATCCTTCAGATTTTTGGCGTTGATAGATTCCTTGAACATCTGCTCCAGCTTCTGCTGTTCATCCGAAGAATCCGGTGACTTTGCCATTGCCGTTAAGCCATATTTGTCCTTCAGTTTCTTATCATACTGTGCCAGTGCCGCATTCATGGTCAGATCTCCGGCACCGGATACCACTGTCTTTGACGCAAAAAGGCGGGAAGCGTCTACCATAATTCCGCTGAACATTAAGACCGGTACCAAAACCAATGTCAAAAATACACAGATCGATCCTCTCTGTTTCCCGCAAAATAACCGCATACGCTTCCCTCCCCAGTTAAAACAAAAATTTTTTCACCTTATCAAAGGTTTCGCCCAGTTTCTGGGCTTTTCCATCCAAATGAAACTTTTTCAACAGAAAATTTCCCATGTCCCAGGCAAGATCTACATTTCGCACAAAATCCGTGCTGTTGATCACCGGCTGATAGGCAGCCGAATAAATGGTAAGGCTGTCCTTAAGTCCCAGGTATTTCAATATCCCCGGTGTTGCGATCACATATCTCAGCTCTGCCTGAACGGACTTGGACAAGAAAGAACTGTCCAGCTTGACGTAGGCTTCCGTCCGGCCTATGGAAAACAGGGCACTGTTTTTCTGAAGTGCCTGCTGATAATCCGCCGCCCGTTTACTGCTCTTACTGTCATAACCCCAGCGGTAGATCTTTGAGGCACTGCCTTTATATGCCGCATAATAAGACTTTATCTGCTCCTTTGAGGGACCGCTCTCCCAGTCAAAGTCCACTTTACTGTTTTTCAGCGGTTCCTCATCGGTAAAGCTGTCATATCCCGGATACGCAGCTTCTCTTGCCAGCTGCGTGGCTGCTCTTTCTACCTGGAAGAAAAAGTAGCTCTCCTGTAATTTGAATAATCCGAAATAAAGGATCACCATGACGATGCCGATCGTGATAGGAAAATAGATCACAGTTTCGACCGTAACAGCGCCTTTTTCGGAAACCTGAACGTTACTTTTCATTACTACTTAAACAATTCACTGCTTGATGTTCCATTATCTGTATTAAGACCCTTCCATGCATTCTGTACCAAGGCCTTTATTTTGTCCTGAAAAATAGCTGCTGCCGCAATAACTATTACAATAAGCAAAAGAACCCCAATCATCTCTGCGATTCCCGCTTCTTCAGTTTTGAAATCCTCCACCAAATTGCGAATTCTGTTTTTGGCTCCGATCCAAAGTAAATCAAGTTTTCCAGTCATACTTTTATCCTCCGTTTTTCTTTGCGTTACGCAATATTTTTTATAATAACCGGCATCTGCCGTTTATTATCACATCTGCTGCATTATCGGAACCATAATTATAAGCAGGATCCCGATAAAGATCATCATCATAGGCAAAAGCAGCTGAGAGTTTGCTTTTTCTCCCTTCTGCTTCACCTCGTTTTTCTTAACCTCCCACATTTCATCGGAAAGATCTTTCATAAAATAAGCAAGTTCTTCATTACCTTTATTCAGGTTCTGTATGATCAAAGAAGTGAATTTTCTTACTTCTTTCACATTACACCGCTCTGCAAAATTTCGGTAAGCGTCAATCTCCATAACGCCGTTTTCCATCTCAAGATTGGTATTCTGCATCTCCAGATACAGCGTTCTCTCGCCGGTTATGGAAACCTTTTTCCAGGCGTCTCTGAGAACCATTCCGGAATTCACCAGAAGGGTCAGCTTGGACAAAACCTGTGGAAGATCCAAAACAATTTCCTGCCTTCTTGCTGTCAATTTATCCTGCAGGGAAAGATCCAGATACAAGATCAAAAGTCCCCCCGTGACCACTCCCAGAAGAAGTAATCCCTTACTGTCCGCTACCGCAGAAAGGAGCAGAACAACTACCAGGATCGTATAGATGTATGTCGTCTTTGCCCCCAGAAGCATATAGTAATAATATTCTGCGTATTTTTTTCCTTTGATCTCGGCGATCTCACGGATCTTTGCCTGGGCAGATTTTGTTTTTGTGCTGATATGTAGGATCCGCATAACGGAAAATCCCACGCACAGCAGTTCACTCATTTGAAATTCCTTCGCAAAGGCACTGTCTGTATATTTTTGATATCTTTTTCCACCGGTAACTGCCAGAAATACCCAGATCAAGGTAAATGGCGTTACCAGCGCTGTTAAAATCAGCTGAAAATAATCCACGGCTCTTCCCCCCCTATATCTTGATATCTACGATCTTTCTTCCCATGTAATAAGCAGCTCCGAAAAGAGCAAGTGCTCCGATCTTCACACATACATTTAAAGGGGTGTTCCGCACAATAGACATATTTCCCATTCCGTTCAGCATCAGCATGATCAGAACCGGCATGATGATCATAATGTTCAGGTCATTTTTATTTGCGGTAAGTAAGGTCTGGATCTCCAACTCCGTCTCGATCTTATCATTAATGATCTCTCTGGTCTCACCAACCACTCGTCTCATATCACCACCATAGCGGTTGGTCACCTCAAAGATCGTGGCAAAACTTTCGATATCGTCCAGATGGCTTCGTGCCGCAAAATTACTCAGCATCTCTTCAACGCTCTGTCCGTTGTAAATACCATCTACGATCAGTTTCAGTTCTTTTACAATATCTGCTTTTTCTCCATAGATCCCGATCAGATCTCCGCAGGCATCCAAAAAAGCTCCCTGGGTATTTTTACCTGCGGAATAGGATGCGGAAAGAGATTCCATCATATCACGGAACTGGTACAGAAGATTTTTCATTCTTTTGTCTTTCAGATAATCCCGGTATTTCCGGATTCCCGGAACAACAAGGAGCAGCCCTACGATCAGGGAAAAAATCACATTTCTGAAAAATACCATACTGAAGAAAAATCCCACGATTCCGCCCAATAGCGCACCTGTTGCGGTTTCCACCGGATTCAGACGATAAATATAATAATCCTCCGCTGTTCCGAAAACAGGTTTTACAGGTATATATTTGGGAGCTTTAACCTTCTTCTGTTTTATTTTCTGAGGTTTTACTTTCTTTTGTTTTACAGTTTTTGTTTTTGGTTTTTTTTCTTTTTTCATAATCTTCCTTTTGGCCTGATGATCTACAGGCCTGAATGCATTCCGGAAAGCCGCAGTTTATAATCATTATACAAAGGATTTCCTGTGCGTACCAGTCGTCCCTGCACTTTTTCCAGCGTACTTCCCTGGGTTTCCTTGAATACAAATAATGGATTCAGCTGGATTTCTCCGTTTTTACAGCCCAGAACTTCTGTGATCTCCATGGTTCGTCTGGATTTATCACGCAGTCTGGAAAGATGGATGATGATATCCAGTGCGGAGGAAATCTGCTGGCGGATAGCCGGAAGTGGCAGGCCTGCATTTCCCTGCAGCACCATGGTTTCCAGACGACTCAGCATATCTCTGGTCGAGTTGGCATGGCCCGTGGAAAGGCTTCCGTCATGGCCTGTGTTCATTGCCTGCAGCATATCCAGTGCTTCCGCGCCTCGAACCTCTCCAACAATGATCCTCTCCGGTCGCATTCGCAGTGCGGATTTGATAAGATCACGGATGGTTACCTCACCTTTTCCGGAAGTGTTGGCATTTCTTGTTTCCAGACTTACGATATTATCAATATTTGCGATCTGAAGCTCCGCAGAGTCCTCGATCGTTATGATACGTTCATCCCGTGGAATGAAATTCGACATGGCGTTGAGAAACGTTGTTTTTCCAGAGCCTGTACCCCCACTGATAAAGATATTATACTTGGCTCTTACCAGTTTTCCCAGAAAATCCGCTGCTTCCGGTGTAATGGAACCATATTTCAAAAGCTGGTCTACCGTCATCGGAGTTCTGGAAAACTTTCGGATGGTCACAATGGGGCCCGACAGGGAAAGCGGCGGCAGGACCACGTTTACACGGGAGCCGTCTGCCAGTCGTGTATCTACGATCGGATTGGCTTCATTGACCTCTTTTCCAACAGACCCTACCATCTTTTGAATGATATTTCTCAGCTCATTTTCGCTGGCAAATTTTTTGTTCAGAGCTTCCAGTCTTCCTGCACGCTCCACAAAAATGTGGAATGGTCCGTTGATCATGATCTCTGTAACAGAGCTGTCCTCCACAAAAATCTGCAGAATATCCAGTCTTCTCAGGGAATCAAACAATTCCTTACGCAGACGTCTCCGCAATTCTACCGGGCATAACTCCAGACTTTCCTGCTCCATCAGTACTTCATCGATCGTATCCTCCACTTCTTCATCCGTATAATCTCTTCCATAATCCAGTCTTTCCTGTACCATCTGACGAAGTTTTCTTCTCTGCTCTAAATAATCCATTTGTCCTTCTCCTATTCTACTCTTCCAATGTCTCTATTTCTTTTCTCACATAATCTGCCAGTTCCCCTCTGGTATACTGTTCCATTTCCACGGGAAGTCGCTGAAAGTATGGCAAATTCAGCTTTCTGGTCTTCCCCTTTACTTCCTCTTTCTCGCATAGTGACAATAGCTGTTCATATTGATCCAGTTTACACTGTGACATCTTGTCCTCTCTGGTCAGCGTAAATACTTTGATACACATCTGCAGAACATCCAACAGCCCCTGTATGCTTTCACTCAGATCCAGAATGACATATTCGTATTTCCCCAGCTCCTCGATCCTCTGGAACAGACTTCTCCATTCTTCCCAGGTGATCCCCAACAGGTTCTGTCCGTTCCGCATGGGTGGAATATAATCCAGATTGCCTTTTCTCTGAATGACCGTCTGCATGCGAAGAGGAAATTTTCCTTCATCTCCTGCTAAAAAATAGAGCAGATCTGCCAGATCCCGGTCCTGTCTCTCCGGAAGCAATTCTATGATCCCCACATAATGTTCGAAATTCAGATACAGCGTGGGATGTTTTTCTGCCATCAGCTGTGCGAAAGACAATGCGAACGTACTTTGAAGGCATCTGTGAACCGGAGAGTACATTCCGATAAAACGGGTCTTATATTCCGCACATAACAGCGGCATCCGTATCCCCGTCGTCTCTACATACAACGCCAACAGTTCCTTCCACACCTGTCCCGCTTCCTGATATTTGTTAATATTGGGAAACTGATGAAAGCGGAGAGTTCCGCTCTCATTTAAAATTGCCTGACATGTCGGCTGTAATGTGTTCAATGCCTCCTCACAGGAGGATTCCGCCACCACCAGCATTGTTACCTCCCCGCTTTTCTCTCCCGCCAACAGTTCTTCCGCCCTGGTATAAGTATGGATCTGCCAGGGCAATTCCTTTTGCCTCTTCAGGTATTCTGAAAAAAGCCGCGCGTATTCTTCCTCCCGGTCATACAGAACCAGAACCGGTTCCTTTTGTTCCATCAATACATTCCTCCCATATACATCAATGCACTGCAGAACACCGGTCCCGCCATGCAAATCCCTGCTCCGGCACCTTCCCGTTCTCCGGCAAAATAAAGTTTCCATCTTCCACACCGGAATACGTCCCATAAGTACTCTCCCAAATAGTACAAACGGTCTTTCATATTGCGTTCCAGATACATTTTG
>ENA-OPBS01003072-OPBS01003072.1-human-gut-metagenome-genome-assembly--contig:-NODE-3072-length-10837-cov-2.177333_pt1 | contig 10837 bp, 4 predicted proteins | sample MGYA00241074_ERZ501463 | MGnify/ENA primary metagenome ERZ501463 (study PRJEB25962, sample SAMEA2042578) | human gut metagenome | biome: human gut; feature: human-associated habitat; material: faeces...
TCTGGTATGTCCAATAGCTAATGATTTGAAAGTAGGTAATGTATTCAAAGCTGATGCAAATAAAGAAAAATTTATACTGTCAAAAAAGATTAATGATGTAATATTCGATGTACATCTCATTGGAAGTGAAGAAAATATAAAGCAAGGATTTCTTACTCCGATATGTATAAATATAAATAATTTACGAATGCCTCAGAAAAAAACATTGTTGTGTACTAAAGGTATTGGTGATACTTTGTGTTTTGCCCGCATCGGTTTTAAAGGGGAGTTCGGTGCGGTATAGAATGGAGTCATTTTCCGGATCGAATATCTCGAATGTGAATAATCCGCTGTAACCATTTCGGGTTGTATTGCTGATACGGGTTGAGATGGAAACTTTGTCGCCGGTACGGACGAAACGGGGTAAATTGGGATTTATCATGAGCGGTTTCGATGCGATAATAGTATCCATATAGAATCCGTTTTGCATATCCTCGGTTATAGCTGCCAGCATCAATTTCCATGATGTGTGGCTGTCGGGGAGAGAGAACGGTATTTCGACGATGCCTTTTTTATCGCTTTCAAGAGTGGAATAGAAAAATGCCGTTTCTCTGAAATCCCTTCGTAAATCGGCAAGAGGCATACTGTTTTCGGTTTCTGCTTGGTCGGTACTCGTTTCAGCTTTGGCCTCGGCAAGTACCGGAGATGTTTTGGCGAGCAGGTTTCTCGGGGCGATGCCGTTTCCATACATGGGTATGATGTCTCTGTGCAAGTAGAACGTGTTGAAGCGGTCGAGGTCGAATGGCGGGCAATCGTCTGCATCGGGAGTACGGGCCGAAAGGTAATTATTGTGAGGAGAATGGGTGTAGAAAAAATATGGAACAGGCGTATATCCCGGGTAGAAATTCCAGTACAGCGGTGCGATGGCGTCGAGAGCTTGGTCATACATTGTTGCGATGAGGCGTGCCTGTACGGCTTTTCCCCGGCTGTCTTTTATTTTGAATTTCCAACGTTCCGATGTTCCGCTGACGAGGTGGTCTCGGAATGTTTGGGGGATAATCATCAATTTTGTATCGGGGCTTTTGCGGCGAATGATGATTTCCGATGCGTAAAGTCTGTTTTCTTTGACGAAAGACAGTGCGAGGGTCAGCGATGGACCGTAATTCTTCTCATAAGGAATCTCTATTTCGATGTTTTTGTTGTCGACATTCAGTCGATAACATTTTTTTTCCATTCCCTTGTCAAAGAGTTGGCAAAGAAGTGAGACGTCCTCAAACGAGGTGCCGCAAGAGATAGAGGCTTTCTCTCCCGGTTTGACGTAAATTTCTTTCCGGGGAATCCATAAGGCCGATGGAATCGGCGGCCGTTTGTCGTCATTGCCGTAAAGAATGACATATCGGGATATGCTGTCGGCGATACCTGTATCTGTGGTTGCTTTCGCAACGATGCAGTATAACCCCGATTCCCATTTTTTTACTTTTAGTGAAATCGTCTTCTCTGCTTTGAAATGTCCCGATGCCATTTTTCGGGCTATTTTCAGTGTATCGTAGTTGCTATCCGATCCGAAATTATTGGTAATGTTTGTCTTTTCGGGAGCCTGTAAAGCGTATATTTCGTATGTGCGGTTGTTTAGCTTGGGAGCATTCGGAGCTGCCGTTATTGTAGCCGGCAGTGTAAGCGGTTGCTTTTTGTCGTGTATGTTTGGAAGATCCAATTCCATGTGTATGGGATTGTCCGATACACCGAACCATTGTCGGACGGTTTGGGTCTCTCCGTTCGCTGCGGTTACCGAGAACTCGGCTTGGTACATTCGGTACGAGGGTTTCTCTGTTGAGGGGCGGGGAACGAATGTGAGTAGGAAATTTCCGTCGGAATCCGATACCGAAGATCCTGTAATCGTCTGATTTTCACTCCTTCCGAAACGATAAGATGTCTCTTTGATCGAAAAATTCACGGTGGCATGTGCAATGGCATCTCCGGCATATCCTGTAACATGTCCTGATAATATAATAGGGTTGCCGGAGAAATAGGGTGTACGGTTATGGTCGATGGATATTTGGAATGTGGCTTTTTTGTATTCGACGATTTGTGCGCTTTGTGAACCGTTGTACCCTTCGAGCCGGATATATCCCGTAATTTCTTCGGGTAAGACAAAGTAATCGGTAAATACGCCGTAGTTGTCGCTCTTGACTTGACGCTCGGCGATTTTCCCGTTTACGCCGTAAAGGGTTATGTTTTGGTCCTCTCCGGCGATGGCTTTACTTCCGGAAATTTCTCTCGAAAATATGACGCCGGCAAAACGCAGTGTATCGCCGGGACGATATACCGAGCGGTCGGTAAAAAACACCGTCTGTATATCATCGCCTTCGGTAGGGATATTTTCTTTATTCCCGACTGTTATACGGGTGATGGGATAGAGCGAGTCGTTCTCGGCGACCGGTCGGAATCCTCGTATATCGGGATTGTTGACAAACAGAATTCCGTCGGAGTCGGTGTATGCGCTTTTTTCGTAGACATAGTTGTCGGAGTAGCGGGGAACGGTCGTGTACAATCGTACTTCACAATTACTTTGGGGTTTCCCGTCATATCCGTCGGTTACGACGATATTCACTCCTCCGTTATGGAGGCGGTTTTGAGTGTAAGTATAAAATTTCGATACGGCGAATGTCGTTTCTGCGTAGGTGTCGGTTGTCCCTTCTATCTCGAAATGCAGGCGGTAATTACCCGAGGGAAGAGGCGGAAGGGTATCTTTTCCCTCTTGGGATTCGCCTATTCGGGTAGAAATTACAGGTATTTCATAGCGTTTGACAGAAGTGGAATCGATTGTTGGTGCAATAGACATTACCAATCGGTCGATATGGGAATAGGTGAAATCGAAAGGTGTGTTTATGCCCGGATAGACGATTTGGGGTATGGAGGTATAAAAAATCGGTGCGGTGATTCTTTTGTACAAGTTCGCCAGACAGCCGATGCGGAAATAGTCGGCATATCGATTCATCTGTTTCTCGCAGGCGGAGAGCCATGAGGAAAGATGCGGATCTTTATCGGTTATGGTTTCGCCGATACGTATCAAAACCTCGGTCGAATAAGGAGATGCTTCGTATTCCTGATAAAGGGAGAATAAATTGTCGATATAAGTCGAGTCGGGAGCTTGTTCCTGCAAAAATGTTTCTTTATCGAGGCGAGCCATAAGCAAAGAGGGAGATTGTGGCTCGGTGTTCCACAGGTCGATGAGACGGTCGTAAACGTCAATGATACGTCGGCGTATGGCATAATTATCGGCCATATCGGGAAATGACGGAGGAAGAATGAGGCTGGCTCGTGTAAATACCTCGTTTTGTACACGAAGGGACGGGTAACGCTCTATCAGGGATTTATATAAGTTTATGGCTTGGTGGGAAAGAAAGTCGTAAAGCGTAGGTTGCAGAACGGTTGCATCGGCTCCTTGTTTTAGGGCATCGGCATAGCTGGACAACGGAGTGGTGAACAATGTTTTTTCATCTTTCAACGAAGCTTCGAGCCGATCGCTTATGATATATATGAATCGGTCGGTGTCCCATTCCCGTATGTCGTCGGTATGAGTGTCGGCGACGGTTTCTCTTTGGCGTATGGTGTAACGGTTATTATCGTAGTAGCGGTTCAATAACCCGGCCTCGTAAGAATAAAGCAGCGATTGGCAGGCTGCTTCGGGACAGGTTCGAGCCTGAGTGTCGACAAGTTTTATCAGGGCTGGCAGGCTGTCGGTGGCGATGAGTAATTGATACTCACAGCATTCTATGATATGACGCACTACGGCAGGGGAGTTTTTTTGAGCGGAAGCTCGTTTGAGCGATATTTGGGAGAGTCTCAGACTGTCGGACGGATTCTCCGGAAGCTCAGTCCGATTCGGAGATTGGGATAATCGATTTCCGGCTATGCTTTCGATGGAAAACAGAATCCCGGTCAAAAGGAGAAGGGTTGTCAGATGACGAAATGTTTTCATGTTGTTCATGAGGTATTTATTTACAAATATAGAAATTTAAGCGGCGGTATCTGTTTTATTTTCTATAAACAATTGTTAAGTACCAAATCTCTTGTCGCAAAATTTCTTACTTATTGTCATTCTCCTTATTTTTGCATATAAAAACCTATCCGAAATATGAAAAAAACAGAAAGAGATTTCATTATACGGTTGATAAAGCGGGAGGTTGTTCCCGCCATCGGTTGTACCGAGCCTATTGCGGTTGCCTTGTGTGTGTCGAAAGCCGCCCGTTTGTTGGGAAAAGAACCCGAAAAGATAAAAGTATTGTTGAGCGCGAATATCTTGAAAAACGCTATGGGCGTAGGTATTCCGGGGACGGGAATGATCGGGTTGCCCATTGCCGTTGCTTTGGGTGCTTTGGCGGGAAATCCCGATTATCAGCTCGAAGTACTGAAAGATATAACCTCCGATGATGTAGAGCGCGGGAAACAAGTGATAGCCGAGAATCGTATCGATATACAGTTGAAAGAAAATATTGCCGAGAAACTTTATATCGAGGTGATTATGTCTGCCGGTCCCGATGAGACGACAGCCATTATTTCGGGTGGGCATACTTGTTTTGTTTATGAGGCACGAAACGGAAACGTATTGCTCGATGAGCGTATTTCTGCTGTCGCAGAGGAATCGGAAGAAGACGGCTCTTTGTCTTTGCGTAAGGTCTATGATTTTGCTCTTACCGCACCTCTCGAAGAAATTGATTTTATACTCGATTCGGCACGATGGAACAAGGCGGCTGCCGAAGCTTCTTTCAAAGGCGATTACGGGCACTCGTTGGGTAAGTCTTTGCGCAATGACAATGAACGACGTGTAATGGGAGACAGCGTTTTTACCCGTATTCTTTCTTACACGTCGGGAGCGTGCGATGCACGCATGGCCGGAGCCATGATTCCTGTCATGAGCAATTCGGGTAGCGGTAATCAGGGTATTGCCGCGACGTTGCCTGTCGTGGTGTATGCCGAGGAAAATCAGAAAAGCCGGGAAGAAATGATTCGTGCGTTGGTATTGAGTCATCTTACCGTGATTTATATCAAGCAGAGTCTCGGGCGGCTTTCGGCATTGTGTGGTTGTGTTGTTGCGGCCACAGGTTCGAGTTGCGGAATTACTTATCTTATGGGAGGCGGATATGAAGAGATGACCTATGCCGTGAAAAATATGGTTGCCAATCTCACCGGAATGATTTGCGACGGGGCGAAGCCGAGTTGTGCCATGAAACTTACCAGCGGTGTTTCTACGGCTGTGTTTTCGGCCATGCTGGCGATGGAGCACAAATGTGTTACGGCAGTTGAGGGAATTATCGAAAATGACGTCGATCGCACCATACATAATCTGACTCGTATCGGTGCGCAGGGAATGAATGAGACCGATCGTCTCGTGCTCGATATTATGACGCACAAATGTCCGTAATTCAGGAGTTAGTTATAGGATAATAGAACGGGGACGCTTTTTTCTGCGTACCCCGTTTTGTTTTATCATTTTCCCTCCTTGAATATACTGTTGAGTTATGACCATAGGATAGGATTTTTCCCCAAAAACACATGTCATTCTGAAAGGCTTTGTCTTGAAGAATCTCCTGCTAAATGAGTATTTTGTGAGAGATCTTTCACTCTCGTTCGAGAGACAATAGTGTAGCGTGTTAGAGATTCCTCGATAGGCCCGGAATGACAAGGTGTTTTGTCATTCTGACGACCGTAAGAGAGGAAGAATTTCAACGGATGGAGAATCGGGATCCTCACACTTGACCATAGATTTCGGTTTGGAATGATGATATATTTGTTCGTTCGGAATGTCCGGTATTTCCCACATTGGGGATATCTCGGGAAAGAGTCATCAGAATGGGTAACCTACTGCAAAGTGGAATGATGCGTCGCGGCTGAAAGTATGGTGAGCGATGACCCACGGACGATTGCCTATGCGGGACGGATCGTACATTTTAAGACCCATGTCGACACGTATCAGGAAGTAATTGAAGTCGAATCGTACTCCCAGGCCGTAGGCTAAGGCAATTTCTTTATAGAAAGAATTGAATTTGAATTTTCCGCCCGGTTGGGAGGGATAGTCTTTGATCGTCCAGATGTTTCCTGCGTCGAGAAAAAGGGCGAGTTCCAGTTTCCAGATGAGTTTACTGCGGTATTCGGCGTTCATGTCGAGGCGTATGTCGCCGCATTGGTTCATAAAGTCGGCCAAAGGATTGTTTCCCGAGTAGGTGCCCGGTCCCAATGTCCTCACCGACCAGCCGCGTACACTGTTGGCGCCTCCCGAGTAGTATCGTTTTTCAAACGGTACCATGTCGGAGTTTCCATAAGGGTATATAATACCGCCTCCGATGTGGAATGCCAGTGCGTTTTTTTCATTCAGGTTCAGTGTATAGGCATAGTCGAGATCGGCTTTGGCGTATTGCGAGTAACTGATGCCGAGTATTTCATATTCGCCCGAAGGGGAGCGTTTCATCGAAGAAAGAGATGAAATGGCGTATAGCAAGTTTCCTGCGATTTCCCAAGCCGATCGCAAAGTGTAGATTTTGCGTTGCTTGGCCGAGTTGGCGATATTGCTTTTCAGGTTCGACATATAAAGCACGTAAGCCGATCGCATGATGAAGTGATCTTCATAACTGTATCGGAGCAATGGGTTATCGGCGGCAATACTGTCGAGGTTGTTTTTGAATGCCGTTGTCATCTGGGGCAGATACACGTAGTTGATGTCGACGAGGTCGAAATGATGTCTGAACCGGTTTCCTCGCGTATACCATTTGTAGTTCCAGCCTACGCCCGATATGACCCTCACGTACTCGGGTCGTTGCTGGTAGTCGATATTGATGGTGAAATCGGTGGTGGCTCTCATACGTCGCAGGAATGAGGTACTGACAAAAGGAAAAAGAAACTTGGGGAAAGAGACACCCAATTCTCCACTCAATTCGAGATAGTTATTGGAAAGAAGTCCACCCAAATCGCCGGTAATATTCTCGTATGCGGCTCTGAATTTGGCGCTGAATGTCTGAGAGCCGTGAAAGATGTTTCGGTGTTGGTAGGTGAGCCCGAGGGAAAAACCGAAGTTTCCGGCCGAGTTTGTCCCTTCGAGTTCTGTCGTTACCAACTGGGTTTTCCCCTCGGTGAGCAGGATATGGCAGTCGAGTTGCGGTGTATCGCTGCCGGCTACGGGGGTAAATTGTATATTGACGTATTTTAGGACTTTCAACCGTGAAAATGCCGCATAGGTATTGTCGACCATGCGGGTGGAGTAACTCATGCCCGGTATGATATAACAATTCTCGACCAGTGTGGCGGGATGCAAATACTCTTTTTCTCCGTAAAGAATATAAAATCCTTTATATAAAATCGTGTCTTTTATCGAATAGCGTTCTTCCGGGCTACTGCCCATCGGGTTGTAATCGGTGATGAAATAGACGTCGCGTACGGTGTAGGTATCGTGTCTCTTGAACGACACGAGTTCTTTCCGTGAAGAATCAGCGACAGGAATATCCGAGAGATTGAGTTCGAGGTCGACACCTTTATTTCCGATCGTCGTATCGGCGGTATAAGTGATATATTCCTTGTTGAATGCGTAATAACCGGCATTCCGTAGTTGCGCCGTAATGCGTTGTCGTTCTTGTTCGAGGATATTTCGGTCGAATAATTTTCCCGGACGAACGAGAGAATTGGTCGAGTCGGAGATAACGATTTTCCTGATGGAGTCGTTGAAGATACGGTATGTCATTCGGTCGATATGATAAGGAGTTCCCGATTTGACATCGTATTTTACCTTGATGCGTTTTTTGTGTTTGATTGTGTCTACGGTTACTATTGCATCGGTGTAACCCTTGTTGTAGAGGGCTTTTTCGATTTGGCTTCGTGATTTTTCCGTCAGTTGGCTGTCGTAGATGACAGGAGGCGTACCGATGCGTCGCAACCAGCGGTTCCAACCGTTATCTTTATCGTTTGACAAGTTGTAGAAGAAAAGGGGGAGACCTATGAGCCCGAAAGTTTTGTGATTGGGCTCTTGACGTATATACGATTTTAATTCACTGTTTTTCAGATTCCGATTATCTGTCGAGAGCGATATGCGGTCGAGCAGATATTCGCCTTCACCCACATGCTTGGTTGCCCGACAGGAATATAGCAGCGGGATAATGACCGGTATGAGCAGCAACAGGCGAAGTTTCATCATAAAAACAGGCTCCGGACTTGAAAAATGAGATAACCGATATTTTTGCATACAAACGTACATAATTCTCGTTTCATACACAAATTATGGCATTTCAAAAACCATTACTTTCTGTTATGTAATATATGCGCCGTTTTGTATCGTTCAGATTGTTTTATGAAAATTTTTCTTGTCGGGAAGAATGTTTTATGTGTAAATAGATTTTTTCTAAATGTTTATAGACAGAAAAGCATTGGCAAATAATCTTCTTTTTTCGATAAATTGATAGAAAAAGTATTGAAAGTCGGATATTTTTCTATCTGTATCGTTATTTTTATCGCCTTTTTTTTGGAATATTCATATAATGATATACCTTTGCAACATCATTACCGATAAGCCATAAAAAGCTTGATTATATGATTAGCACGATTCTGCATATTTTCGATCTACTATCAGTGATTATCGTCGTCGTGGGCGCATGATAAAGAAGAAGGGTTATGCAGATGTTTATGTAAAAACATAAGGATATAACGACAAGGAAAACCTTTCTTCTCAATTTTTGAAGAAAGGTTTTCCTTATTAATAGGGAATATATGAAACACGAGTTGCGTAGTGCGACCTGTACGCAAGGCCGACGAATGGCCGGCGCACGTGCCTTGTGGCGCGCCAACGGCATGAAAGAAGAACAGATAGGACGTCCGGTGATCGCCGTCGTCAATTCATTTACACAATTTGTACCGGGGCATGTACATTTGCATGAAATCGGTCAGATTGTTAAGTCCGAAATCGAAAAATTCGGTTGTTTCGCAGCCGAGTTCGATACCATAGCGATCGACGATGGTATCGCTATGGGACATGATGGTATGCTTTATTCGTTGCCTTCCCGGGATTTGATTGCCGATAGTGTCGAGTATATGGTAAATGCTCATAAGGCCGACGCTATGGTGTGTATCAGTAATTGCGATAAGATAACGCCCGGTATGCTGATGGCGGCGATGCGGTTGAATATTCCCGCCGTGTTTGTTTCGGGAGGGCCTATGGAATCGCATAAATACAACGGCGAGAATGCCGATCTTATCACTGCTATGGTAAAGGCGGCGGATACATCGGTAAGCGATGAGCGTATCGAGCAGGTGGAACGCCATGCGTGTCCGGGTTGCGGTTGTTGTTCCGGTATGTTTACCGCTAACTCTATGAACTGCTTGAACGAGGCGATCGGTCTGGCGCTTCCGGGGAACGGGACGATCGTGGCTACCCATAAGAACCGTATCCAACTTTTCCGTGACGCGGCTAAGCAAATCGTTGAGAACGCTTACAAATACTATCGTGACGGGGATGATTCCGTGTTACCTCGCAACATCGCTACCCGTCAGGCTTTCTTGAACGCCATGTCGCTGGATATCGCCATGGGGGGGTCTACCAATACGGTGCTTCACTTATTGGCCGTGGCACAAGAAGCCGGCGCCGATTTTCATATGGAGGATATCGATATGTTATCCCGCAAGACACCTTGCCTGTGTAAGGTAGCCCCGAATACGCACACTTATCATGTACAAGACGTAAACCGTGCCGGTGGAATCCTCGGTATCATGAACGAGTTGATGAAAGCCGGGCTTGTGGATGGCAGCACGAGACGTGCGGACGGCCTGACCTTGGCCGAGGCTGTTGATAAATACGCCGTCACTTCCCCGAACGTAACGGAGGAGGCGATCCGTAAATACAAGAGCGCTCCCGCTCATCGGTTCAGTATCCAGATGGGTTCCCAAGAATCTTATTATAAGGAATTAGATACGGATCGTGCCGAAGGTTGTATCCGTGACGTGGAGCACGCTTATTCCAAGGATGGCGGCTTGGCTGTTTTGAGAGGGAATATCGCCTTGGACGGATGTGTCGTAAAAACCGCCGGCGTGGATGAGAGTATTTGGAAATTCTCCGGCCCGGCGAAAGTCTTCGATTCACAGGATGCCGCTTGCGAGGGCATTTTAGGAGGTAAGGTCGTTTCAGGCGATGTGGTCGTCATCACGTATGAGGGTCCGAAAGGAGGGCCGGGAATGCAAGAGATGTTATATCCTACCTCTTATATAAAGAGCCGTCACTTAGGTAAGGAGTGCGCCTTGATCACGGATGGTCGTTTCAGTGGCGGTACGTCCGGTCTTTCTATCGGGCATATTTCTCCTGAGGCTGCTTCCGGTGGCGCTATCGGATTGGTGAGAGACGGGGATATCATCGAGATCAATATCCCGGAACGTTCCATCAACGTGCGGCTGAGCGACGAGGAGTTGGCCGAGCGCCGTAAAGCGGAAGAGGCGCGTGGAAAGAAAGCCTTTACGCCGCCGATGCGTCAGCGTGAGGTATCGAAAGCGTTGAGAGCGTACGGGAAGATGGTTAGCTCCGCCGATAAGGGAGGTGTAAGGATTGTTGAAGATTAAAGCCAATAATATACATTAAACACGTTATTTCTTATGGAGAAACAAAAGATAACCGGTTCGGAAGCTTTGCTGAAAGCGTTGATTGCTGAAGGAGTAGATACTATCTTCGGTTATCCCGGCGGACAGGCGATACCTATTTACGACAGTTTATATGATTATAGGGACCAGTTGAGGCATGTATTGGTGCGCCACGAGCAAGGCGCTACCCATGCGGCTCAAGGCTATGCTCGTGTATCCGGCAAGGTAGGAGTGACGTTGGTTACTTCCGGCC
>ENA-OPBS01003087-OPBS01003087.1-human-gut-metagenome-genome-assembly--contig:-NODE-3087-length-10802-cov-2.283149_pt1 | contig 10802 bp, 9 predicted proteins | sample MGYA00241074_ERZ501463 | MGnify/ENA primary metagenome ERZ501463 (study PRJEB25962, sample SAMEA2042578) | human gut metagenome | biome: human gut; feature: human-associated habitat; material: faeces...
GTATTTGCTAAAAAAAATGATGCTTCAGATAAAGTGACATTAGATCTTGCAAGAGAAGATAGTATTTCGTGGGAGGAAGCTGTTGATAAGTTTAATGTAGCTAAAGGAAAGGTTTTGTTATTAAGAGAAGGCATAAAAAAAGACCAAAAACTCTTGGATGATTTTTATAAAGAAGGAGAGAGTTTTGCGAAGAGTAAATTGGATTTAAAACAGTTGCTCATAGAAAAGGAGCAGTTAAATGTAAAGTTAAATGAGGTAAGAACGGAATTAGAAAGTAATGAACAGGCGACTTTAGAGCAGGAAGAGGAAATTAAGTATATTAAGGAACATAGCTCTATTTTTAAGAAACTGCGTATCCTTTTTGGGATAGGGAAAATAGGCAGGCATATTGCTGAAAAACAAAAATATATTGATGAGTTAATAATTAAGCACGAAGATATTAAACATAGATATAGTTTGGTTGTGAAAAATACAGAAGAAGTATGTACAAAAATTGAAAAGCAATATAGTATAATCTCTACTTTAGAAAAGCAGGTACAGATACTTGAAGAAAAAATATATGGAGATAATGAGTCTTTAAAAAACAAATACAAAAATAATTTTGCGGATAGGAATTTCTATAAAAATATTAAGGAATCTGAGGATTCGCAGAATGCGTGTCCATGGACATTTGTGGAATATGATATGGCGAGGGAGGCATTGTTTTATGCTTCATTACAAGTGCGAAAAGCGTTTATTTTAGAATCGCCATATATAAAAAGAAATCTGTTTGTATATGAAGCATATAACAATGGAAAATACACAATAGCAGAAAAACAACAGATGTTTCCACATTTGTTTAATTCATTGTCAGTAGTGATACCTGTGTTGTCTTCTACTTTTGCTTCGGTGGGAAGATTTTTAAAACATGCTGGGAATATGAGTTTAGGTATGCTTATCATTGACGAATCCGGACAGGCAGTTCCACAGTCTGCTTTAGGAGCAATTTATAGAACAAGGCGGGCTGTTGTTGTGGGAGATCCGTTGCAAGTAGAACCTGTTGTAACAATTCCTAAAGTGTTAATTGATATACTAGCTGATAGTACATGCGTAGCAAATGCATATAAGGTGATTGAAAATTCAGCCGACTTGGCCATGTATCTGCTCGAAGAAGGACATGTTGCTACGGTAGGTGGTGCTGCGTTTTGTGCCCCCGAGTGTCTGCGATTCTCTTACGCTACCTCCGATGAGAATCTCAAAGAGGCTTTGCTCCGTATCAAAGAGGCTTTGGCCAAACTGAAATAATGATACAAATATATCCCGATGAAAAAAGCGGAAACCTTAAAAAGGTTTCCGCTTTTTTCATTATCCAGCATGGTATATGGTGTCAATCTTCCGGGTCGGTAGTAAGAATCGTGCTCAACTTATGGCGGTTGAGTAGCTGTATGCCTTGTGGAGAGTAGGAGATGATTTCTTCCTCGCTCAGTTCGTTGAGGGCTGTCATGAAAACCGACCGTTGCACGCCGAAGAAAGTATAGAGGTCTTTCAGTTTGCAGATGATCTGTACGTCGGTGGCGCTGCGTTGCGTGAAGCTCAGAATCCAAAATGCCAGCCTTTCCTTGACATTGCCCGAAGAGAGGGCCAAGAAAGTTTCAAGGCTCTTTTGTGAATGCCGAGAAAGAATATTCAGCAAGTTGATAATGAATATGGGACTTTGTTGAATGAGGTTGACAAACGATTGTTTGTCGATCTGCATGATTCCGCAGTTTTCTTTGGCGGTTACCTCGCAGGGGTAAGTGGTGTTCCGCCCGAAAAGATGGTTGGGATACAATATATTGGGTGCGTGCAAAGTTTCCGAAACACGTATTTTGCCGCTTATATTTTTTAACTCCGACCGGGCACTGCCCGATACGATAAATTTCATGTGGGTACACTCTTCTCCTCGATGCGCGATGATTTCATTATCTTGATATTTTAAGAAATGAAAACGGGTCTTTTCTATGATTTCCGACATTTTCATGCGACTTACCCCTTGAAAAAGAGGAAGCTGCAACAATACATCATACATGCTGTCCATGACGTTCCTTATTTTAACAATTCAAAAATATAAAGAATTCTTCAAATCTCTAACGAATAAACATAAAATCAAATTCTTTGTTTAGAAAGAATTGTGTTCTTTCTTTTTTCTTAACTTTGTAGTCGATACGATTTAACCTAATCACCGTAATTTTTGTCGCTTTATGGAGAATTCATCTTTTTATTTCGATTTGCAAGAGATAGTCAGCGCCTTTATGGTGTTGTTTGCCGTTATTGACGTTACGGGGCTGTTGCCGGTTTTTATCGATTTTCAGAATAAGGGTATGAAGATTTCTCCGATAAAGGCTGCCATATATTCTTTAATTGCCTTTGTCGCTTTTCTGTTTGTCGGCAATGGTATTTTGCAGTTATTTCAGGTCGATATATCCTCGTTTGCCGTCGCCGGTTCTTTGGTGATATTTGTGATGGCTGTGGAGATGGTGTTGGGAATAGAAATTTTCCATAATGATGGTCCCGGCGGTTCGGCAACGTTGGTGCCTATTGTTTTTCCTCTTATTGCGGGAGCGGGATCTTTTACAGCTTTATTGTCGTTGCGAGCTTTGTATAGCCTGCCCGATATTCTCATCGCGCTGGTGTTGAATATCGTTATCGTGTATTTGGTTTTGCGTTATGCATTTTTGGTCGAGAAGGTTTTCGGGAAAGCGTTTGTGTATGTGTTGCGTAAATTGTTCGGTATTATATTGTTGGCAATTTCGGTACGTATGTTCGTCAGCAATTTGACTAAATTGTTGGAATCTTTTGTGCAGCAGTGAGAAGAAACAACGTTTCTGAAAAATAATAAAAAAGGCGGGAAAATAAAAAATCCCGCCTTTTTTATTATTATATATAAGGTACTTATCTGTTTTGTAAAACACCAATTTTCGTCCAAAAATAATAAGAAAAAAGAAAATATCCAACAAATGAGTATAATTTTTCATTATAGAAATGAAAATATGGAAAATTATTATTTTGAGGAAAAATATCTTTTATGAAAATTTGGAGCATTGGGAATCATTTTATATATTCGGAAATCAATATTTGAGGATTTTATTACAAGGAATAATATTTTGATATAAGATATGAGTTATTTGAAGTTTGATAAAAACATAATGACCAATCTGTCGCAATCTCTCCCCAAAGAGATGTTGCGTACCAATCGATCGGGAGCTTACCATTGTACGACGATTGTCGATTGTAATACTCGCAAGCAGCATGGGTTATTAGTGATTCCTATTCCCGAGATGGACGATGATAATCATGTGTTGCTTTCGTCGTTCGATGAGACCGTTATACAGCACGGGGCACCCTTCAACTTGGGATTACATAAATATCAGGGAGATTGTTTCAGCCCCAACGGGCATAAATATATACGGGAATTTACATGTGAGACGGTACCGAAGACGACTTATCGCGTCGGGGGAGTCCTTTTCAGTAAAGAGAAAGTCTTTATATCGCATGAGAACCGCATTCTTATACGATATACATTGCTCGAAGCCCATTCCGATACGACATTGCAATTTCGCCCTTTCCTTGCGTTCCGCAATGCCAATTCCTTGTGTGTGGCCAACGGTATGCTCAATGGTCATTACGATGTTGTGGAAAACGGTATAAGTTGTTGCCTTTATCCCGGTTATCCTACGTTGTATATGCAGTTCAACAAACCGGTGGAGTTTGTTTCGCAGCCCAACTGGTATAGAGGAATAGAATATATCAAGGATCAAGAGCGGGGTTATGATTATAAAGAAGACCTGTATGTGCCCGGTTATTTTGAGCTGCCAATCAAGAAAGGCGAGAAAATCATTTTTTCGGCCGGTACGAGTGAGATAAAGACCCGTTCGCTCTCGTCGCTTTACACCAAAGAGATGGGGGTAAGGACAAGCCGTACCAGTTTTTTCAATTGCTTGAAAAACTCGGCGCAACAGTTCTATTATAAGCGCGGGAATGAAAATTATCTGTTGGCCGGTTATCCGTGGTTCAACGTCAGTGCGAGAGATATGTTTGTCGCTTTGCCAGGCTGTACATTGGCCATAGACGAAGTGGAGATGTTCCATGCGGTGATGAATACCGCACAGAAAGCATTGAGGCGGTGGGTCGAGCAAGGCGAACGCGATGCCGTCATCAAGGATATAGATAAGCCCGATGTTCTTTTGTGGGCGATTTGGGCATTGCAGCAATATGCCAAAATGGTCGATACCGATGAGTGTCGGAAGCGGTACGGCAATTTCATCGTCGATATGGTCGATGCCATCATACGAGGGAAAGTGGCGAATCTTTTCCTGCAAGACAACGGGCTGTTATATGCCAATGGACGTGAGACCCCCATATCATGGATCGATGCCGTCGATGCTTCGGGACGCCCGATAACCGCGCGGACAGGATATTTGTCGGAATATAATTCTTTGTGGTATAATGTACTGCTGTTTACGGCCGAACAGATTCTTGTCGCACCCGAGCAAGTGGAGGTAGCCGACCGTTTGAAAAATTTGGCTGCAAAGACAGCTGCTTCGTTCAAGGAAATGTTCCTTAACGATTACGGATACCTTTTCGACTACGTCGATGCCAACTTTGCCGATTGGAGTGTGCGTCCCAATATATTGTTTGCTCTTTCGCTCGATTATTCCCCTCTTGAAAAAAGCGAAAGGAAGAAAGCTCTCGATGTCGTTACGCGGGAATTGCTCACACCGAAGGGGATTCGTACGCTCAGTCCCAAAAGTCATGGATATTCTCCCATATATGTGGGTAACGAGGATCAACGGGCTAACGCCTACTTTCAGGGATCGGCTCGTCCGTGGCTTATGGGGGCTTATGCCGATGCTTATCTTAAACTCTTCGGCATTAGCGGTGTTTCTTTCTTGGAGCGCATGCTTATCGGTTATGAAGAAGAGATGTCGAATACTTGCATCGGTACGATCTCCGAGCTTTTCGATGGGAATCCTCCTTATGCCGGACGGGGAGGCATAAGTTTTGCCGCCAATGTAGGTGAAATATTGAGGGTATTGAGATTGTTGAAAAAATACAACCATATATAATTAGATTAAAATTACTGATATACACATGAAAGCACTCATGTTCGGTTGGGAATTTCCACCGCATATTCTGGGCGGTTTAGGTACGGCGAGCTACGGCCTTACAAAAGGTATGGCCGAATGCGGCGATATGGATATAACATTCGTCATACCCAAACCTCACGGAGATGAAGATAAAAGTTTCGCTCATATCGTCGGTGCGGGAAATACACCGGTCGCATGGCGCGATGTCTCGTGGGACTATGTCGCCGGCCGGTTGGGGTACTGCATGGATCCGCAGGAATATTTCAATTTGAGAGATCACATTTACGCCGATTTCAATTATTTGCATACCAATGATTTGGGTTGTATCGAATTTTCGGGGCGTTATCCCGACAATTTGCTCGAAGAGATAAATAATTATTCGATTGTGGCCGGTGTGATAGCCCGTACCTATCCCTGCGACGTCATACACTCGCACGACTGGCTGACGTATCCAGCCGGGATACACGCCAAGCAGATTACGGGAAAACCTCTGGTGATACATGTCCATGCAACCGATTTCGACCGCAGCCGGGGCAATGTCAATCCTACGGTTTTTGCCATTGAGAAAGACGGAATGAATTGGGCCGACCATATCATTACGGTAAGTAACCTTACCCGGCAGACGGTTATTGAAAAATACGGTATCGATCCGGCCAAAGTTACGACCGTGCACAATGCCGTAGAACCACTCAGTCCCGAAATTATGGCGATACAGATGCCTCATAATCCCAAAGAAAAAGTCGTTACTTTTCTGGGCCGTATCACCATGCAGAAAGGACCCGAGTATTTTGTAGAGGCGGCCGCGCAGGTTTTGCGTAAGACCGATCATGTGCGGTTTGTCATGGCCGGTAGTGGCGATATGATGAATAAGATGATATGTCTGGCTGCACAACGCAATATTTCAGACCATTTTCATTTTACGGGATTTCTCCGGGGAAAGCAAGTCTATGAGATGCTCAAAGCAAGCGACGTGTATGTGATGCCTTCGGTTTCGGAACCCTTCGGTATCTCTCCGCTCGAAGCCATGCAGGTAGGTGTGCCGTCGATTATTTCCAAACAATCGGGTTGCGCCGAGATTCTCAATCATGTCATCAAGATCGACTATTGGGACGTGCAAGCGATGGCCGATGCTATATATTCGATCATTACTTATCCAGCGATGTACCGACAACTCAAAGAAGAGGGTAAACGAGAAGTCGATGAGATAAAGTGGGTATATGCCGGGCAGAAAGTTATCGACATTTATCACAAAGTCATGCAGCGATAAGAATTATTTTACTTGGAAATAAAGATTACTATATATGAAAACCATCTGTTTTTACTTTCAGATTCACCAGCCGTTCAGATTGAAACGTTATCGCTTTTTCGATATCGGCAACGATCATTATTACTATGATGATTATAACAACGATGAGATAATAACTCGCATAGCTCATCGTTCGTACTTACCGGCCAATCAGACATTGCTCGAAATGATAAAGAATTCCAACGGGAAATTCAAAGTGGCATTTTCTATTTCGGGCGTTGCTCTCGAACAACTGGAAATTTATGTCCCCGAATTTATCGATTCGATGAAAGAACTTGCCAAGACCGGTTGTGTGGAATTTCTTTCTGAGACGTATGCGCACTCTTTGGCTTCCCTGCGTGATCCCGACGAATTTGTGTTGCAGGTTAAGGAGCACGATGATAAGATCGAGGAATTATTCGGACAACGGCCTAAGGTTTTCCGGAATACCGAGTAGATTTATTCCGACGAGATTGCCTGCATGGTTGCCGATATGGGCTTTAAAGGCTGTATTACCGAAGGAGCCAAGCATATTCTCGGTTGGAAAAGTCCCAATTATCTCTATTGTTCCACCGCCGTACCTAAATTGAAATTGTTGCTCAAAAATTATAAAATGAGCGATGACATAACTTTCCGTTTTTCCAATTACGAATGGAGCGAATACCCCCTTACCGCCGATAAGTATATGGGTTGGATCAATGCGATTCCCGAGACCGAGCAGGTGGTGAACCTTTTTATGAATTACGAAACGTTGGGCGAGTTGCAACCTCGTGAGAGCGGTATTTTCGAATTTATGAAATCTCTCCCCTATTTTGCCGAGCAGATGGGAATTACGTTTTCGACGCCTACCGAGGTCATTTCCAAATTGAAACCTGTCGATTCTTTGTCGGTAAGTTATCCTATTTCGTGGGCCGATGAAGAGCGTGATACCAGTGCTTGGTTGGGAAATCTTTTGCAAAACGAGGCGTTCGAGAAACTTTATTCCGTCGGAGAACGAGTGCGTTTGTGCGATGACCGTCGTTTGAAACAAGATTGGCATTACTTGCAGACCAGCGACCATTTTTATTATATGTGTACCAAATTCTTGTCCGATGGCGCCATACATAGTCATTACAGTCCATACGACTCAGCCTATGAGGCATTTACCAACTATATGAATGTATTGAGTGATTTCATCGTCAGAGTGAAAGAGCAATATCCCGATACGATAGAGAATGAAGAGCTCAATTCATTGATTACAACTATTCGTAACCAAGCCTCGGAAATAGATGTGTTGAAAAAAGAGTTGAAGATTGCTAAAGAGGAACGTGCTGCCAAAAAAGTTACTGCGCAGCCATCTAAGCCGACTGCTCGCAGAGCAGCTGTGAAAAAAGTTTGACCATTACTCAATCTTATCCTCCTAATTGATTTTTTGTGAGAAAGGCCGTCATTCGACGGCCTTTCGTTTTTTCTTTTTAGCAAGGGAAAGAATACTTTTATGCAACCGGTTCCCAGTCGAGGTAAAGATAGTCGTAATGTATGAACGGTTTGGCCCCTTGTTTACCGATGAGCGTGCGAGCCTTTTCGCTGTCGCAACTGATGCGCCCAACACCGATAGCCCGACCGTCGGGTGCGCAGATGCGTACGATGTCGTCTTTCTCGAAATCGCCTTTGACATCGGTTACACCTATGGGCAACAGGCTCACGGCGTGATGCGAACATAACTTTTCAGCGGCTCCGGCATTGATGCGTAATTCGCCTTTGGCAAAGCCTTCGGAGTGCGCAATCCATTTCTTGATACTCGATGTCGTCTTTTTTGCCGGAAGAAAACGGGTGCAACATACGTTCCTTTCGTTGCATAGCAGGTCGGTGAGTATGCTGTCTCGTTTACCGTTGGCAATGATTACTTCGATACCCTCTTGTGCGACTTTGCGGGCGATGTTGCATTTGGTGAGCATACCTCCGCGTCCGAACGACGATTTCCCCGATTGTATGTATTTCGAGAGTTCGGTACGGGTTTCGGCCGATATTTCGGGAATGATACGACTGCCGGGATCGTTGGGATTTCCGTCATATATCCCGTCGATGTTGCTGAGGATTATCAAGGCTTCGGCTCCCATCATGGTAGCGATCATGCCCGAGAGTTCATCGTTGTCGGTGAACATCAATTCCGTTACCGATACAGTGTCGTTCTCGTTGACGATGGGTATGACGCCGTTTTCGAGCATGACTTCCATGCAATGCTTTTGGTTGAGATAGTGGCGGCGGGTGGCGAAATTTTCTTTCATCGTGAGGACTTGTCCGCAGGCGATACCGTGTTCCCTGAACAGTTCGTAATATCGGTTGATCAGTTTGGCTTGCCCCACGGCCGAAAAAAGCTGACGTGCCGACACGGCGTCGAGCCGCCTGTTGTGCTCGATGCCCAGCTCGCTGCGTCCCGATGCCACCGCGCCCGAAGAAACCAAAATGACTTCGATATTTCGACGGCGCAAGTCTGCAATTTGGTCGACTAGTGCTGAGATGCGGGTTACATCGAGTGTCCCGTCGGGGCGGGTGAGGACGGTGCTGCCTATTTTTACGGTGATGCGCTTATAACAGGGCATGGGAATGAAAAAAATTATTGGTTCGATTTTTCACGTATTTCGACCCGTCGTATTTTCCCGCTGATGGTTTTGGGCAATTCGTCTACAAATTCTACGATGCGCGGGTACTTATAGGGTGCGGTTACATGCTTTACATGATCTTGTATCTCTTTGGCAAGTTCTTCTCCTGCGCGATCTTTATACTCTTTCGATAGCACAATCGTTGCTTTCACCACCTGCCCGCGAATTTCATCGGGAACGCCGGTAATGGCACATTCCACTACGGCGGGGTGGGTCATCAGGGCGCTCTCTACTTCGAACGGACCGATACGGTAACCCGACGATTTGATGACGTCGTCGGCACGGCCGACAAACCAGTAGTAACCGTCTTCATCGCGCCAAGCAACATCGCCCGTATAGTAGATATTGTCGTGATAGGCTTCGCGAGTTTTTGCTTCATCGCGATAATATTCTTTGAAAAGACCTGTCGGTTTTCCCTTATCGGTACGGATAACGATTTGTCCCTGTTCACCGTCTTCGGCCGATCGGCCGTCGGGAGTAAGCAGATCGACGTCGTATTGCGGGTTGGGTATGCCCATCGATCCCGGTTTGGGCTCTATCCATGGATAAGTGGCTATGGTGAGGGTGGTTTCGGTTTGTCCGAATCCTTCCATCAGTTTGATTCCCGTGATGCGGTAGAACTCTTCGAATACTTTCGGGTTAAGGGCTTCTCCGGCTATCGTACAATAACGCAACGACGAGATGTCGTATTTCGATATATCTTCGCGTATCAGGAACCGGAATACCGTAGGGGGCGCACAGAACGAAGTGATATGATATTTCTCTATCATGTCGAGAACGTGGGCCGGAACGAATTTGTCGAAGTCGTAGACAAAGACATTGGCGCCGGCGATCCACTGGCCGTAAAGTTTTCCCCATACGGCTTTTCCCCAGCCGGTATCAGCGATGGTGAGGTGGAGGCTGTTTTCGTCCAGATTGTGCCAGAAGCTACCTGTAACGATATGGCCTAACGGATACGTAAAGTCATGTGCTACCATTTTAGGTTCGCCGGTAGTGCCGGAAGTGAAGTACATCAGTGAGATGTCGTCATTCGTATTGGCATGTCTCGGGCGGATGAAAGGGGCAGCGTTATCGATTCCCTGATGGAAATCTTCGAATCCTTCCGGAACTTCCGGACCTACACTGACCAGCTTTTCCACGCTCGGACACTCGGGAAGAGCATCTTTGATGTGTTGCAGTATGATTCCTTCGCCGGCAGCCACAATCATTTTGATGTCGGCAGCGTTGCAGCGATAGATAATATCCTTCTTTGTCAGCAGGTGAGTGGCGGGGATTACCGTTGCTCCCAGCTTATGCAGGGCGATGGTGCTGTACCAGAACTCATAGCGGCGCTTCAGAATCAGCATCACCATGTCTCCGCGACCGATGCCGAGGCTCTGGAAGTAAGAGGCCGTCATGTCCGTATAGCGTTTCATATCGGCAAAGGAGAACTGACGGCTTTCGCCCTGGTCATTGGTCCAGAGCAGAGCGTTCTTGTCGGGTTGTTCGGCAGCCCAGGCATCTACTACGTCGTAGCCGAAGTTGAAATTCTCCGGTACGTTTATTTTCAGGTTCTTGATGAAATCCTCTTGTGAGGCAAAGCTAGTCTGTGCTAAAAATCTTTCTACCATAACGTTATTACATAATTACGGCCAGAAAACGTACCGTTTTGCCATCGAGCGCTTTCATGCCATGTGGAAGTTTTGAATTAAAATAAATACTGTCTCCTTGGTTCAGGATGATTTCCTTGCCCTCGATGTTGATAAGCATACGGCCTTCAACCACCAGATT
>ENA-OPBS01003088-OPBS01003088.1-human-gut-metagenome-genome-assembly--contig:-NODE-3088-length-10796-cov-2.316265_pt1 | contig 10796 bp, 10 predicted proteins | sample MGYA00241074_ERZ501463 | MGnify/ENA primary metagenome ERZ501463 (study PRJEB25962, sample SAMEA2042578) | human gut metagenome | biome: human gut; feature: human-associated habitat; material: faeces...
TTCCCTCCGACTTTCTCCCTTTTTGATAGAAAATTTTGTTTTTATTTTTAGGTACGAAACCATTAAAGGGGGGCATATATTATCAATGAGTTAATTCCCTATTTTTGATTATAAGTATAGCCTGTCCGAGAAAAAAATTCAAGCCCTTCAGACAGGCTATTTTTACAAATAATATTCTACTCACCGCTTGCATAAACTACGATAGGCGTGGTATAATAGCCATAGCCTAAGAGATTAGCAAAATTCCAGCATAGCGAAAGCCGGGAAGGGTGCCACCTTCCCGGCTTTCTTTCATGCTTAGTTGCCCTTGTTTCGGTCATCAAGCCATTTACAAATGTAAGTGCCAATTACACTTGCTCCGATGCCGATTAAGAGATTGCAAAATGACTCCAGCATAGCATTCACCTCCTTCCCATTACTGGGCCGGAGTTGGGCAACATTGGCATTTTAGCACACTCTGTCGAATTTGAAAAGCCGCTGTTTGATACAGCGGCTTTTCTCATGGTCTCATATCTTTCGGAACCTGTGGTATCGGCTTCTGATGCACCAATATGATGTCCCAAAAGCCGGTCTTCTCCCCTCGCCGTGCCTGATAGTTTGCACGCAGCTGATACCGAACAAGAACATTTTCATTTTCCATTATTTCATTATATTCAAATGGGTCACAGAACTTCGGATCTGGCTTCTCACAAATTCCAATTCTGCTTAACGCCCACTCTTTTCCATCTTCATGCTGCATTAGATCTTCATGAATCTGATATCTGGCCTGTTCTTCAGTGAAATCTACAGAATAGGGACTCTGCAGCACCGTTTCCCATAATGTGATTGTGTAATAACCCCGACTGTTCTTTCTCTGCAATTTCTTTTCCTGCATATTCATCACAACATATCCGGTATGCTCTTTTTTCGGTTTTAGTCCTCGATCTGCATTGGCTCTTTCCCGAGAGATCCGCAGCAGGTTTTCATTTAGGTGCCGTTGATATGCTGCATCCTTCTGGGCCTGCGCCAATGCTCCCTGCATTTCTGCGATTTCCTTGACCGCCTGATCTCTCACTTGCCTGATTTGGTATGCAGCATTCTTTTTTTCTTCGTTCATTTGACGGTCAGCATTCTGACGTTCAATGCCGACCGTTCGGATTGCCTCGTCCCTCTCCCGGACAATCTTTTTATACTCGTTCAGCGTCAGAATCACGTGGGTACAATCTGGGTCCGAGCTGCCGCCAGGAACATCTTTATAACCCACTATCGTTTTCTTTACAAACTCGCTCACGGCGGCACACCTCCTTACAGGCCCCGAATGTAGTTATCCGCTACAACGCTAATACGGTTATGCCCCAGCGCCTTGCTGCAGATCAGCATAGCAGCCTTGTCCAGCTTCTTCCCCGCTTCATCTTTTCGGCAAGTATAAACCTCGCTTTGATAACGCCGCCCGGTGCCACGGTTTACCCGGTCATAGGGAATCTCTTCGATTGCCCTGGCATGAGCCTTGTAGATCGCCGTGGCATACTCCGCACGATAACCGTGGATGTCGGCGCAGTTATGGACGTGCTGCCACACCTTCTCCTCTGGCGGTGTATCAGTTATCCGTTCAATGATCTGCCCCGCATTTTTGCCTATAATCGGGCTTAAACGCTCCCGTCCGCCCTTTCCGTTGCGGACATGGATAAACCACTCCTCCGGGAACAAACGTGCGTCCTGGAGCATTTCAAGGCGCTTTGTGACGCTCGGTGCTCGCTGCTCCTCCGGGATTTTTTGTAGTTCGGAGATCTCCGCCTCAATTTGCGCCCTGGGCACCAGATCCTTCCCCCGCAGTTCCTGCAGCTCCTTTCGCCGCAGCCCGGTTCCTCTGCAAAATTTTATCAGTTCATCATTATTAGTCTTGGAGAAGTGCTTGTCCCGCACACGGTCCCCCCGGCTCCGTTTAATCTCTTCACGATTTCGCTTGGGCGGCTTAAAGTAATTCTCGTCATCCGGGGAAATCCCGTATAGCTTTCCCAGCGCTTTCGCTTCGAGCTGCACCGTCCACGCGGAAAGCCCCTGATCCACTCTGGTCTGAAGCCATTCATTAGCATACTTCTTTGCACTCTTCAGCGTGGTACACTCCGGATGCTTCTCCTTGATGTACTTGATAAAATATTTGGTATGTTTCCAGTAGCTCTTATAGGTGTTGAACGCAAATATTTTATCTTTCTCTGTGCCATTGGCTACCGCCTCTTTTTTGCTCTCGCCAAAGGCCTGCATCCCGGTAAGCCGGTCATAGGCTTGCTGGTGCAGATCCTTGAAGTACGCTTTATTTCTACGTCCCATTCCGACTTCCTTTCGTGCATCTATTTTTATATAAATCTATATTTCTATAAAACTACATAACTATTTTCTTAGTTTTATATACTTCTATATTTCTCGTTCAAGCTAAGCCGCCTCATGCCAGCTCCCTTCGGAGACTCGACAATCGGCAAAATACACTTTTTAACGTCTTATGTATGACGGGTTTGGGATTGCTCCCTACACTTTTTTTAATCTGCTTATGTGTGCAGCTCTGTTTTATTGAGATCTACGGCAGTTCAGATTCTGTCGGCTTCTTTGTAGAGGAAGCAGCTCTCCGGAAGATCTACAGTATTCCGGCTACTATCAGAAAGTGGATAGGAACAGATACGTTTTATTTACCGGCACGTTCAAAAGGATTACTAATACCGGGTCCATGATGCGCTTTCCAGTTCACAAAGGTTACTACGGCAAGCCCACGCATCACACAGGTGTATCGTACCTGAAGCGGCTTCTGATTAGCAAATTGCTAAACCCCCGACCGGCAGATCTGCCAGCCAAGACGCTCTGGGCCTAATTACTATTTACCCTCGCCCAGACGAGCTTCGTTCTTCACTTCTGCTGCCAATCACACACCACTCGCAGCCGCCATCCATACCCCCTTTCTTTCAAGGCTTCGATCCAGCGTCTACCGCAGCCTTTCCTATCCAAGAACATCTTACCATACGTTGCGGAGGTTGTCAACATAATCACAAAATTAACCGTATAACGGTTTACCCGTTCACGCTCCTAAAGGGCACAAACGGGTAAACCGTTAGTGAAAAAAGAAGCCGAGATAACTATATAGCTATCTCGACTTCTCCTTCTCTACGAATATTGATCCTTAGATTAACCTTTCATCGCTTCCATTTCTGCAATCGTCAAATTATTACGCTCTCTAAGGAAAGAACCAATCTCATTTCCCTGAAAATCATATAAGGGGATGTAATAGGAATCGGGCTGAGTTTTCTGCCATTCAAGAGCGTCCTGCGGTGTTTCAAATTTTGGGTGACTCAAATCACTGGTTCGGACATATCCCTCCTGGTCATTCGTCCCAATCGCAGCCTGTAAATCCGGCATTTCCCCTACTACCTCTGCCATCAAAGCAGTTCCATAAGTTTCGCCACGAACATTCTTAGGGAAATTTCCGTTAATAAGCGACGTCTGCTCAACAGACAACACGGATCCTGCTCTTTCACCAAGATTCACCATTTCTTTGGCTTCTTCCAAGCTATATCCGGTTACATCCATCGCGCACCCAATTTCGAACTCGCCAATAACCTCTTCCTGTAGATCATACAGCGGCACCGTATATGTCTCCAGCCGATCCTGCATATAGGACACTGCCTCACTCGGATTCTTGATCTCCGGCTTTTTTACATCTTCATATTTTACATAGCCTGCCTGACCATCAGTGCCAACCGCCGAAATTAGATCTGGCTCATGCCCAACGATTTCAGAAAGAAGCGCAGATCCATACGTCTTGCCTTTATCGCTTACGGGATAGTTCCCATCATCGAGTTGATACGCAAGGGCTCTGGCCGCTCCGACGATTTCTGTCTTATTCAGCGTATCCGAAACGAAATGATCTCCGTTATAAAGATCAACTTCTCCCCAACTATATGCTCCAGACGGAGAAGACTTGGCGGTGCTTATGGATGCCACCTGGAAATAGTAGCTTGAAGTATTATACATCATACCAGTGTCCTTCAAAAGGGTTCCAGAAGCACTGTAAAGACGCCCATTTGCTCCCATGTTTCCAGCAGCTACATTCCCGCCGTTCATGGTCTCAACCCAAGTAGCTGCCCGATACCGGCTACCACCGTCAGCATACAAGGCAGAATACGCCGTATATGAGCAGTTTCCAGTCCCGTAATATCTCGAGATGGAGGAATCATATTCAACAGCGTTTGCTGTTACAGCAAGTGCCATGCACATCACGGTGGCTAACATCAAACTTAAAACCCGCTTTTTCATGTTTTTACTCCTTTCAGGTCTCTTGAAATAGTACGTGTTACCAGTTAATTTTGCCGCTCCCTTGCCTCCCCTTAATATGTCACGATCCCAGTCACCTTGACCGATTTGCTTGAATTGTTTCTAATCACCAGTGTATAGCTCCCGTTTTCCGGAATCTCAATCGTCTTGTCAATGCTGCCTGTTGTCACATTGATATAGTGAAACTTCTCATTTGAGTCAACTAATCCGAAGTCCAAGCTGGCATTTTCCGGAGAATAGTTCGCGCGAATCCATACCGTTTCACCAGCCGACATTGTGAAACTTGTATCCGCAAACACCGTGCCATTTGCCTCTATAGTCCAGTCTAAGTTTCCTGTTGCCCGTGTGATGGCCGTTCCCATCGTTTCAAAGGAATATGAAACGACATTTGATTCGTCAACAGCGCCGGTGCCGGTACACAGGCATCCAATCATCACCGCTCCGGTCAGTACCATACACAAAAGTCTGCGCATTTCTTTCACCTCCCTTCGCCAAAGCCCTCCATCGGCACAGATTCGGCCCCAGCAAAATCAAAGTCGTCGCATTCCATTTCGCTAAAAGTCATGGCACCCATTTTTTCTTGGGCCGTTCTCCTGTGTGCCAATACCGCTGTGGTGAGCAAAATCGCCAAGAGCACGATCACCATGACTATGGCCTTGTATCTTCTATCCTTTCCCAGTCCCTGTCCCTTGCCCTCTTCTTTTGCCTGCTCCTCTGCCGGAAGCTTCTCTGGCGCCGCCGCAGGCTCCGCCTCTGCCGTGTCATCCAGCAGCGTTTCCAGCGGGATATTAAATAACCGGCTCAGGCTCTGCAGGTTCTCTGTCGATGGCCTCGACGTTCCTGCTTCCCATCCAGATATGGCCTGCCTGGACACAAACAGCCTTTCGGCCAGTTCTAACTGTGTTAGTCCCTGCTTCTTCCTTAATTCTTTTAGCTTTTGAGACAGTTCCACTCTTTTACCTCCAAATTAAACAAATGCCCATCAAATGTAAACCGCACACGGTTTACATTTAGGCAAATATTGCTTGCCTTCCGCATTTTTTCACACAAATTCTATCAAAGATACTCCACAAGTCCTTTACGCAAAGCATCATTAATAGACTCAGTCAGATTCTTTCCTTCCTCCAGCGCCATCCTACGCAGCGCTTTATCAATATTCCGATCCAGATAATAGGCCCGCTGCACCCGGTCACTATTTTTCTTTGCATTTTTTTCTTCAGCAACAACAGCAGTCTCGCTCTGGCGTCCTGCTCCGATGATAGACTTAAACGCAGCCTCCCGATCAAACTTTGCTTTCTCTGCCATTATTCATTTACCCCTTTCAAAAATTCTTCAATAAATGCTTTATAGTCTTCTGCCACCGTAGACTTATTGGCATAGTCAAAAATGTCCTGGCTATTCGCCTGGGCCTCCTCCACCACTACAGCAGATCGAATGTATGTCTTGTAGATCGGCGCAGAAATGTATTCGCCAAGCTGCTCCGCCAGCTCCTTCATCTGCCGGCTGATATTCGCCCGCGGATTAAATCGCGTAAACAAAATTCCTCTCACTTTGACAGCCGGATTGCAATACTTCTGAACGCTGGTGACGGTCTCGTTGAGCTGGGAGATCCCGGCGGTCGCAAAAATTCCCGCCGTTGTCGGAATCAGAATATCGGTGGCACAGGTAAAAGCGTTCACCGTCAGAACCCCCAAAGAAGGCGGTGTGTCAATCACGATAAAATCATAGTCACCGGCCACCGGCGCCACGGCCTCCTTCAGCCGGTGTTCCTTGCCGGTCTGGGAGAGTTCCTGCTCTGCGCCAGCCAGCATAATATTAGCCGGTACAACGTCATAGCCGCCCTTCGTGTGCTGGATGGCGTCCTGGATGCTGGCCGCCCGCTTCATAACCTCATAGATCGTTTGGACATTATAGTTCTCCGCTCCGCAGGCCGTAGAGAAATTTCCCTGCGGATCGAGGTCAATTCCCAGAACCCTGTACCCCTTCGCTGCCAGTCCCGCAGCCAATGCCTGAGACGTGGTTGTTTTGCCGACACCGCCCTTTTGATTTGCTACTGCAATAATCATGTACTCACGCTCCTCTTTTTATAGTTTCATATTTTTGTAGATAACTATATTTGTAGTTTACTATATTTATAGATGTATAGCAATATAAAAAACGGAAGAACACAGCGTTCTTCCGTTTTTTCATTACTGCCACGACATTTGAATTTTTCTGCGATTGTCCGCACAATCCCTCAAATAGAGATTGATAAGGGTCTGATACGGGATTCCATCTGCTGCCGCCATAGACTTAAAATAATCTATTGTGCTGCCATCAATGTTAATAGTGATCTGCTTTTTCAAGCGACTTGCATAGGGATTTTTTCTCGGGTTCAGTTCCCTGATATTATATTCATCTCTCATAAAATCACCTCAAATTCCATCAAGGTAAGTCCTCTGCTCAGTTCTGGTTGCTCTTCTTGCCGAAATAATACGAATAACATTTTCATGGTCACGGTAGCAATGGCTCACGATACAAATTTGTTCTGCCTTGGTTTCACCGATAATAAGAAATCTCTCTTCATCATCAGAGTGATCCGGATCATCAAACAGAATGGCGAACTCGTCGTAAAAAACCTCCTTTGCCGTTTCGAAGGATAAGCCATGCTTCTTTTTGTTAGTTTCATTTTTATTTGGGTCCCATTCAAATTTTAGCGTTTCCATAATTATATTATACATACATTGTAAGTATTGTCAACTGTACCGTTTATCCCTCGGCCCTTGCTGCAGATCTTGCATTATCCCATCATAATATTTTGCCACTGTTCCACGGTCAATCTGAAGGTCTCTGGCAATCTCTGTCTTCTTTTTTACATCCGGGTGAGAACGCATATACTCAAAAATTATCCCACGTTTGCTCGGTTGACCATTTTTGTTTCTCCAGTCTTTATTTCCATTTATTTCATCACGTACAAAATTCATCAACTTTACATGATCTGCTCGCTTTCTCCAGTTTCTTTTGTTTACTGGCATTGAAAGCCCGGAAATCTTTGCAATATCATCTCTTGGAAACGTCACATAATCCTCGTTAAACATCTCCAGGGCGCACACAACATCATCTTTTGTAAAACGGTTAATGTCCTCAACACTCATATCATCGTATCGCTGAAGCAAACCAAAGGCGTCCTCCCGCAATTCCTCCTCGTCTATGTCACACTTCTTTGCATAGATGGCTAAAGTCATAATGCCGTAAAAGCGATGTCCTACCTTGATTTCATCCGAAATGCGATGCAGCCACCAATCATAGAGATCCCGCTTCACCGTCCAACGGCCCCGGCGCTCCTTCTTCACAATCCTGCGTTCATACCAGTCAGGGTACTTCGCCTTCGCCTCGGCCAGCGACAAGCGGCTCTTTCTCATGAGTGCCTGTATACGCTGCTGTTCCCCATTACTGTCTGGGATATAGTCAAGCAGCTTCTCCAGCTCCACCGCATCACCAAACCGAAACGCTACCACAGGATAATCACGTCCTAACTTAGATCCAGAACCAACCACACGAAATCCCTGTAAAATTCCCTGCATCTGCGGCTCCCGAATAGACGAAGTAAATCTATTCCAAATCTGCCTGGTAAGAGCATACTTCAGTTCCTTCAATGTTTTTTGATTCTGCGGGTACATAGGAACCGGCTCAGTCAACACATAATACAGATGCAGGCCTGTCCCGCTGTTTACGATAAAGGTAGCTTTGGGAATAATATCCTTATTCATCTGGTGCAGCGTATCACGAAGCTGCGGCATACCGACACCATCCAAATCGAAAACGATGGCATAAAGATACCTGGCATTCTTCCCGCTACGCTGCCTACCAAAATATGAAATAGGGGACATAATTGTAAAATCTGTGTCCTGGATCTCTCCCAACTCCTGCAGTTCATCTGTAATCAAATGTCTCCGAGCTCTACCGTCGCCCTCAATCTCTAATGCTACACCATTTTCACGGCTATTTTGCTTTTTAGGAACAGTCAACGCAATAGCGTTTCCTTTGGCATCTTCATAATGGCCTTTTCGCTCAAATGAGCCTTCAGGAAAGATCTCTCGATAAAACTCAAATGGATCTACCGTCTCCAGATACTGCCGGAGATGGGCGTTCTTCTCCCTGTAAAGCGCCCGCTGACGCTCCAGAGCTGCTTGCTGCGCGGGAAAGTGCAATTTATCAAAAATATGTTAGTCCTGTAATTACATATGGTAAAGAATATGTGATTTTGGAAAAAGAAAAAAATAGTGGTATATTAAGTCTGCTGGATGAGATATACAAAGATGCCGGAAAGGAAATGCTTAGAAAAGAACTGATTATACAGAACAAGATCAGCAGATTATGGGATGAATTGTTTGAAGAAGTTCCGGATATTGTACAGAGAGAGTCCCGGAATAAGAATCTCCTTTTACAGTCGCGGCTCAGAGAGATGATGCAGTTTATAGAAAACCATTATAAAGAACGAATTTCTTTGGAAAGGCTGGCAGCGGAAGCGAACATTAGTAAAAGTGAAGCCCTTCGATGCTTTAAGCGTGGAATAGGGACGACTCCGGTGAAATATTTGATCGATTACAGGCTGGAGAGGGCAAAAGAATTATTGTGTAAGACGAATGATACGGTTATTCGGGTTGCCGCAGATGTGGGAATAGATAATACAAGTTATTTTGTAAGAATATTTAAGAAAATGTATGGGATGACACCAGGAGCATTCCGGGAAGAAGAAGGACTGAAAAAGGCTGGAGAAAAATAACATATTAGAAGAAATTCTCCGAATTTAGTTGACTTTTTGATACATCATGATATCATTACTTCGTATGGCTGAAGTGTTCGGGAGGGCGGAACAACTGGCTTTGTAAGAAGAACAAAAGAGAGAGGTTTTGGGAAAAGGAAAATGAATGTGAAATACGATTACGAGAGAATTGTACAGGGGATCCTGGACATTGGGGAAGCTATGATTAGATGTGGAGCGGAGAACTTCCGTCTGCAGGATAGTCTGTACCGTATTTGCAGAAGTTATGGATTTGTAAAGTATGATATTTTTGTTATACCAAGCAATATCCAGATTACGGCAGAGACACCGGAAGGGCAGATTATTACACAGATCCGACTGGTAGAAATAGGGGAATGTGACTTTGACAAGCTGGATTATCTGAATAATCTGTGCCGTAAAGTCTGTAAAGAAAAGCCGGATGCAAAAGAAATGAGAAGACAGTTTGAAGAGGTGATGGGAAGACCGGAACAGAAGTGGTACACCCATTATGCGGCCGGTATTTTAGGTGGTACCGGATTCGCGGTATTCTTTGGATGTGATATAAGGGATGCGATCATTGCGGTGATCGTATCAATTGTGATCGTTGCAGCAGGGAACTGGCTGGCTGAACGTGAGAAGAACCTGCTGGCATATAACCTGATCTTATCGTTTATTGCAGAGATGATCATTCTGTTATCTGTTAAATTTGGATTTGCGGATCATGAGGAGCGGATCATGATCGGAATTGTCATGCTCCTGATCAGTGGACTGAGTACGACGAACGGAATCCGTGATCTGCTTCAGAAAGACTTTATCTCCGGATCAATCAATATCATGAATTCCATGCTTGGTGCTTCCGGAATCGCATTTGGTACGGCGATACCGATGATTCTTTTTGGCGGTGTAGAGGCGGAAGGATTTATCCTTACCCCGAATCTGATCGTACAGCTGATTTCCTGTACCGCAGCCTGCGTGGGATTTGCACTGTGGTTTAAGATCCGGGGCATGCAGGTGGTTTACTGTGGAATCGGAGCATTTTTTACATGGCTGATTTATGCACTTGTTTATGAGGCGCGTCCAAGTAACTTCCTTGCAACTACAATTGCGGCGACATTCGTTGCATTCTATGCATTTATTATGTCGCGGATAAATAAAGCACCATCAACAATTTTCCTGACAGCGTCTGTATTCCCTCTGATTCCTGGACCGAATCTGTACTATGTAATGTACGCATGCGTAAGCGGGAATATGCATATGCTCCTGGAACAGACGATCACACTTTTTGCGACCTGCGTTGCAATTGCATTTGGATTTAACTTTGTAGATATTGCATCAAGAACTATCATGCGTGGTATGAAGGTAGAATATCACATTGGAAAAAGTGACAGATAAATAAAAAGTTTCAGCCGCGGATTTCATTCTGCGGCTGAAATTTTAGCCTGTGTGCCGGGAATATGCCTGGATGAGAGCAGATTCCGGATGCACCTGGACAGTCCGAAGGCTTTCGCAAAAAATTATTTAATTTCTTGACTTTATACTTTCGGTATGGTACACTAACCTAGCGAATGGAAGTATAGGTCTTTTTTTTATGCCTATTTTTAACAAAGAAAGTTTCAGGCGTGAAGCTTTCACGACAGCCTCGCAAGCTGTCATGCAACTAAAAATTAGAACATAAAAAGCGAGGTGGAAGTTGTGCGTACAAGAATTACACTGGCATGCACAGAATGCAAGCAGC
>ENA-OPBS01003089-OPBS01003089.1-human-gut-metagenome-genome-assembly--contig:-NODE-3089-length-10795-cov-33.801955_pt1 | contig 10795 bp, 9 predicted proteins | sample MGYA00241074_ERZ501463 | MGnify/ENA primary metagenome ERZ501463 (study PRJEB25962, sample SAMEA2042578) | human gut metagenome | biome: human gut; feature: human-associated habitat; material: faeces...
AGCTTCTGGAGCGTCTGGCCGGGACAGGTTACAAGCCGGACGACTATAAATATATAGACCTGTACAGGGAGTACGAACAAATGCGCCGCAAAGGTGACAAGGTGACGTATTGTGTGGCCTTCCTCTCGGCCAGACATGGCGTTTCCGAAAGAAAGGTGTATGAGATCCTCGGGCGGTTCAAAAAGGAATGTACGTTCCATACAGTATGAAAAGAGCGGAACTTTTGCTTTCCTAGGGAGAAGAGACGAACTTTGCATCCGAAACATAAACACTCAATTACACGACAGAATGACTACAGCAATGAAAAAGTGCTATTATAGCCAGGCCCCACTTCCTTTTGTGGGCCAAAAACGCATGTTCGCATCGGAGTTCAGAAAAGTCTTGAAGCGTTTCAGCGACAGGACGGTGTTCGTCGACCTGTTCGGCGGTTCCGGACTGCTCTCGCACATCACCAAGCGGGAAAGACCCGACGCAACCGTAATCTACAATGACCACGACAACTACCGCGAGCGTCTGGAGAACATCAGCCGGACGAACACCCTGCTTTCCGACCTCCGCCGCCTCTCGGAAGGAATCCCCCGCCACAGGATGCTTTCCAGGGAGATGCACGGCATATTCCTGGAACGTATCCGCTGGGAGGAAAGTACCGGCTTCGTGGACTATCTCACCATCTCGTCCTCCCTGCTGTTCTCCGGCAAATATGCCAGGAACATCGGGGAGCTCGGAAAACTGAACTTCTACAACAATATACGCTTGAGCGACTACAGTTGCGAGGGCTATCTTGACGGACTCGAGGTGGTATGCTGTGACTACAGGGAGCTGACGGACAAGTACAGGGACTCCCCGGATGTGGTCTTTCTGATAGATCCCCCCTACATAGCGACGGATATCAGCACATACAGGATGGACTGGAAACTTACGGACTATCTGGATGTCCTGCTGGTACTGAAAGGACACCCTTTCGTCTATTTCACTTCCGGCAAGTCCCCCATACTGGATTTCTGCCGGTGGATGGAGGAACATCCGGAAACCGGCAATCCTTTCAAGGGGGCCGGCATGTCCACCCTTACGGCCAGAATGAACTACAGTTCGTCCTATACGGACATCATGCTGTACAAGGAAATGACTGAAGCGGCCTGAAACGGCCACACCACCTTAAATTCCATTTGAAGGTGTGCAAAATGCACACCTTCTTTCATTTGGCAGATGCATTCATTGCAAGCGTCCCTTCATTAAATATCATAATTGAAACCAAAGCGGCCTGATCATAATATTTGCGGCCAAAGTACATGTTACCTTTTTTATCGGTATTTATTGACAGAATTTAAATAAAGAAAAAAACGAACCATATAGTTTATTCGTTAATATCCGTTTTTTTTATTTATTAAAAAAATATTAAAGCCAAATTTAGATTGAACTTTCTATCAGAAAATATGTTTATATAAAAATAACAAGCTGTGTTAACTCGCTTCCACCAAATTATTTTTGTCTTTCCCGCTTGTGATAAGCCGGAAGTTCGGAAGTTTTATTTATAGATGTTAGATCAGCATGCCGCGAGGCACATGTGCCGGTATTGCAAGAGAGCTTACCTGTACCGTGATATGGAAAGGGATTGTCTGGACTATATGTTTCAGACAGTTTCCCTTTCTTGTATCAAAGACTGGTGTATAAATTATAATTTGGATATGGTATCTGGCCGTTATGTGACTGAAAAAACATATGATGAACAATACGGGCATGAACTCGTTATCCAATAGAGGATACGGTACGGAAACAATTTATACCTAATGTTATCAGTCTCAAATATCATGCGTATATAGCCGTATCCTATTCCTATAATGAGAATATGCCTTTTCTGGTCCGTGACGGTCCGGAGAGGCATTTTTTCATATAATATTATACCTGCCATACGGAATGCTCATTCTTCGGTAATAATTTTATAAACCTGTGCAATTTCTGTGATTTTATTATATATTTATATGTATATAAAAACGTGCGGATGAAATGTTGCTATTATCCGGACAGGGATGCGGTCAACCTATGCAGCAAATGCGGGAAGGGCTTATGCATGGAGTGTGTATGTGGATCCCCTCCCGGTTTGCCGGGAGGGTTTATCAGAGTCAGCCGGGGAGGATACTTTGGAGAAAACTTACCTGTCTGTTTGTATTCATCTGCCTGTTCTTTGCAGGTGTCGTTTTCGGGCTGTCGTCCGTATACGTTCAAGGCGGTAATAGGATTTCTACAATGTTTTCCGCCCTTGCTGTTAGAAACATAATGCTAGGCGTTCCTTCCGGCTGTTTCACCGGTTCTTTTTGGTATGGTGGAATACAGTGCACGGTATTCCATTTTTTACAGACATTCTTATTGTCGGGGCACACGCTGCCTTATCTTCCTGAGTGAACTTATGGGCCCGGCTTTGTCAGACCTTTCACTACTCCTTTCCAGGCGGTTGCGAACCTTCGGATTATATGGATATGTTGCCGCTTCCTTCTGCCGTGAAGGAAGCTCCCGTATTGCAGGAAGAATATATTCCATTATTTTTTGTTAAAATATATAAAACAGCCCGTGTTTCAAAACAATTCGATCCTTTATTTTGTTTTTTTTGTTAAACTGCACTTTTGATGTGTCTGTATGTTTCTGTTGAAGTGACCGCAGTATTTCATTTTCCCTTTCAGGCCTGTGAAGGTCCGATTGATGTTATTCAAAGATGTCATATGAACATGCCGTGAGGCACATGTACAGGTTCAAGGGCTGACCCCTTCCTGCACTATTGCAACGTAAAGGACTGCAGAATACAGAAACGGGACTGAATACATATTTTCTGTCTTTTTTCATATGTGAAGAAACAGGAGAAAAGTGCATCCCATGTCGTCCTGACAGTGTATGATAGGGTTTCATCATGTTGTTACCATTAGGAATAAGGGCGTATGGGGATTTTCCCTTATGACTCCCTGGCTTGTGATAAGCTGGGGAGTTTTTGTGTTTTCCTACTGTGCATTTCTTTTCGGATAAGCTGTTGTGAACAAATCCACCATTGTTTTGTTCTTGAGAAATAAAGTAGATTGTCAAAACGTAACTAATCTGAACCGTTCCGGCTTGTGACAAGTAGGAGCGGTTTTTTAGTTTGATGTTTTTAATCTAAAAGATCTCACATGAATTATGTGCTTCTTCATCTTTGTATGCTGTTGACATCAACTTTGAATGGTCCAATATTCACTCCAATGGGCTTCCAGAAGAAATGTATATAAACAAGTACTGCCCAGAAATTGTCAATGGAGTGACAGTTCCTGCATCGTTCTCGCCCCCCCTGACTCGCTCAACATCCATGCAATGTTTTTGGATGGCGAGCTACAATACCGGAAGAGTCCCCAAACAGTCCCCGTCCAGTTTAATCCTGAAGCAATGACCCTGACAGGTGGTCAAGAATATTAGTACAAACTTCAATAAGACATGTTATCAAATTTGTTATAATCCATAATGGGGACCAACTTTCCGGATACTTATATAATTGTATAATTTCCATTTCAACTCAAACTTTTTCATCTGTTATTGCGTCTCTTTAAAAATTATTATATATTTGCGACGTTAATTTAAATCAAATTGAAATTATAGTTATTAAAATTTTAAATATCTATAGTTTTAATAAACCTCAAAACTCAATATTATGTTAAAAAGACTGCAATCTGTTAGTATGGTATTATTCCTTGGAACTTTATTCTCCGGAACAATTTCTACAGCTACGGCCTCTGGAGCAAATTCTTTTGCGACCACACAGCAAGCGGGAATATGCAAAGGACTTGTGAAAGATGCTACCGGAGAGTCTGTTATTGGAGCCTCTGTTGTAGTAAAAGGTACCACTAACGGAACAATTACCGATTTTGATGGTAATTTTAGCCTCGATGGGATTAAGAAAGGAGATGTGATTGTAATCTCTTATGTGGGATATCAGACACAAGAGATTAAATGGAACGGCAGCCCGCTGAATGTTATCTTGAAAGAAGATTCAAAGACTCTAAGTGAGGTTGTGGTAGTAGGTTATGGCACACAGAAAAAGGCGAATCTTTCAGGTTCTGTTGCTATGGTAGACAGCAAAGAGTTGGAGAATCGTCCTATTCAGAATGTATCCAGTGGTTTGCAAGGTTTGATGCCGGGTGTTGCTATTACAGGAACCAACGGGGCACCGGGGCAGGATGCCGGCAAAATCCGTGTTCGTGGGATCGGCACATTGAATGAAGCGGGACCTTATATTTTAGTGGATGGCATTGAAACCGGTACATTGAGTGCGGTCGACCCTAATGACATAGAAAGCATTTCTGTATTGAAGGATGCTGCTTCGGCAGCAATTTATGGTTCTAAAGCTGCCAACGGTGTTGTTTTGATAACTACCAAACGCGGCAAGACCGGACAGACTAAAATTTCCTACAGTGGTTATCTAAGTTTCCAGAATGCAACGAATATGATTGAGCGTATGGGGTCATACGAATACGCATCCCTGCTGAATCAGGCATTGGAGGCTGAAGGTATGTCGAAGCGTTTCAATGATACCGAGCTGCAAAAGTTTAAAGACGGGAATGACCCGCTCTATCCGGATACCGACTGGTATGACCTGGCATATAAGACGGGTGTTCAACATCGCCATAATGTCAATATCAACGGTGGTTCTGAAAATGTAAAATATATGGCCTCGCTGGGATATTTGAACCAAACAGGTATTTTGCCTAACGCAGGGCGTGAACAGTTTAATGCGCGTACCAATCTGGACATGAAGATTAATAAACGTTTGAGTGCGCGCATGAACCTGTCTTTCATTAAAAATGATTACAGTGACGCCAGTTCCGCCTACTACGGGGGCAGCTCGGATCAGATCATCAGGCAGTTGAATTTGATCGCTCCTTGGATTGTAGCCCGCTATGATGACGGCACTTGGGGCACAATTTCAGACGGAAGTCCCATTGCCTGGTTAGATTCGGGCATGAAGGTGAACCGTGACAATTATAATTTTTCGGGGATGGCCGCTGTAGACTATGAAATATTTGATGGTTTAAAATTAACCTTGCAAGGTGCTTACGTCAACAATTTACAAAATTACAATTATTTCCAAAAATATATAAAGTATAATGAGAATAAAGAATCTGATCCCAGTCAGTTGGACGAGCGTTTTTATAAATGGGACCGCACAAACTATGACGCCTTATTGAACTACAATAAAAATTTCGGCAAGCATAATATTAAGGGTCTGTTGGGATGGCATACGGAAAAATATAATTATAAATATCAGAAAGCCGTCCGCAAGAAATTCCCTAATAATGAATTGACGGATATGAATGCCGGTGATGCTTCTACCCAAAGCAATGAAGGGTATACAGCTGAATTGGCAATGATTTCATGGTTTGCCCGTATTAACTATGATTTTGCAGGTAAATATCTCTTGGAAGCCAACATTCGTGCGGACGCCTCTTCCCGTTTTGCGGAAGGTCACCGTTGGGGATATTTTCCTTCTTTCTCGGGTGCATGGCGCATCAGCGAGGAAGCATTTATGGAAAGTGCAAAAGACAGCTGGTTGTCCGGACTGAAAATTCGAGCTTCTTGGGGGCAGCTGGGTAATCAGGATGCATTGAGTGGCAGTAACAATGACTATTATCCTGCCTTGAACACGTATAATCTCGATTCCAAATATGCATTTGGAGGCTCTTTGAATTCTGGTTATTATCAACGGAAATATCGTCTGGAAACCATTTCATGGGAAAAAGCCTCTACTTGGGGAGTCGGCGTTGACTTTACTTTATTCAATAAACTGAATGGTTCTCTGGATTATTATAATCGGAAGACTACTGGTATAATTATGGATGTGACAGTCCCTAAAGAATTTGCTTTGGATGCCTATAAGGATAATGTAGGCTCTATGAGAAACAGTGGTATAGAAATAAATTTAAGCTACAATACAAAAATAGGTCAGGTTGATTTCGGAATTGCGGGTAATTTCTCTTACAATAAGAATGAAATTCTGGATCTGGGAGGCGGCGACCCTAACAAGTACCTGGATGCTACTAATGGTTACAGCCAGCGTAATAAGGTAGGTGAAGCAATGAACTCCTATTATATTTATAGGGCGGATGGATTTTTTAATTCTCAAGAAGAAGCTGATGCATATACGGCCAAATACGGTAATCCTTTCGGTAAAACTTTCAAGGCAGGCGATTTGCGTTATGTGGATACAAATAAAGATGGTAAACTGACAGCTGATGACCGTGAATATTGTGGAAGTTCCGATCCTAAAATTATTTACGGATTCAATATAAATGCGGGCTGGAAAGGAATTGACTTATCATTGATGTTCAATGGTGCTGCAGGTGTGAAACGCCTGTTTGACGGATACGAGGTGTATGGTAATTTCTCGGGTGACGCTGCTCATCCGGCTACTATTTGGAGAGATGCCTGGACACCCGATAACCATGATGCCTCCATGCCACGTATTTTTTACGATACAAACTCGGCCAGTAGCAGCCGTTCGGTACAATCGGATTTTTGGTTACAAGATACAAGTTATTTGCGTCTGAAAAATTTGCAGTTGGGATATACTTTACCGAAAGGCTGGTTGAATTCGGTTGGTGTTGAGAATATCCGTATTTACTATTCTGTAGAGAATCTATTGACTTTTGATAAGATGAAGATCAATATAGACCCTGAATCCACAAGCCAACGGCTGTCTTCCTATCCTCTATTACGTACTCATGCATTCGGCGTTAATGTTACATTCTAAATTGTTATAGACTAAAAAAATGGAATTATGAAATACTTGAAACAATATATGATCATAGGAGCGGTGACAATGATTACATCTTGCTCTGATTTTCTAGATACAGCTCCATTGGATGCCCTGTCTCCTGCCACTACGTGGAAAACCGAGGATGATGCCCAAAAATTTGCTATCGGGTGTTATGGCGGTAATAACTACGATACTTCCAGCTGGGAAGATGGTGGCAATATCTTATATCTCGACTGCGGGTCGGATTTTGGATATAACAACTTTGAATGGGAAAACTATAAGACCATTGGCAACGGTACAATGACTCCGTCAGGGGCTGTTGCAAGCTTTTATGATTTCTCAGTCATCCGCCGTTGTAACACATTCCTGGAAAAGGTAAAGGAGATCCCATTTTCCAATGAGCAGACCAAAAACGATTTGATCGGTCAGGTCCGTACTATTCGCGCTTATCGCTATTTTGTTATGAACTGGTGGTATGGAGGAGTGCCTGTGATTGACAACTATAACTCAGCAGATGAAGCTAAAGTTCCCCGCAAGTCGGAGGAGGAAGTGAAAAATTACGTCAATACAGAATTGGACACAGCCATCGGTGAACTGAATGCATCTCCCTCTGAAAGGGGACGGATCGCAAAGGGCGCTGCTATGGCAATCCGAATGCGCAGCGCATTGTATTATGGTGATTATGTGAAAGCAAAAGAAATGGCCGAGGCCATCATGAATTTGAAACAGTACGATCTGGAACCGGACTATAGTAATTTGTTCAAAGTTGCCGGTCAGGACTCAAAAGAGATTATTTTGGCTGTTCAATATGTGAATTCCACTTTAGAATTGGGCACAATAGGCCAGATGTATAATAATGGTGACGGTGGCTGGTCCTCCATTGTTCCGACTCAGAACCTGGTGGATACTTATGAAATGGCTGACGGCTTGACCAAAGAGGAATCCGGCTCTTATGACCCAAACCATCCGTTTGCCGGTCGCGATCCACGTATGGCCATGACCATTATATACCCAGGAATGGACTGGAATGGCACTGTAGTCAATACACTGGACAAGACAATCAATGGTAAGGATAATGCAAACTATCCTCCTTCTGCGAACAATGCTTCAAAGACCGCCTTAACCTGGAGAAAATATTTGGATGAACAATATGCTAATGGTATTTGGAACACGAATGCCTGCCCTATTGTAATCCGCTATGCAGAAGTGTTGCTTACTTATGCGGAAGCAGTCAATGAACTTTCTGGTCCGTCTGCAGATGTTTATGACAAACTGGATCTGATTCGTGGACGTGTAGGAATGCCGAAAGTGGATCGTGAGAAGTATGCTTCAAAGGAAACATTACGCCGGCTGATCCGCCGTGAACGTGGGGTGGAATTGGCCGGGGAAGGTGTGCGTCGGGCTGATATTCTGCGCTGGAAAGATGATAATGGAAAGATGGTTGCAGAAACAGTCCTGAATGGTGTTTTGGAAAGGGTTGTCGGAACTGTAAATTATGCCGAGACTGATCCGACGAAACGTGCGGAGATTGACACGAACGCCCCTGTTACTGACAAGAAGATTGAAGACCGTGTATTCAAAGTGCATAATCGATACAATCCAATTCCTCAGGGAGCTATTGATAATAACCCGAATCTTGAGCAAAACCCCGGGTATTAATACAATGACAGTATCGGTCTTTTGTAATTAGAATGGAAATCCAATAAAAAATGGAAGGTGTGTCGTAATACACGATGCACCTTCTTAATTTTTATTAAGCGCAATACAATTGCAGTGTATTCTCCTATCATTGCATCCGAAATATAACATAAAAAAGAAACTACCATGCCAAATGAAAACAACCTGTTGCCGGAACATGCACAACTTGCAGCAGTTCTGGACAATCCGGAAGCAATCCAAAGGATCAAAGAACCGACAGAAAAAGTACAGATTGCCGCCGTACAGAAAAAGCCGGAACTTGTCCGGCTATTCACCAACACTACGGAAAAAGTACAGCTTTCCGCCGTAATTGCCTATCCTGAAAGTGTCCTTCTCATGCAGGCCCCATCCCCCCTGGCCTGCTTCACGGCCGTGGAAAGGATGTTCAAGGCGGACCTGCCGCCCACAACCGGTATTCTGGCCGCAGCCCGGAGGCTGGTATTCCGGATGAAGGGGAACAAGAAACTCGGAGAACCGGATACGGAAGCCGTAAAGGAGTTTTTTGATGAAGTCAAATCCTTTAAACATTGAAAGCCATGCCTACAATCCTGGAACACCTTGCCGCGCTGTTCGACAAGGACATGAGGGCGGTATTGAGCAATCCCCGCGCCATCAGCATGATCGCCAACCCTTCCGCCCGTGTCCAGATGGCCGCGGTCAGAAGGGACAGAAGTGTCATCTGCTTTATTGAGAAACCGACGGAAAAGGTACAGTTGACAGCTGTCAGAAACGCATCGCACAACATCCATTTCATCACTTCGCCAAGTGAGAGGGTACAGCTGACGGTCATAGGCACCAGGCCTTCCTATGTCGGCTTTATCCCAAACCCTACGGAAAAAGTACAGCTGAAAGCTGTCGAGAAGAGACCGGAATGCATCTTCCTGCTGCAGAAGCCCACAGAAAAGGTACAGCTGACGGCCGTCCTGAAAGATCCCCGGTATCTCTCGGCAATCAGGGAGCCGACAGAAAAAGTACAGCTGGCAGCCGTACAGAAAAATCCGGAATGCATCCGTCATATCGCGGAACCGACGGAGAAGGTGCAGCATATGGCCGTCCAGAGAAGTCCGGATATCTTCCGGCAGATCAGGCAGCCTGAGGAAAGCGTGCGGCTGGCGGCGGTGCAGGCCAAGGGAGAGAACATCAGATACGTGTCCGCCCCGTCCGAGGCTGTACAACTGGCGGCTGTCAGAAACGATCCGATGAATATCCGATATATAGAAAACCCTACGGAAAAGGTGCAGTCTGTCGTTCTGAACGCAGACCGGGATGCGGCACCGTTTATCAGTTCGCCTACAGAAGAGATCAAAAGATTGGCGATGGAAATGTACGGCCTCAGACTGGAAAATGCCGCCGGCAAGGAGGCGGCAGCGGCCCGGACATCCGAAACCTCCGGAAACTCCGGAAAGAAAGCGGCGGAGGGCGTGGCAAAGAAACCTTCGGCAAAGCAGGTCAGAGAGGCGGTGGAGAAACTGGATAGCGAGATCAGGGAAATAAACAGGGAATACTTCCAGGCCACTTACGAGGCGCAGTACTCGGACAACGCCGCGGAACGGGAAAGCGAGGTCTCGGCTGCCGGGAAAAACAGGGAGAAGAAGCTTGTCAAAGCTTATGAAAAATTCAACTCGGCAGCCGTTCCGGAAAGGAAGGAATGCAATGTGGGGAAGATTGTCAAGGAACTACGCAAGGAAAGGGTGGCCGTGGAAAATATGAAAGCCGAGGAATGGCACTCCCTGATGAAAGGGAAGGCCGTACAGCCGCCCCTTGTTTCCGGCACATCCGGAGCCGCAGGAAAAGGAAGCGCATTGATGCTTGCCAGAACACCCGCGGGATATGCACTGAAGGCGGCAGGCGCCATAAACCAGGCAAGCCGGCAGGCCAATGCGGAAATGTAAGCAACATTTGCATTCTATATATATCACTTGTTTACTTATTTACTTTAAATTATAAAAATGTAAATAAGTAAACAAGTTTTTGCTGATAAAACTCTTTATGAACAAGGTATCATATTAAGCCGGCAGGCAATGACACATACTTCCGATAAACATTTCACGGACGAAGAACTGGAACTTGTCGCGCGCGGCAAGGAGGACGGCATGTACATGAAAGCTCCGAACGGCAGTCCGACGTCCCTGAATGAGAAACAGTGGGCTCAAGTACGCACCGGGACATTCAAGAGCTGGTTTGGAAACTGGGAAAATGCACCGGAGGCAGCTTCAAGGATTGTCGATGACATCCGCTTCCGTCAGGTCTATCACGGCAGTCCGGCCTCCTTCGGGCATTTCGACCATGCCTTTACCGGAACCGGTGAAGGGGCGCAGGCCTACGGATGGG
>ENA-OPBS01003104-OPBS01003104.1-human-gut-metagenome-genome-assembly--contig:-NODE-3104-length-10769-cov-2.975919_pt1 | contig 10769 bp, 10 predicted proteins | sample MGYA00241074_ERZ501463 | MGnify/ENA primary metagenome ERZ501463 (study PRJEB25962, sample SAMEA2042578) | human gut metagenome | biome: human gut; feature: human-associated habitat; material: faeces...
CCCGCGTCGTAGCAGGCCTGGCTGCTGCCTTTGGCGGTGCCTTCTCCTGCAACTCCAATAAAACCGAGCTCACCGTCGGCTACGCCACCTTTTACGGCGACATCTGCGGCGCTCTGGCGCCTATCGGCGACCTGTGGAAACACCATGTTTACGAACTGGGACGCTACCTGAACGACAAAGTATTCCAGCGTCAGGTACTGCCGGAAGCGGTCTTCACGATCCGTCCCAGTGCCGAGCTTTCCTCCGAACAGACAGTTGGCACCGGCGGCGACCCGCTGGTCTATCCCTATCACGATAAACTGTTCCGCAGCTTTCTCGAACAGTGGCGCAAAACATCGCCTGCCGAGATCCTGCTCTGGTACAGCGAAGGGACACTGGCGGAACATCTTGGCTGTGAAGCAGACATCATCAGCGAAGCCTTCCCGGACGCACGCAGTTTTATCGCCGATCTGGAACACTGGTGGAAACTGATGCACACACTGGCAGTTGCCAAACGTATCCAGGCGCCTCCCATTGTCAGCATCACCCGGCGCGCTTATGGCTACGACCACCGCGAAGCACAGCTCACACCTTACTTCCCGCGCGAATACCACCGTTTGAAAGCGCAGCTTTTAAACGACTGATCCAGCATAAATAAAAGACCGTTCAGGTTAAACCTGAACGGTCTTTTCATTTCTCACTGCCATAACCTTTACAACGGTCCTCCCTGGCTGCTGATCACCGCTACACCAGCCATTTATACAGGGTAGCAAACAAGACATCCAAATTGATCGGTTTCGTGATATGGTCGTTCATACCGGCATTTTTCGCCTTGCCGACATCAGTAACAAATGCGTTTGCCGTCAACGCCAGAATAGGTATCCTGACCGCATCCTGACGTGGCAGAGCACGAATCGCAGCTGTAGCCTCGTAGCCGTCCATGACCGGCATCTGAATATCCATCAGCACCACATCATAATACCCCGGTGCCGATCTTACAAACAGCTCCACTGCCGACTTGCCATTCTCGGCCGACTCAACCTGCAGGCCCTGCATTTCCAGCAGCTCGACAGCAATCTCACGGTTCAGCTCGTTATCCTCAACCAGCAGCACCCTTTTCCCTGCCAGTTCCTTATGCAGCTCCGGAACAGCCTCGCCGTCACAAGTATCTTTACAGGTATCACAAAACAGCTGCAGGACATGCAGCATCTTAGACTTAAATAACGGCTTGCTGATAAAAGCATCGGCCCCTGCATCAATAAATTCTTTTTCGATATTGGAATAATCATATGCTGAAATAATGATGATCGGCACCTTGGCCCCTACACGTCTCCGAATAACGCGGACAGTCTCCAAACCATCCATATCCGGCATTTTCCAGTCCAAAATAACGGCATAAAAATCATCACACCGTTCGTGCGCTTCCACTACCCGTTCTACTGCTTCAGCACCAGACAATACCCAGCTGCCGCGCATTCCAAGCTCCTGCAGCAGCATCGCCGCACTTTCGCACACCGCCAGCTCGTCGCCATTATTTTGTCACCCCCAGTTCTCTTGTTCCATATCAAACAGACTTAATTGCACCGGTCGCTCCTGCTCCTCTTTCAGCTGCAGCTCCAATGGTACAGACACAGTAAATATACTGCCAGTGCCGGGGCGGCTCTGCACCTCGATCGTGCCGTTCATCATCTGCACGATGTTCTGAGTGATCGCCAGACCCAGTCCCGTGCCCTGTATCTTACTGATACTTTCATCTTTAGCGCGGGCAAACGGTTCAAAAATATGCTGCATATACTCATCCGGCATCCCGATCCCGTTATCAGTAAAAATAAATTCGTAATTACCCTTTGTTGGCAGCTCCGATTTTAATTCATTGATCGTCAGACTGATCTTACCGCCCTCAGGCGTATATTTGATCGCATTGGAAAGCAGGTTCATAAATACCTGCTGCAGACGGTCTCCATCAGTTATCACATGCTCATTGCGTACATTAAAGATATTGACCTTGAACTCCTGCTGTTTCTCCACCATCATCGGCCGACAGATACTGACGATATTATCCACAACGTCCGGCAGGCTGACATCCTCCAGCACCAGATCTACCTTGCCGCTTTCGATCTTCGACATATCCAGCACCTCGTTGATCAAACGCAGCAAATGCATACTGGAAACATTGATCTTACCCAGACAGCCGTTCACCTTCTCCGGTTCATGCAGGTTCGCCCTGGCAATCGCCGTCATACCAATGATCGCATTCATCGGCGTCCTGATATCATGCGACATCGACGACAAAAAATTGCTTTTAGCCAGATTTGCCACATGCATAGACTGATACGCATCCTCTAAAGCCCGGCGCTGCCGCTCCTGCTCCCTGCGCTCCTCAGTAATATCGATGCCCACGCTGTAAATAGACGGAATGCCATCCCAGCTGTCCTCACCGCTCACATAACAGAACGTAACCGTCAAATTCCTTACCTCGCCGCTGCGGGTCACAAACTTAAACTCAGCCACAGTATATTCGCCCGTTTTGGAAATAGAACGCATCAAAGAAGCGGCCCGCTCCCTGTCGTCAGGATGCACATAGGAACATTTGGAATGAAGCTCATGTATAAACTGCCCGGCTGTATAGCCCAGCATCTCCAAAAGTTTGCCGCCATACCAAAGCACCGTTTCGCAATCCCTGGCGTCGACCCTGGCCAGACCGCCGGGAATAGTTTTTAAGATCGCTTCCCGCTCCTGATCCTTCTTCGCCAGCTTATATTCGGCGCTCAGCATATCATGCGACAGCTCGATCCGCGACCTGCGCCCCTGCCAGTTAATAACTCTGTTTCTGATCATAAAAGTCTTTTTCAAATTGGGATTATCAAACTCCCACGCATAAACATCGTCCTCCGTCAGCAGCGCGTTATTGCAGAACGGACATGGGCTGGTCCGTCCCTGAATGACCTCATAGCATTTTTTACCTGTTACCTCTGCCTTAGTAGTATGTAAAGTGGCGGCAGCCGTTTTATTCAAAAACAGCAGTTCATACGTTTCCAGATCGGAAATGTAAATATTCCCGACGTATTCGTCCATCATCCACTCAAAATAACGGGTCTTCTCTTCCAGCAGCTGGTCACGTTCAGCTTTCAGCCGTGTCAGGTCGCTGATATCAGAATAAACTGCCAAAGCAACCTCACTGCCGTCCACTACCTCGCCAGTAATCACAGCGTCGATATTGATCCAGGCACAGCCACCATTTTTAAGCGGCCTGCGGCAATCGACCTTGGCCCTGCGTCCAGCTTTTTTTGAAGCAGCGGCAAATGCATTTTTGATTTTATGAAACTCTTCCCCGTGCCCTGCATAATATGCTTTGATACTGGGAAACAACTTCTGATATTCTGCTTTGGTAAAACCAGAATTTATATAAAAATTGTCATTTCCCCATAAAATCGTCAACTCATCATCCAAAAGCAACTTACAGACATTGATCCCTACACTGTCGAACAAAACATTATATTCAGCTACTGTATTCATTTCCCCAGGCTGCCCCTGCTCTTCCATCAAGATAAGCGCTCCTTTTAAAATCCGTTTATCAAACCATTTATAATAACTATATATTATTACTATTCTAACAAAAAAGAACATATAATACCATAACTAAAACAAATATTTTATACCTAATTAGCAAAAAAACATTAATTATAAATTTCAAATAATTATTTTTAACCTCTTCCACTCGTCTGTACTTCTTTTTTATCCATTGCAACAACAATAAAAAAGCCATACACAGACGGCTTTAGGCAATCTGTGTATGGCCCGGTATCAGCGCCGCACAGTCAGTCTTTCTATCAGCTGACGCAGACGTTTTCTGTTACCCTCATAATCTACCGGAGCAGACGCAGCCAGCGGCATTGCCGCCTCTTTCCGGCGGCTGCGCATACGTTCCTCCTCCCGCAGTGCCGCATCCATATCATAAAACCGCGGAAACCGCTGCCCTGACACCAGCCGCTCACTGCACTTCAAAAACAGCTCACTGTCCAGCGCCCCGTAACGCTGCACCCAGACATCCAAAAGCCGCCGTTTTTCCTCCTCACCATACGCCGGCACAGCAAGGCCCGCCGCTTTAAACAACGCCAGCGCCCGTCCTATCGTCTGATACGGTTTCAGCACAACCGCTCACCCCTCTGCCTGCCCGCTGCCAATAGCTCCTGCAGATGCCTGAGCGCCCTGGCCCTGATCCTGCTTACCGCTGCCTTCTTGATATGCAGCAGCCGTGCGATCTCTGTTCCGTCCTTCCCCTCAAACAACTCTGCCTGCAGCACATACCGCTGTTTCTCGGTCAGGCCATCCAACAGGTCTTTTACTGCAAAACGCAGCGTCGCCTGTTTTTCATTATAGCCAAACCGTCTGTATATCAAAGTATCCAGCTGCTGCTCGGCCCGAGAAATACCGCCGTCAGCCTCAGCGTCGTACGACAACTCTTTATAATCATGTTTCTTTATCCGCCTGATCTCACTCCATACTGCTGTCCGCAGGCAATATTTGATATGATTGCCGAATGCTGCCGCAGCCTTCGGCTTCCACACTGCCATCCTCTGCAGCACCACCTCGCTCAAATTCTGCAAAATATCACCGGCGCTAAGCTGCAGATAATAACTGTTATTGACCAAAGTCTTATAAATCAGCCCCTTAAAATTAAACAAGATCTGCAATTTAGCCTTCTCGTCCCCCTGCTGCGCCAGTATCAGCAGCCTTTCAGTCGAATAAAGACCGTAACCGTTCTCACTGTCAGTAAAAAATGTTTCCAAATCACGCTTCAATTCCTGTATCTCCAAATCTACACTCCTCAGTCTCTTTTAGCTATATTTTCACGCTCACAGCATACATCCTTCAAAAACGCCGCTGCCGTCATATTTTCCATACATTCGCAGCAAATATCGCCGCCCTCCGTCTCCCAGTAACTGTCGCCGCTGCAGATCGGCTCGGCGCATACACAGCACTGGCTCACAGCCTCTGCCTCGACCTCAGGCGCGGCCAGCCAGCCATTTTCGATCACATCAAAGCTGCTCAATCGCGGGCAGCTTTTTTTAACTGTTTGGCCAAAGCCTTACGCGTCAAAGCATTACAGTCTAAATGCGCCTCTCTGGCAGCGCGCCGCAGGGCATAAGGCACCGTCACCTGCAAAATAACTTCCTCATCATCTGCATGCAGGCGCCGCTGGCTGACTGACGAACCCTTACTGCTTCCTACTGCTCTCCCGCAGGCACATTCCCGTTTCTGCTGCAGCAAAGGGCATTTCAAAAGCAGATACAACAATCTGCTTTGCAGCCCCAGGCTCATACGCTTCTCCACTTTTTCTGTTGCCGTAACGATCTCTTTCATCCTGATCATCCTTTCGTCGTGCAAGTATTTATGGCAGTATTCAGTACTTACTAAATAAGTATTGCTTTACTTTGCTGTAAGTATTTCTTTGTTAGATTCAAGTTCAAAGTCATAAGCAGTAAAACCCTATAAGTCTTAAAAACTCTGCTAACAAATTCAGTACTGAATACTGTCACTATATATAGGGCAGCGAACACCGGAAAAGTTTACATGCCAAAATACAATTTCACATATTGTTCACAAATATCACTAAAATGTTATGAGCTGCTGTTAAAAACCATCTTGAAAAAAAATTTCAAACCGATGTAAACTTTTATCCCTCTCGCTGCCCTATATATAGCGTGAGGGTTTTACCCCCTTGCCAAGCAAATCTAAAAGGAGCATCTCTACTATGCAAATGCAAACATCATCAGCACCGCTGCTGACAGCAGCCAAACTCGCCGACCTGATCGCCCTGGGGCACAACTGCATCTCGCAGATCTATCTGCACTGGACCGCCGGGCGTTACGGCCAGCTTTACGACGACTACCATTTCAATATCGACGCCGACGGCAGTATTTACCAGACCTGCACGCAGCTCACCGAGCTTAAAAGCCATACGTGGCACCGCAATACCGGCGCTATCGGTATCGCTCTCTGCTGCGCCTGCGGCGCGCTGCCCCATAACGGCAGGGATACTGACTTCGGCAAGTTTCCGCCCACTCCCCGCCAGATCGACGCCGCAGGTAAATTAGTCGCCGCACTGGCGCAGGGGCTCAATATCCCGATCGACCGCTGGAACGTGCTTACTCACTGCGAAGCTGCGCTTATCGACGGCTACGGACCGTACAGCGGCGACGCCGAAACCCGCTGGGACTTATGGTATCTGCGCGATTCACCCGGCGACGGAGCTATGAAGCCCGGCGGGCAGGTCATCAGGGGCAAGGCCCTGTGGTATGCAAAAAGCAGCCCCCTTGTTTAAAAGGGCTGCTTTTTAAAGAACACGATGTTTTCTTTTAATGTTTTCTTCAAGCTTTTTTAGCTTTTTTAGACTTTCTTGAAAGAAAGTCAGCAAAGAACTTTCAGCGCTGTTAAGATTTGGATTGCGCTTTAAAACCCTCTGTATCATACGTTTTACTGCCATAGACCGTAAATATTGATAACATCAGGCGGTCGATAATCTGCTTATGAAATCCATAGCTGAATAGTACGGCACAAGGGTTTTGAGCGCACATTGTGGCACATTCCGTTGTGTACGCTGTGAGCTGTAAGCGCTGGAGGGACTGTTTGAGGCATTGACGATTCCCAGCTAAAGCTTTTCTCTGTACTGCAATGCCGAGTTGCCCGGAAGCCGGACAGCGAGCAAAGTTAAACAGGAATTGTCACAGTGCGCAAAGTTCTTTGCGCAGCTTGCTTCTGGAAGAAAGCTGCATAAAGAAAACTAAAAAGTATTTTCACAACTTACAAACACAAAAACAAAACCAAATTATGAAAGGAGCTGAAAATATGACTGTCAGCAAAAATCCTACTTCCCTCAAACTTTCCATGGACGTAGAAAACGGCACCAACGCCCTCGGCGCCATGCAAACCAAAAGCACCTCTGTCGGCAGTGTCCGTCTGGACGCTGCTGCCGACAAATGCCTTGCAGTTACCGAAGCCATCGGCGAACTTATGAGCCACGCCGTCGTTAACGTCTACGTTACCGAAAAAGCCGAACTCGACAAAGCAGAATAACCTAAAATTTCAAACAAAAATCTAATGTAAAGGAGAAGAAACATGGAAAAAACTTTAGAACTCATCTTCACCAAAAGCGACGGCGCTAAAAAAACTTTAAGCATCGCCGACCCGCGTGAAGACGTTACTTTAGCCGAAGCGCAGGCAGCAGCAGCCAAAATCATCGAAGCAGGCGTGCTGACCAGCGGCGGCCTGGGGCTGAATGAATTCGTCGAAGCCCGCATCAAGGTCGTTACCGTTACCGTGCTGGCATAACGACTATGGATACCAAAGAAATTTTCAGCGCCGTCGGCAACTTCGGTTTCCCGATGGTACTGAGCTGGTATCTGCTGCTGCGTATGGAGCAGCGGCTGGATAAGCTGACCAGCTGCCTGAACGAACTGAGCAAGGCCCTGATGCAAAATACCAACGGCCATTAGCAGTTTCCTAAACTCTGATGCCAATCTTACGGAGGTGTAAACTATATCAAAAATCACAAACTATTCGGTTTTCTGCGCCTGCTCTGGCGGCTCATAGCCAATAAATAACAACTGACCCGCACTGAACCAAATTTTTTCAACCACTTCACCTATGCAAAATCAAGTACCTGATATGAACAATCTTCATATCAGGTACTTTTTGTTTTACTTATAACCTTAATAAATCAATACGCGCTCAATAAGCGCCGCAATACTTCGTATTTGCCGACTTCGGCGGTATAGGAAATCCACGACGCTTACTATTCGGTCGCGTCTTTTTTGCATATGACAGCGTAAATATAGCTTCCTGTTCGGTCGCTATATTTGCGGGCTTTCGGCAATTTCTGTTTCATGCTACGCATATAACAGTGCCTCAATGCCTCGCCGTCACGCTTATTCACTGCGCTGCCACTTGTGACTAAGCGGCGCTCACTTAGAACGTCCAGACAAAATTGACATTGCCGGTGACGCCCTGCTTTTTGCCGCTCCACCCCTGCAAACCAATATCGACAGCAGGTGCGTTCATATCTTTATTTTGGATGATATAACCCAGCTCCAACATACCGCTGCTGCCCTTGATACTGGGCGACGGTGTGCTTAAGCCTTTGACCGTCGCTGTTGCTTCGCCGTCAAATTCATATTCGTAAGCTAAACCTGCGTAACAGGTTCCATTAGCGTTGACATCTTTGCTTAAACGTGCGCCAATTCTGGCACGAGTGCTGTTAACAGCGTCAAAATCGTACACTTCGCCGTTACCTTCACCGCCCAAAGTAACGCTGTCGCCGCTTTGGTGGGTGTACAGTAATTTAGCATAAATATCGGCTTTGGTAGTTTCGTTCAGTTTTTTTATTTTACCAATACCAACGTGAGCGCCATAATAGCTGCTGCTGCTGTCATAGTCAGCATAAACCTTACTGCCGCCGGCGCCGATCATATCGCCGCTGGCGTAATCAGCATCCATACGGCCGTAGCGCACACTGCCTTCATAATATAAACCGCTGTTATTATCCTGACGCACTATCATGCCTATGCCATAGTATTTAGTATTACCGTCAGCGCGAATACCACTGTCTAAATGGCTGGTGTAATTGCCCCAGCCGTATTCCAGCAGCGGGCCATAGGTAAGCTTGCCGGCGTTGTTTTGTATGGCTTTGGCAAAACCCAGCGCCAGGTTATAACCCCGCATATCACTGTAAGAACCGCTTTTATAACGCATATTGCCGCCTCCAGAAGCTCCGAACATTTCCGCGCTGCTTCTGCCAGCTGTCTGTACAGCGTTGGCAATACCGCTGCTGGCCACCGTATCTGCACCACTGTTGACAAACGCGGCACTGGCAATCTGCGTCTCTACCGGTGATTTGCTCTGTTCCGTTGTTTTGACAGGAGCTTTATCCACTGTAGCAACGATACTATTACCGCTCAGATCAGTTGTAAATTCGTACTCGATGCTGACGCCCTGCTGCAGTCTGCCATAAGTAACGTTATCAGCTGTTATACCGTTGCTGTTGGTCAGCAGATTTACCATATCACCGACCTGCAAGGTACTGGTCGAACCTGCCATACCTACGTTGACATTACTGCCGGAAATATCAGTACCTTTATCATCAGTCAAGGTCAGTATCGTATCTCCATTAATGGTATCCTCCTGTAGATAAAAATTTAAATTCTCAAAATTTGCTATATTTTTCATTTCTAACCCTTTAGTTTGGAGGTTCAATGTATTTCCTGTACGTTTATCCTTAGAAGAAGTTGTATTATCGCCACCATAAATTATTGTATCAGCGCTAAAGACAGGCTTTTCTCCGCTGGCGGCGTTTATTGTGATAACATTATTTATCGCAGTTCCATTGCCGCTTCTACCACCTGCAATAACCTCACTGTTTATCTTACCACCACTGATAGTTATTTCATTGCCATCTGCCGGCTCACTTGTACAATATCCGCCATAGATCTTACTGTTTATTTCGCCGCCGCTGATAATAACCTTATTACCATTAGCACTGCCATCTGCCGTCTGTCCACCTTTAACGCCTTTACTTATCGTTCCGCCGCTGATTATAACACAGTTTTCTATCGCATCACCTGACCAACTATAGCCACCGACAACGTTATCAATTTTTCCGTCTGTTACAGTTACCCAGTTCTTTTCGGCTGTATTGGCATCATTGACATAGCCACCATAAACATTTTTCATTTCCGTAGTACTGCCGCCGACTGCAACTCCATTTTCTTTAACTTTACCATATTGGGAATAAGCACCATAAACTTTACTTGTGAACGTACCACAATTGATAATTACCTGATTACCCGTTGCTACATAATCATTAGTGTTTTGTGCACTGTAGCCGCCATAAATTCCATCAGTCATCGTATTTGTATTTGTAAAAGTTCCACCGTTTATTGTAACAATATTATTATTGCTTTTATTTTTTTTACTATTTCCGCCATAAATCTTATTACTGAATGTACCTTCTGTTACTGTTACTTTATTACCTTTTGTATATCCATTTTCTGCAGCACTGCCACCAAAAACCATACCTGTTATTGTACCACTCTCGATAATCACTTCATTACCGGTAGCATTGCCCTCACCATTGACAGCTCCGCCGTAAACGGAAGCATCTATTGTGCCGTTCTTAATAGTCACTTTATTATTTACAGCATTGCCCAGCTCTGTATCTCCATTAGCGGTCAATACCCCACCTTGCAGAGTATTTGTCACTGTCCCGCCATCAACAATAATATGATTATTACTAACATCATAATCACTGCCAGCACCGCCATAAGCATTTGCAATCGTACCAGTTATTGTTACTGTATTATTTGTAACAGCCGCCTTATCATCCCTACCGCCATAAACTCTTTTCCCACTATTATCTTCAGCAATCACAACTGTAGAACCGGTTGGATTCTTGTCGCCGATATATTCATCATCTTTAGTCCAGCTTTCACCGCTCCAGGTTCCGCCGCTGTTGGCTGCATGTACGGGCATCAGATTACAGACTCCCAGCACTGCCCCGGCCAGTAATGTTGCTAAAATCCTTTTACTCAAAAGTTTTTCTTTTCCTGTCATTTTCATCGCTCCTAATAATTTTTCACTTGCCTTTGCGATCTCCTGCAGCACCTGCCACTCAGTTTACCCCAGCTTATCTAAATAAATTTCAGTAACTGTTGGTTATCCCTTACTCAGCTGCAGCAGCTTCAGCAGCAGGCGCACTTCCTCCAGCGAGTACTGCTCCTGTTCGTCAGTTTCTG
>ENA-OPBS01003118-OPBS01003118.1-human-gut-metagenome-genome-assembly--contig:-NODE-3118-length-10719-cov-3.418323_pt1 | contig 10719 bp, 8 predicted proteins | sample MGYA00241074_ERZ501463 | MGnify/ENA primary metagenome ERZ501463 (study PRJEB25962, sample SAMEA2042578) | human gut metagenome | biome: human gut; feature: human-associated habitat; material: faeces...
GACCAGTACCCCCCCCCACTTTACAGCCGATGGTATAGACCAGTGCTGCCACACAGAAGAACAGCATCGTAAGTGTAGAACTGCCTAACGCAAAATACGCAACCGTGGCAATCAACAGAACCGCTCCGGCGATGATTTTGTACTTCGATGCGAACTCGGCCAGTTCTTTTCGATAGAGAAAAATCAGGCCACCTGCGATAAAGTAAATCGCATCGTAGACGATACTAGTCCTTCCAGCTTTGAAGTAATTAGCGCACAGCCAGTTAAACATCAGTGCCACAACTGCTACGCCCCACGCTCTCTTCTTATTTCCAATCAGAAAACAGAAGAACGGGAACAGCATATAGAACACAAAAATAACTGCCAGTGTCCAGCTCACACCAATGACCGAAATCTTGGCATTCGGCAGTAACCCTTGGCATAATGTCAAATTTGTGAAAACTTCAAACAAGGATTCCTTGCTTGGTGAAATCACAAAGTCTAATGCACAGAGCAATGCAAAGTACGGCCAGATTTTGATGTACCGTTTCTTGTAGAAATCCTCTACGCTGATCTTCTGGTCAATAATTTTCTGGTAATAGCCACAGCACATGCCAAAACCGCTGACCATCATAAAAAGGAAAACGAGGTTTGTGAATGATGGTATTAGCCGTTCAAACACAAATCCTCCTATCCCATATTCTCCATTTGCGAGGACGTGCATCAGCGCAATGCCAATGATGGCATACGCCTTCAAGCCATCAATTCCCTCGTATCGATCTGCTTTTGTATCCACAAGTTTTCTCCTCAAATACCAGTCTTACTGATACACCTTCATAATTTTCTCGTAATACTCATCAATGGTATCGAAGCTGATGTCCTTGCAGTTCGCACTGTATTCTTCGCACAGCTTCTTATCACTCCAGAGCTTCTCTATCTTTCTCTTCAAATCTTTCCCGTTACCACTCTCAAACAGCTCGCCGGTCTTGCCGACCTGAATCAGCTCCGGGATACCTCCGATGTTCGCTCCCAGCACCGGCGTGCCGTACATCTGGGATTCCATCACGGAGAACGGGCAGTTCTCATACCACTCAGAAGGATAAATGGAGAACCGCGCCTCACGGATCAGCTTCTCCAGTGCCTCACCTTTCTGGAAGCCAACGTTCTTGATGTTCTTAATACCATTTACTGTCTCTTCCAGTGGGCCAGTACCGGCGAAGATGAACTGCACATCCGGCAACTCCTTACAGACCTTGATGAGTGTGCCGATACCCTTCTCCTCAGAGAAGCGGCCAAAGTAGAGGACGTAATCCTTTTTCTCCGTTTCTTTCCACTCCACCTTGTCGATGAAGTTGTGCATTGCCACAGTCTTGGTCGCAAACAGCGGATTGCTGTCCATCTTGCTCTTCATGAACTCCGAGCAGCAGATCATGGTGTCAATGTACTTATAGGTACCCTTCCACTTCCAGAACTCAGCCTCCATCATGCCGATGGCAGATTTTGCCGTGGAACCGTGGATGCACTTGCCTTTCATGCAGTTCACGAAATGGCCGCCGAGGCACTTCTCACAGTTTTGGTGGATGTTCGGATTGTTCAGCATGTGGTTAGGACAAACCAGCTGGTAGTCATGTGCAGTGAAAACGATCTTACAATCCCTTACAGTCTCCTTACGCCACTTGACGATTTCCAAAATGATGGAAGGTGTCAGCTGGTAGTTAAAGTTGTTCAGGTGACATACATCGGGCTTGAAGTCGTCCAGAACTTTTCTCAGCTGTACTCTTGCTTCCTTGCTGTAAATCGTCTTGATTGGGTAGGTCAGCTTCGACAGCTTGCTCCCACCGTGAAAATCCATATCGGACGTATAAGCATTGATCCGGTTGCCAACACAGCGGCCTTCGTGCTCCATTCCGAAGTACTGAACTTCATGTCCATGCTGCTCCAGCGCCTCGCCCAATTTAAATATATAAGTTTCTGAACCACCATTAGGATATAGAAATTTATTTATCATTAAAATTCTCATTTATTTCTTTCTCCTATATAATTTCAATGTTGCTTGCACAATCTCATCCCAATTATATTTACTACAAATAAAATCAGCCGCCTGCTTTTTGTGTGCATCCACCTTTTCAGAATGGTCACAGGCGTCCTGCAACTTCGATTGTAGATCCTTTACATCAGCCTTTTTGAAAATCAGAGCTTTATCTTCCACAACCTCTGCACACTCCGGAATATCAGAAACCAGACAGCAGTTGCCGTAGCTCATTGCTTCTAACAGGCTTAACGGCATTCCCTCTAAGTCAGATGGGAGTGCATACACATATGCATTGCTATACAACTCCTCTAATTCTTGCCCTTGAACAAATCCTGTAAATATAATTCGTTTATCTTCTTTAGCAAGTTCTTTCATTTCATTTTCAAATTCACTTGTATCCGAACTGCCACCGGCAATAACCAATTTTTTTTCTGTATCAACCTGTTTAAATGCTTCTATTAAATATTTGATTCCTTTTTCCGGAACTAATCGTCCAAGGAACAAAATATATTCATCTTTATCTAATCCAAATTTATTTTTAATAATCTGTGGTTTTCTTTCTATATGATTACTTACGCCATTTGGAATAAACACAGTTTTTCTGCCATATATTTTTTCAAAATAATCCTGAACACCTTTACTAAGTACAATAATTTCATCTGCATACTTTACAGCATTCTTTTCACCATGATGTATGAATTTTGCCCCAAAACCACTTTTCCATTTCTCACGCTGCCAATCCAACCCATGTATTGTGACAATCACTTTTTTACTAAACAGCTTTGGCAACCAAGTGAAAAATGCTGGTCCCTCAGCATGAATATGCACAACATCATATTTGCCAAAAGCACAACATAATGCCGCAAAAAAAGACGAGGATACAGCAGCAAGACCTTTCTTCTCTATTGTAGGTACTGTTTTGAGCTTTATTCCTTTATATTCTTTAAGTCTTTTTGAATCATACTCAGAACCACTCACATGATGGCCACCTCTGTTGTAGCAAGTCACATTATGCCCTTGTGCAACCATCCTTGAGCAAAGTTCTTCAACCACTATTTCAACTCCGCCTTCTCTTGATGGAATTCTTTTTTGACCAAACATAGCAATATTAAGTTTTTCTTTATGCTTACTCTTTCGTCTGTTCACGTCTTTAAACTGCTCCATCATTCTTTAATACACCTGTAATTGTCTTAAAGAGAATCTTCATATCCCCCTTAACACTCCACTCCCCAATATACTGGGTATCAAGCTTCACAACTTCCTCAAAGTCAGTGATATTGCTTCTTCCACTCACCTGCCACAGCCCGGTCAGTCCGGGTCTGAATGACATTCTGGCTCTATGATGTGGTTCATACTTTTCCCACTCATCCAGTGTTGGCGGTCTGGTGCCTACCAGGCTCATATCTCCCACTAGTATATTGAAGAATTGTGGGAATTCATCCAGGCTTGTTTTCCTGATAAACTGCCCGATTCCGGTTTTCTTTTTCCCGTTTGGCAGTACCTTATTGCCTATGATTCTCGGGTCGAAGTCCATCTTGAACATCATTCCGTCGCCTATCTTGTTTTGTGCCATAAGTTCTTTCTTTCGCTCCTCGGCATCCATATACATGCTGCGGAATTTATACATCTTGAACTTTCTGCCGTTTCTGCCGATTCTCTCCTGTGAGAAGAATATCGGTCCCGGCGATGCTATGTATATCGCCGGTCCCACAAATATCATGATGATAAGTGTGAACAGACAGCCCACCAGTCCTCCGACTATATCCATGCCTCTCTTTACCAGAAGCGCGCTGGTGTTGGCATAGTTCACGCTTGATGTGACTACGGTATAGTCGCCTATCTTTTCTATCTGCTTGTAGCCTCCCTGGGCTGTGCCATTTTTGGTTATTCCTGTATGTACCGCTATTCCCATCTCAAGGAATATATCTGCCATCCGCTCTGGATATTCATCCTCGCTACAAGGCGGGATGAGCACCTCATCCACCCACTCATCACACGCATAGTCCACTATGCCATCATGGTTTGCGACAATCGGTATGCCGCATATAGTCTCACCCTTCATATCTGTATCCAGTGAAGCTGCTACTATCTTTGTATAGCCTATACAGCTTTTCTCCACTGTGCGCAGTGTATCACAAAGCATAGCATCAGGTGCTATGACAAACAGCGATTTTTTTGATACTCCAAAGTCCTTTTTCTTAAGGAAGCTCTTTAGCACAATTCTTGCTACATATGTTATTGTCACATAGATTGGAAACATGATATAAAATGATAATCGCGAATATATATCAGCCATCTGTGTGGTGAACAGGAAAAGTGCTGTCACCAGAAATACAAGCACTGCATGCTTACATGTCGATATAAATTCATCCAGATATCCGCGTTTTAGGACGTTCTTGAATGAGTCTGCCATTATCTCCACAAAGAAATCTATCAGAAGGAAGGCTACCCCGAGTGTACGGTAGTCCTTATCTACGTATGGATTATTAAAACCAAAGCGTATCGCATATGAAATAAAAAACGCAATAACGATGCATGCGATGTCTATAAGCATAAAGTCTATATGCTTTGTCCATCCTCTGCCTTTCTTTCTGTACATTCTTTCTAAATTCTCCTTATGGTATCTTTTATTTCCCTCTATATCCACTCCAGGGGAGGTACCTTTGTACCCCCCCCCGAATATTTTTAGCCTATTTTGTTTTACGTATGTTTTATTCGGTTATTTGTATCTTTTTCTGTATCTAATCAGGGTTTTCAATAATATATTTTCACCCATTTTTAATTCTTTGTCAATGAATATTAGGTTTTCTTTATAATTTTTGACACTATTTCTAAATTTTTCTTCTCCCTCTCTACATGATTATGCACTTTTACACTCTGTCTGCTAAATTTTTCTTTGCAAGCCATTTAATAACTTTCACTGTTTTAAACTGAAATATTCTTTTTAACATTCCCCTCTTCATCATAACAATTCTTATTTGTTCCCGCAAAACCATCAATTAAAGCTAATAATATTTGTGGCTCATTTGCAAAGACTGTCATCCAAACAGAATAAAAGCCATCTCCCAAAGCAGTCATAATAATTTGCTTTTTTAAATCTTCTCTATAGCTATCTGGCGCATCTTTCATATGTAGCCATCCGTCCAATGACTCCTTTGCTTTATAATAAGCAGTATTTCTTTCTATAAGCCGCCTATCTTTATCCCCTTTACTCAAATCAGGAACATTACCAAGTTTTACTAGCTCATACGTATTGGTTGCCTTTTCTTTTAACTCACCTGTCGGATCTAATTCCATTAAAAGCTGCTCATTTACCTTTGGATAACCATTTTCATATAAGTAAGCAATTGCTGTATTATTCACATCAGGCCATAAAAAATCATCATCATTTTCAGGAGTTGTGTTAGCTGATTTTCTAGCATTACAATATTTACATCCCAACAGCAAGTTCTTCCAATCCGTTATATCTCCGCCCTTTGATTTTGATACAACATGTTCAACCTCCGGTACATGCTTAATTGGAAATTCACAATATGAACAATAATAACCTATCTTTTCACCTAAATAGGGCAGTGCATCCTGATATTTTTTTATTGTATTATATGGTGATTCACCTTTATCTACTGGTCTCATTTTTCTTCACTTTCCATGCCTGTTCAGTGTATTTTTGATGAACCCACGCCATATAAGCAGGATTATCACTATATTCTGCCTCTAAATCAGCCAATTCTTTGCCAAGCCTTGCTATATCATCTTGAGTCTTGGCCTCTTTCAAGGCTGTATAATATTTTGAGGCTGCTTCGTATATCTTTCGTTTTCTCTCACTATATTGAGGCAATTCTACACCCATAACATCTTCAGCTATATCTTCCAATCCTTCTCCGGAATACTCACTATCTAATGGCTGATCCAAAGTAATAAGCTCTCCCTCATCCAAAGATTGAATAATAAAAGGAGAATGCGTAGCACATATAAACTGTATTCTAGGAAATTGTTCTTTCAGAATTCCTATAATACGTTTCTGCCATGTAGGATGCAAACTCAAATCAATTTCATCTATTATAACAATTCCAGGTGTCATTTTGAGTGCATCACCCTTTAGATAAGGATTCAATATGCACATTCGCGTAGCTATATCAAGTATTATCTTTATTACATTTCTATAACCATCACTCAACAGCTGAAACGGAAGGATTGTTCCATCTGCTGTTTTTAATGCAATAATATCATCCTCATATTTGGTCGAAGATATAATTTCTTCTCCCGGCTTCAATTCATCACAAAATGCATCATTAACAGCCTTTAAAATTGCCTCATATGCAGGAAATAATTTTCCCCCATTTTCTTCTAGTGAAACAGCTTTAAGAGTATCAATATAACGAAATGCAATTTCAAGTCCATGTTGCGAATCCAAACAATGATTATATGCGTCAGTCCTACTAAATACACCTTTTATATTTGTTTTCTTATTTCCATCTTTCAAAAGACGTGCTGTACTCAAATAAAGCACTAATGGAAGAACCACTTTACTATCCGAGTGATTCGCATTAGATATTTTATTTTCCCATTCAATTACAGCTGGCTGCATCGGATTAGAACCACCAAATTTAGTTCTTGCATCTTCTTTTAAAATAACTCGTCTAAATTCAATATTGTTCTCTGTGTTATTTCCGCCCCACTGCGCCTTGCAACTTACTTCACACGGATACTGTGCAATTGATCCTGTCGTCAAAATCATACTATCATCTGAAATCAACGTTTTTCTTCTTGCATCGGTTGACTTTATATTATATACAAACCGCGAAGGTACATAAGTCTTGTAAGCTGCAAGATAAGCTCCCAGCATCACATTGGCAGCCTCCAATACGGAAGTCTTACCAGAACCATTTTTACCAGCAAAAACATTCATTCTTGGATTGAGCACAAATTTTTTTTTATCAAATCTTCTATAATTTCTAAGGCCTAACTCTTGAATTTTGAACTCACACATTTTATCCGCTACCTTTAGTCCTTCCTCATTTTTATTAACTATATCATTTTTTTATTATCACAGCAACCTTTCCGTAACACTACAGAAATTTTTGATGTATAAATGATGTAAACATCATTTTTTATATACTTTTCAGGAAATATCTACTCCTCAAACAACCTCTGCTTCCTCTCTATCATCTCATCAATCCTTGCGATATACTGCCCTACATCCTTGACATTCTCGCATCTGTCGATGCGGTGGGTGCCATCCGGATTCGGTACCGGCCAGACGCGTTTGGTGCTTGCTCCGGCTCCGCAGGCCACGATGGTCTGCTTTTCCTCCATAATCAGTATGTTGTATACACCGGCCTTGCCCTTTGCCGCATAACCCACGTTTTCCATATTGCCTGCCATGCCCTTCTGCCTGTAGAGGTAGTATGGCTCAAGCCCCATCTGCTTACAGTAGGCTGCGCAGAGATCCATATGCTCCTGAGTGTTGACCATCTGCATATCGCTGTAGCGGTCCTTGAAGATGGTGAGTCTTGCAGCTCGCTTTACTGCGAGTGAGTGGATAGTGACATTATCAGGCGCCAGCTCCTTCACCAGCTCCATTGTGTGCCTTACATCATCGAGCGTCTCCTCGGGAAGTCCCATGATGAGGTCCATGTTTATGTTGTCAAAGCCCAGCTCACGCGCGAGCTTGAAGCTTTGTATCGTATCGTCTACTGTGTGGTGTCTTCCTATTATATCGAGTGTCTGCTGCTTCATGGTCTGTGGATTGACCGATATACGGCTGATGCCGTTTTTCTTTAGTGCCATAAGCTTTTCTTTCGTGATGGAGTCCGGTCTGCCTGCCTCCACCGTAAATTCCAGACAGTCCTTTAAATCAAAGCTGCATTTGATTTTTCTGATAAGCCTGTCAAGCTGTGCAGGGCTTAGTGTGGTCGGTGTACCGCCTCCTATGTAGATGGAATTTAGCTTCTTGTGGTAGAATTTCTGTGCTGTGTAGTCTATCTCCTTCTCGAGTGCATCGAGGTAATCGTCTACGCGGTTTTTCCACACGCCAAGCGGGTATGAAGTAAACGAGCAGTATGCACAGGTGCTCGGGCAGAATGGTATGCCTATGTACAGGCTGTAGCCGTTGTCATAGTCCACCTTGTCGAGCAGTGCCTTCTCACGCTTTGCTATGCCTATTGAGAGGTCGATTTTCTCATCGCTTGCGAGGTAGGTTTCCTTCAGATAATCATAGGTTTCCTTATCGCTCATACCGTCCTCTATGCACTTCATGGCTATCTTGGTCGGTCTGATGCCTGAGAGTGTGCCCCACGGAAGGCTCTTTCCTGTGCCCTTTTCTATCATGGAATACAGGGCGAGCTTAAGGCGGTTTTTGGTCTCCTTGCGGTCTGCGCTGTCTACGGATATTTTTGTGCAGATACTTTTTCCGGCTATTTTAATGTCACTTTCGTCGGCTTGCTGCATCTCATCTGTCATGGAATTATTTCCACCGGCTCTATTCAGCGTCCACTCCACTGCAATTTCATCGCCCACATAGTCTATCTTAAATACCTGCGAGGCATCCGCAAATTCCTTTACGCCATCAGCTGTCATCTCGTTGTGTGTGCAGGCTAAGTTTTTCCCCTCCACCTCATCAGGTGGGCAGCTATAGTACATCTGCACATCCTCCTGCGGGAAGAACTCCTTGAGCAGTGAGTGCACATCATATTCAAAATCCGGTTTATTAAATACTACTACTATCATAAGTAAGGGTTATACATCCTCTCGTTTTCTATGGTTGTTGTGTCATTGTGGCCCGGGTAAACCTCTGTATGCTCAGGCAGTGTCATGATTTTTTCCTTCACCGTGCGCACGAGGTCTGACATGCTGCCACCCTTGAAATCCGTACGTCCGATTGAGCCGCAAAACAGCGAATCGCCTGTAAAGATTACGTCCTCATACGGGAAATAATAGCAGCAGCCACCCGGTGTATGCCCCGGTGTGTGAAGCACTACTATGTGAAAGCCTGCGATGTCAAGCTCCTGCTTATCCTTCAAAAATATATCTGCATAAAATGTTTTTGACTGCCCCATCATGTAGCTGACATTGAGCTGCGGGTCATCGAGTGTGGCTTTGTCTGCCTCATGGATATATATTTTGATGCCGTAGCGGTCTGCGAGTGGCTTTGCATCTGTGGCATGGTCAAAGTGTCCGTGTGTGAGCAGTATTGCTACCGGCTTTGCGCCTGATTCGTCCACTTTTTTGGCGAGCTGATTAGCACACGCGCCCGGGTCTATTATTATCATTTCCTTTGTCTTTATATTGGTGACAAAGTAGCAGTTGGTCTGCACCGGTCCCACTACAAAGTGGTCTATCTTCATATTTACCATATGAGTGTACTCCTTGTCTGTTATATGTTATGCTTCACGCAAGAACCACCGGGATTTAGCCGGTGGTCCTCTCTACGTCTATTACACTTTCTATCTGTCTGAGCTTCTCCACGAGAACCTTTATCTGGTCCCTGCCTTTGATATTGAAAAATACCTCGATTGTAGCGATACCCTGCTTGCTGGTCTTGGACTGGATACCACTGATATTGATTTCCTTCTCGGTAAATATCTTTGTGATATCTACGAGCAGTCCCGGCCTGTCATGACAGAATATCTTTAGGTCTGCCTGATACTCGGCACCGTTGTCCATGAGGGCTGTATCCTGCCACTCTGCTTCTATGAGCCTGTCCTTTTCTATCTTGGACAGATTGATGATATTCACACAGTCTGTCCTGTGGATGGAGATGCCTCGGCCTCTTGTAACAAAGCCCACGATTTCATCTCCCGGAACAGGATTGCAGCACTTCGAGAAGTGCACAGCCACGTCATAGAGTCCGTGTACCACAATGCCGCTCTTTGACTTGTGCTCGGGCTGTATACCTGCTGCCGCCTGCTGCTTTTCTGCGATGCTGCCAAGCACATCTGCATCTGTCACCGGCACCACATGATCCTTCTTGTACTCGTCGTACATCCTGTTGACTATCTGGCTCTCCTTGAGTCCGCCGTGGCCGACGGTTGCAAGGCATGAGTTCCAGTCGTGGAAGCCGTATTTGCGACGTATTTTTTCCTGATACTCAGGCTTGTTTATCTCAGCAAAGTTGATACCCTTTGCCTTGGCATAGGCTGCTATCAGATCCTTGCCGTGCTGTATATTCTCCTCCTTGAGCTCACTTCTGAACCACTGGTTGATCTTGTTCTTGGCCTGTGTGCTTTTTACGACCTTGAGCCAGTCACGGCTTGGCCCCTTGGAGTTCTGTGAGGTGATTATCTCTATCTGGTCACCGTTTTTGATGACATAGTCTATCGGCACCAGCTTGCCGTTTACCTTGGCACCGACCATCTTGTTGCCGACCGCAGAGTGTATGCTGTAGGCAAAGTCTATAGGTGTGGAGCCCTTTGGCAGGTTCTTTACATCGCCGGACGGTGTGAATGCAAATACATTATCGGAGAATAAATTTAAATCACTCTTTAATAAAGTCATAAACTCCTTATTATCCGACATATCCTGCTGCCACTCGAGTATCTGGCGCAGCCAGCTGAGCTTCTCCTCCTCTGTGACAGTGGTGGTAGTGGCATTGCCGTTGTTTGTTTCCTTGTACTTCCAGTGCGCTGCGATACCGTACTCAGCAGTACGATGCATCTCGTAGGTACGAATCTGTATCTCAAACGGCTGTCCACTCGGGCCTATGAGCG
>ENA-OPBS01003121-OPBS01003121.1-human-gut-metagenome-genome-assembly--contig:-NODE-3121-length-10713-cov-1.954213_pt1 | contig 10713 bp, 9 predicted proteins | sample MGYA00241074_ERZ501463 | MGnify/ENA primary metagenome ERZ501463 (study PRJEB25962, sample SAMEA2042578) | human gut metagenome | biome: human gut; feature: human-associated habitat; material: faeces...
ACTTCTGCCAGATTCGAGCGCACTGGGATATTATTTTCATCTTTATATTGACCGGAAATTTTTTAAGGATTTCATTCCGCAGATTGTGGAATTTTATAATGCGGATGGGGAAATTACAGATATGAGAGATGAGATTGCAACGGTTTATATCAAAAAATCGCGGACATCCATTCCTTTTTCCAGATATCTCACAGAGGAGTATTATTACGGGGACTATACACGAATGAATACATATCTTGTCAACCGCTATTGCATCCCGCTCGATCTCAATCCTAACGTCACGAACCCTGGAATCACAGAAATTCAGTATGAGAACGTCCAACAGGTACTTGACCTCCTCCATCACTTCCTCTCCGTCCCGCCGGAAGCTGCGCAGGATCTGAAGGTCTTTCCGCTTGAAGAACTGCTTGCGGCACTGGAGGCAACACCGACTGGCGGAAATAAGCAGAAAATGGAATTCACGGTCATTGATGACCGCGCAGAACTGGACAAACTGCGCAAGATGATCTGTGAAGGTGTCAAAGACCTGAAAAAACAGGGAATCTATCCGTATTCCTGGGATGAGGAATCTTACGGAATTATGGAAGCCCGCGGGCCGCAGGCCATGAACGGAGACATTTATTTCTGCTCTGCACCGCATATTATTATTCCGCATATGCCGAAAAAATTTGGCTCGGCAGCAGTAGAGGTGGGAATTACTCTGGCTTACTTTGAACTGTTATGTGAATCTAAGGGACTTGGCTGTGTGTATCTTGGTTTCCCGATGAACGTTATGAAACTGATGCCGGATGTATGGGAAAAACTTGGTATTCCGGAAGATCATTTCGTGGCAACGGCCATGGGATTCGGTTATCCGAAATTTGAGTATGCCCGTGGTGCACAGAAGAGTGGAAAACAGGCAATTCATCGGTTAAGATTCTAAAGTAAAATTAATAAGAGGAGTACCGATATCATTTGCTTGTGATATTGTTTCTCCTCTTATTTTTCAGGTACGACCCAAATGATAGGATAACAGGATATATTGCCGTTCATTCGGATCGTCATAGTTGATATGTACGATATCATCAATTTTTCGTATACGATAAGTAATCGTATTTCTGTGCAGACTCATACATTCAGCAGTCAGGTTTGGGTTCCTTTCGTGTAAAAGATACTGATACAGAGTATCTGTCAGATTTGTATGATGTCCCTGATCATAAGCTTCCAGTACCTGTACCTTAGGATGACAGAAGACCTCAGCAGATTCTTTCTGGAGAAACAGATGCTCTATGTGTTCCAGATAAAAATCAGAGTAGCGAAACAAATCAGCAGATTTCTGGTGAGAAATACCGAGTTCGATCGCACGTAAGGCTTGTTTATAGTAGTCAGGCAGCAGTGTGATTTTGTCAAAGCTATTACTTAACCCTGCATACAAGTCATAGTTTGTGCATATTTCCTGAAACTTTTTGCTGATTGCAACAGGAAGAACTTCATATGGCTGTGCGTAAGGGATAAATACAATTTCTCCGTCATAAATAATAGAGGTACTGTCTGGAAGAATTGTTTCAAACAGATTTCGAATATGTGAAATATTGACAGCAGAAGAACTTCGTGCTGTTTCAATTACAATACAGTAGAGACGGGAAGTAAAATAGTGCTCGATATATTGAAATTGTTTGTTCTTATCAGATAAGACAGCTAATTTCCCATCGAGTAAATCTTTTAAAAAGTATTCATATTGAAATCCACGATTATTTCGAATAAAGGTGTCATTCTTTAATTTCTGATCGATTCCATGTGCCAATAAAACCAACATTCTTTTATCATTTTCTGTAATCGGGCGATTGAGTGCCGTAATGACGATATGTCCAATATTTTTCCCCGGATTGATGGAAAATATCAATTGATCGTATCCGATTTCCGGGTGATGTACCATGACCGGAACCGGACTTTTTTGAACTTTCTGATGAATGTGATTCAAATGGTTCAAAAGATTAATTTCGTCATCCTGTAATCCTTTCTGATTAAAAATCTTTTTGCCGATATCGACTTTTACGATTTCATCATTGGATGCACCAAGCAGATCATAGTTTGCATCAAAAACTGCAATCGGGTTTTGAAAGGCAGGATAAATCTGGTCAATGATTTGTAATCAAAAAATAATCCCTCTAATAGTGTTTCAGCAAACAGACCGGCGCCAAAGTGTGTTTCCAGATACTGATAAATTTTCTGACTTACAAAATGAAAATTGTTATGCTGGATAAATATAATAGGATAGATACTTTTTTCTAACTGCTTTTGTTCTGTAACTGTCAGCATTTCTTTTTTTACGAGAATCAGATTTGCAGGAACATTGGATTGTAAATTTAGGATGTTTTTTAAAGAATTTGTCAGATATACACAATGCTCTGAAAACTCTTTTTGTTCGGGGGTGAGAAGCTGAAAGCCCGAAATACAGGGAATATCTTTTGTATGGAAGGTCAAAACAGACTCTTTTTTGAATAAATGAGCGAGTTGAATCAGTGAAATAAACATGTTATTCATCCCCTTTCGCTGGTAAATATTATTCATTATAACGTATTCGCAAGTATTTTTGTAAAAAAATAACAAAAGTTATGGCAAAATTGTAAAAAAGGAATAAGAAAAGGTAAATTCAATGGATTTATGGAAATGAAAACAAGTAAGTTTGGCAGGAGGAGAAGCGAATGATAGTAGAAAATCATGGACAGCAGCAAAGTATGAAATTTATTGTTGATACGGAAAAATGCTGTGGATGTAAGCGGTGCATCCGTCGCTGCATGGAAAATGTATGGCAGTGGGACAAAGAAAACGGATATGCATATCCGAAGTATCCGGATGAATGTGTACTGTGTCTGCAATGTGAAATGGATTGTCTGAATGGTGCAATCGATATTTATCCAATTGCTACATTGCAGGTAGATCCTTTGGAATACAGTGCGAAAAAAGCAAAAGAATGCAATAGGAAAGGGGATAAATACGATGTCTGATGTGCGGGAATATGGAGAAGTATATACTTCTGACATTTTAATTGTGGGTGGTGGCGTTGCCGGACTTACGGCAGCCATTCAAATCAAAGAAAAAGATCCTAGATTGAATGTATTGGTGATTGATAAGGGAACCATCGGATGGAGTGGTCAGGGTACAAAAGCAGGAAATGGTATCCGTGCCCTGAGAAAAGAGCCGAATGCGCTGATCAAAGCGATGATGTATCAGGTACATGCACATACAGAATATCTGAATGATCAGGAGTTCCTGATGAAATATTTGAAGGTACAGAGAGATAATGTGGAAATCATTCAGAAATATGGCGTGAAAACATCGGTAGATGCAGATGGAAATGTTACTTATTTTGATATGGTTCCAGGTATGGACTGTGCAGGAATTGAAATTAATATTAACGCTTCGTTGCGTAAATATGCATTAAAAGTTGGGGTTCGGTTGCTATCCCGTGTCAATGTATTTGAATTACTGACCAGTGCATCCGGACGGGTAATTGGTGCCATTGGTTTTGATATGGACGAAGGAAAATGCAAAATTTTCCAGGCAAAGGAAGTAGGGCTGGCAACACAGGGATGTCATTTTAAAAAGATCGGTTTGGAGTTTATGGGTTATGGAACCGGTGTCGGTGCGGCATATCGTGTTGGTGCTGTGATGGCAAACACAGAGTTTTCCACACAGACGGATGTTGTATTTAAGAAAACAAATACACCAATCTATGGCGGATTTAATCTGGTTTACAATCAGAAAGGAGAAAACGTCACAAGAAAATACTGTGGTCCAAACCCAATTTATGAAGTGTCTACCGAACTGGTTATGGGAATGCAGAAAGAAATTGAACTTGGAAATGGTCCGCTCTGGTGTGATCTGGAACATCCGGACGAGATCCGTGCAATTTTTGGTGGTCAGGGACATAAGCTGATTATGCGAATGTTGGATGATAAGATGAAATGGGAGGAGCATGTATTTAAGAAAACCATACGTTCTTTTGGTGATGTAGGAATGACTCCGGAGATGACCATTAAAATGGTGCTTCAGGTAGAGCCAATCAAGGTAGATACTGATTATAAGACAAATGTGGAAGGCTTATGGGCAATCGGAAAGATTACCGGTCAGGGATGTGGCTATTTTGGATGGACCAGAGGAGATGGCCTTGGAAATGCAACCACATCCGCAATCATGGCGGCACCGAGTATGGTTGCCTATGCACAGACACATGAGATGGAAGATCTTGATTCTGTTCAGGTTGCTGCATTAAAGGAAAAAATTTACGCTCCGTTACATAGAAACAGTGAGCACAAACCGAAAGAAATTTTTGATCGGATTGAGCGCTATATTTTCCAGACGGACAAAATGATCATCAAGACGGACGAGAGTATTCAGAGTTGTCTGGATGAGGTAGAGGAAATGAAAAAACTGATTCCACAGCTGACAGCGGATGATCCGCATACACTGGCAAAATGTCTGGAAGCGGCAGATACGGTACTTTGTCTGGAAATGGTATTCCGTGCTGCAAGAGAAAGAAAAGAGTCCAGAGGTCAGATGTATCCGCATTATCGTGTGGAATACCCGAATATGGATAATGAACATGGTTTATACTGGTTGAATCTTCGACAGGGAGCGGATGGAGAAATGGAAGTTTACAAAGAAGAAATTCCATTATGGAAATATCCAATTCGTCCACAGGGCTATCAGATTCCAGAAGGACATACAGAAGAGTTTTATGTAGACGGGAATCCACTGGCAGAGCCATTTAAAGAAGCACAGATAGCAATGGCGATAGCTATGCAGCAGAAGTAAAGGGGGATGAGAAGGATGATTTCAACAATCGATGGAACAGTATATACAGTAGAGAAAGGAATTACTATTCTGGCCGCTTCCTTTGAAACCCAGAAGCTGGCACAGGAACCGTTTCAGGTGAAGATTCCAACGTTATATTATCTGAAAAATATCATGGATATTGATGAGAGTGGCGTCTGTGTGGTGGAAGTTGACGGCAAACTGGTAAACGCATCTACGACAAGAGTACAAGAAGGAATGGCAATCATCACAAAAACAGAGCAGGTGATCAATGCCCGTAAGGATGCTTTGAAAAAGATTCTGGCACAGCATCACAAAGACTGTATTCACTGTCTGAGAAATACAAGCTGCGAACTGCAGAATCTGTTACATGAGTATGAACTGACAGATGAACCATCCCTAAAAGGAACAGATTTACAGGAAATTGATGAGACATCGGTAGTATTGGTTCGGGATAACAATAAGTGTATCAAATGCAAAGATGCAGGCAGTATCTGCGATTGTATGTACAGGAAACGGCCTGGATGCTGAGATTCAGCCGGCATCTCCAAAAGGGCTTGCAGCAGCCAGCTGTGTAAACTGTGGTCAGTGTGTGGCCGTTTGTCCGGTGGGAGCTCTGACTGAAAAAAATCAGATTGCGGAAGTGAAACGTGCGTTGGAGGATCCTGAAAAGTACGTGATCTTTCAAGTTGCTCCGGCCGTACGGGCAGCACTTGGAGAGGGATATGAATTCCCAATTGGCGTGGATGTAGAGGGAAGAATTGCAGAAGCACTGAGACGTCTGGGAGCAGATAAAGTGTTTGATACAAAATTTGGTGCGGATCTCACAATTATGGAAGAATCTCACGAACTGATGGAGCGTATGTCCGGGGATGGCGTTCTTCCGATGATCACGTCCTGCTGCCCGGGGTGGATCAAATATGCGGAACATTTTTACCCGGACATGCTGGAAAATATTTCATCCTGCAAATCTCCGCATCAGATGCAGGGCGCGATCGTGAAGAGTTATTTTGCCGAAAAACAGCATATTGCGAAAGAAAATATTGTTATGGTAAGTGTTATGCCTTGCGTTGGTAAGAAATTTGAGATAATCAGAGCGTTTGAAAGTGGAGCAGGTGTTCCGGATGTGGATATTTCTATTACAACAAATGAACTGGTAAAACTTTTGAAAGATGCAGACATTCAGCTTGAAGCTATGGATCCGGATACGGAATATGATAATCCTCTTGGAATGGGAAGTGGCGCTGGTGTTATTTTCGGTGCTTCTGGTGGGGTGATGGAAGCAGCACTGCGTACAGCGGCAGAAAAAATGACAGGAACAGCACTGGAGTCTATTGATTTTACAGAGGTTCGTGGCATGCATGGAGTAAAGGATGCTACGGTGAAGATTGGAGAAAAAGAGCTGCATGTAGCTGTTGTATCCGGTTTGGCAAATGCAAATATGCTTTTAAACAGGATCAAATCAGAAGAAGCGGATTATCAGTTTGTCGAAGTTATGGCCTGCCCTGGCGGTTGTGTAAATGGCGGTGGTCAGCCGCATCAGGACGGATTTACCTATGCAATGCAAAATGTTCCGGCAGAGAGAGCAGCGGCATTATATGAAAATGATAAACATGCGGTAGTTCGAAAATCACATGAAAATCCGTATATTAAAGTTTTGTATCAGGAGTACTTAGAAGAGCCGGGCAGTGAGCGTGCACATGAGTTACTTCATACAAAATATGTCGTTCGCTAGAAAAAAAGAAAGGAAGTTTCATCAGATATGAAAAAACAGTACAAAGAATTTAAAGAGTATGATCCACCAGTATTATATCATGGCATGAAACGCATGAAAGATGTTTATGTGGAAATGCGGGATGGGGTGAAAATCTGTATAGACATTAATTTGCCAGATGGGGAAGGCCCATTCCCGGCGTTACTGTCTATGGGACAGCATAACAAAGATCTGATGGATGCAGAATATACAGCATCTATGCCGCCTCAGCCAAGCTGGTCACATTTCTGGTTTGGAAATATAGAATGCGGTGATACAAAATATCTGACATCACGTGGATATGCGCATGTAATTGCACAGGCACGCGGAACCGGTAAATCCGGAGAGGGCATGGCAATGGCACCAAATGTGTTTGACCACTATGATCTGATTGAATGGATGGCTGCACAGGACTGGTGTGACGGAAACATTGGCATGACAGGTTTATCAAATTATGGTGCACATCAGCTTATTGCTGCTTCACAGCAACCACCGCATCTGAAAGCAATTTTTCCACAGGATCCGGGGTGGTGTTATGGATTTTTCCGTGAGATGAATCTGGGTGGTGTGATGAATTCACTGTTTTATCATTTGGATCCGATGGGATGTGATCATATGTCTGTCGGTGCACCGGAACCGCTTCCAGAAGAACATGAAGAATTATATCGGAAAGCAATGGAAAATCCGGATTATCGGATGTATAAGAATTTTTATAACTGGCTGACTTTAAAAGGTCAGAAAAATCCATTTGGTCTGACAATGCCATTTTTACTTCATCCGTATGATACACCGGAAATGTTTGAAGAAATGTCCAAAAAGAAAATTGACAGTATTAAGATTCCGGTATATACGGGATCAGGACAGTATGCGATTGATTATCATTTTCATTGGCAGGGAGCGCAGCATTGGTGGAAAGAATTACATGATGTACCGAAAAAGTTGATGTTGACAGGTCCGGCACATCAGGAGCGCCCATACCATATTAAATATATGCACAGTGAGATGCTTAAATGGTATGATTATTGGCTAAAAGGAATTGATACAGGTATCATGGATGAACCACCGGTTCGCTACTGGGTAACAGGAGAGAATAAATGGCGTTATGCAGATAACTGGCCGATTCCGGAGACACAGTACACACCATTTTATTTTGACAGCTGGGAACGTCTGCGCCAGGAACCGATTGATCCGGATGCGTTTGATGGAGCTGATATTCCGGATGCGTTTGTTCAGGTTCCACCAACGATTACCAATAAAATAGAAAAGGTTCGCTATATGACGGATCCGCTTCCGAAAGATGTTACGATTGCAGGGCCTATTTCGGCAACATTCTGGGCTTCACTGGACAGTGATGATACAAACTGGTTTGTTACTTTAAAAGATCTGGGTCCGGATTACTCTGACAGAACCGGTCGTCCGGGAGAGGGAGAAATCAAGGAACTTCCGGAAAAATATCTTACCAAAGGAATGTTACGTGCATCTTTAAGAGAACTAGATCCGGAGAAATCGACATCGGCTGTTCCATGGCATAAATTGACAAAGGAATCCGAGAAAAAAGTTGTGCCAGGAGAGATTAATGAGTACAATGTCGAGGTAATGTCTGTCTGTCATACATTTAAAGCACATCACAGAATCTGTGTGGAAATATCCTGCCTGGATTTACCGTCAGGAGCTAACTGTGTGGCAGATACAGAGTATATCCCATATCATATTTGCAGAAATGCGACAGTATTGCATAAAATTTACAGAGATGGAGAGCATCCATCACATATTTTACTGCCAGTTATTCCAAATAAATAAGAATAGTGGCTTAAAATTAATGCTTATCCGAACATCCAAATAATACACAAAACCAAAGAGAGGAACAATATCAAAAAGTAAATGATATTGTTCCTGTTTTTGCTGACATTATTCCTGAAAATAAGCATACTATAAATATATAAGCAGGAAAATAAATGATCGAATTGAAGGTATTTGATTTTAGTCAGTACAAATTAAAGAAATAATCCTGGAGGTGGCAGACTATGTCAGAAATGATTTCTATAAAAGAGGCAGCAGAGCGTTGGAAGCTGACTGTGCGAAGAGTATCTACACTTTGTAAAGAGGGAAAAGTAGAAGGAGCCATAAAACAGAAAAATCGTTGGATGATGCAAAAAAACCTGTAGACGGTCGAATAAAAACAGGTATTTATTGTAAGACAACCTATCTGGCACAAGAACAGCAGCTACCATTGCCAATTGGTGTATCAGATTACCGTCTGGCCTCCACGGAATATTATTATATTGATAAAACCATGATGATCAAAGATTTTATCGATGAACGTCCACTGGTTACGCTATTTACGCGTCCCCGCCGTTTTGGAAAAACGTTGAACATGGATATGCTCCGTACCTTTTTTGAAAAGACCGATGAGGATACATCCATTTATTTTGAAAATAAAAAAATCTGGTCATGCGGACAGAAATACCGGGATTATCAGGGCAAATATCCGGTAATTTTTCTGACATTCAAGGATGTGAAATTTGATACCTGGGAGGAAACGTTTGAGTCCGTACGGGATATTCTTGCAAAAGAGACACAGTATCATGAAGAACTTCTTACCAGTGAAAAATGTGATAAATATGATAGACAGAAATATGAAGATCTTGCATCTGGAAATGTAAATGAAGTGCGTCTTTCGGCAGCGTTGCAGTATCTTTCGGATATGCTGCACCGTCATTATGGAGTTGCGCTGATCATTATTATTGATGAGTATGATACACCGATTCAGCAGGGGTATATGAAAGGGTATTACGAGCATATTATCCGTTTTATGAGAAACCTGTTTTCCGGTGGATTTAAAGACAACAAGCATCTTTCCTTTGGTTTCCTGACAGGTATGTGCGTGGAGAAAGAATGTATTTATGATGGAATGAATAACGCATATATTAATTCTGTTTTAGATAGCAAATATAGTACCTATTTTGGATTTTCATCGGATGAAGTAAAAGAAATGGAAATTTATTACGGGATGACAGATAAATATGAAGAAATTTGTCGATGGTATGGTGGTTATCGTTTTGGAAAATCGGAGATTTTTAATCCCTGGTCAGCAATAAATTATTTTAGTAATGGTTGTGAATCGAGGGTATTTTGTGAATCTTTGGGAAGTAGTAACGTGATTAGGAAAGTGGTTGGGGAAGCGGATAAGGAAATTTATGAGAGTCTGATTTCTCTGGTGAAGGGGGAATCTCTTGTAATGTATATTGATATAGGGGTAATTTATTCACATATAAAAAATGATGTTTCTACGATTTATGGCTTTTTGTTAGCGGCAGGATACTTGAAGGGATTGAAAACAATGGGGGGAGGTAATGGAAATTTACTATGCGAGATGGATTTACCTAATCGAGAAATATCAATAGTATATCAGAAAGAAATAATTATTGAAGAAACAGATGAGATTGTTGAAAGGGATGGGATATAGAAGTGCATTTTTATATAACAGGAGATACACATAAAAAGTTCGACCGGGTGGAAACTTTCTGTCTGGAGCATCATACCACGACAGAAGATATCATGATCATTCTGGGGGATTCCGGTATCAATTACTGGCTGAGCCCGAAAGATGAAAAACTAAAAGAACGTGTTGCCAGAATTCCGGTTACCTGTTTCTGTATACACGGCAATCATGAAGGACGGCCATGGGAATCTTCGACGGATTACAGATTAGTGTCCTGGCATGGCGGACTTGTATATAAAGAAGAAAAATATCCAAATATTTTATTTGCAAAAGACGGGGAGATTTATGATTTTAACGGAAAATCTGTGATGCCAATTGGTGGTGCTGGAACGATAAATAAGGATTATCGCATCAGTCATGGGCTTCGGTGGTTTGCATCGGAGCAACCGGACGATACGATTAAGGAGTTTGTGGAGCAACAGTTGGAAAAGGCTGGTTGGAAGATTGATATTATTTTATCTCATACCGTTCCGATCAAAGCGGAGCCAACCTGGGCTTTCAAGCCTCGAAAGGAACCGATTACTGTGGATAAAGGGACGGAAGAATGGCTGCAGACAATTTATGACCGTCTCGATTTTTCGGAATGGTTTGCCGGACACTATCACGTAGAAACAGAATCCATGGGGATTCGGATTATGTTTGAAAATTTTGATGAGATCTG
>ENA-OPBS01003133-OPBS01003133.1-human-gut-metagenome-genome-assembly--contig:-NODE-3133-length-10678-cov-2.942672_pt1 | contig 10678 bp, 9 predicted proteins | sample MGYA00241074_ERZ501463 | MGnify/ENA primary metagenome ERZ501463 (study PRJEB25962, sample SAMEA2042578) | human gut metagenome | biome: human gut; feature: human-associated habitat; material: faeces...
GTTCCCAAGAAAAAGCAAGGGAGTCAAGATTTCTCCTGACCCCCCAATTAATTTTGTATACGAAACATGAAATCATTGCAAAAGCCATAAACTTTTTCGTTTCATATACCGTTTAGGTAATATCAAATTCAATTTAAATAGAATCAAACCCCGTTTAGAATTACTTCCCTCAAAAATGCATCAGCTTCCATTTTAACTTCTCGTTTTTTTGCCAATGCTTTACCGAGCTTTTTCTCAAGATATGTTCGTGCTTTATCCAAATTCAAATCACAAAACAACTCATCGTACCTGTTGAATTCGTTAATTTTTGATTCTGTTGGATGAAGGTTAATTAAAAATCTGAGTTTATCGGGATTCAACCCCATACCTTTAGAAATCTCACTAATCTTATCGTTATAGCTTTTTGCCTTATATTCTGCGATATAATCCGACAGGTTTTTATTTTCCTCAACAGCCAGACCGTTTTCAACATCGTTTAAGAATTGCCTTGCAAAGGACTGATCTTCCTGAGAAAGAGCCGCAAATGATTTATGGAGTTCATCAAGATTCCTTTGCTTTGCTTCAGCATTGCCAGCATTCAAATCTTTGATGAACTGTTTAAAACGGGAATTCATATAATCGTTATCAATTACATCTGTACTGATTTCAGTGATATGTGGGTCAATGTCATACGGTGGGTCAGGATTGCCTGGGCTTACTATGAACAGTTCCTTATATCTTTGAACAAGTATGAGGTATGTTTCCTTGTCAATTTTAACTTTAACCGTTGTTTGTGGACTGTCGTCGTGGTCAAAATTATATTCACAATTTTCCCAGTAGAAGCCCTGAATTTTTGCAGAGTCAAGTTTGTCCTGGAAAGAATGAAATAATTTTGCAAATTTCTTTTTCCATCCATCATCACAATAATTTTGTTCAAAGTTTTCAATTCCTACTGCTTCAAAATGACTGCAAATATCATCAAAAATCAAGTTTAATGAATTGAGATTTTTTTCAAGTTTATCTACAAAAACGCCAAAAGGTCTGTTACCGGAATACTCATCAACAGCTGCCTTAAAATTTGCTGTCATTGTATGTGGATATCTATACCAGACTATTGTTCCGTGTTTCTTTTCCGGTCCAAAAAGTCTGTTCGTTCTTGATGCAGTCTGAATAAAGTTTTTACTTCTCTGCATTTTATCGAGATAAACCGTATTAATCCATTTTGAGTCAAATCCGGTCAAAAGCTGATCTACAACAATAACAATATTCAGTTGCTGATTTATTTCAAGGTTAATATACGGGTCTTTATGCGCAAGACGTTTACACAAGTCTTTTTTAAATTTGTCATAATTGGCGTGAGTATAACTCTGACCGAACATATCTCTGTAATCATTCAGAATTTGCGTTATACCTTGCATTTTCAAAATAGCATTATTTCCGTTGTCATCGCTTGCATCAAAAAGTGCCGTGACATTTAGGCTGTGATTACCTTTTTCACGCTCTTCCCTGAATATTTTATAATACTCAATAGCTTCGGGAATACTACTCGTTGCGAATATTGCATGAAACAGTGAGTTGTAACTTCTTACTGTCCATCTTTTTAGAATGTTTTCAACAACCTTTCTTCTGTAATTATCGGTTTGATATTGAGTAACGGGAATATGCTTTTCAATCTCAGTCATTGGGCAATGTTCTGTGCCCTGATTAAGGTAATAAAGATATTTGTCACGCTTCATATCGTCAGCCATTGCCTCTGCTTCGGTAACAGCATGAACAAGGTTAAGCCCGACTTTCACTCTCAGGTCATTGTCGTCAAATATATGCACTTCATAAGGGTCAAATCCTAAAACATTGCGGTCTCTTATACCGTGGGCTATTGTATATCTATGCTTTTCAGAACCGAAAATATCTTTTGTTAGGGCATGATCTGGTGTGCCCGTATAACCGAAAAACATTGCTGTTGGAAAAGTGTGTTCGATATTTTGATGCATTTCACCGTTCTGATCTCTGTGACATTCATCAACAATAAAGACAATATGCTTTCCACTGATTTTGTTGATAACAGATTGTGGTACATCGCACTCTTTAATACGAGACATTTTCTGAATAGAAGTAATGATAACTTTTTCGTCAGCCTCATCACTTTTCAATAGTTTTATAAGTGCATCGGTATCACTTGTGTTATTGATAGAGACATCAACATTGGCAAAATTAGTATAATCGGTATAGGATTGATCGCCAAGCTCTACTCTGTCAATCAGAAAAACTACTTTGTCTGCTTTTGTGTTCATATTCGCAATGAGTTGCGCCGTTTTGAATGATGTGAGTGTTTTTCCGCTGCCTGTGGTATGCCAGATGTATCCCGCTTTTTGTTCGGCTTTTGTCCAATGAGATGCAGATACTGTATTTGAAACATTCAGTGCGGCGTAAACTTGGTATGGACGCAGCACTTTCAAAACGCCGTCAGAGGCATCCGGTACAGTATAGAAACCAATCATCTCATGTGCTCTCGGAATCATAAGAAGCGAATGAGCAAATTTATGCCATTCATTGATATATTCATTGTTTATATCAGTCCAATGAAAATAATAAAGGGGATTAAATTTACCGTCAAGGCCGGGATTTGCGAAGTAGACTGACTCCTCCGGATTCATGGCAATAAACACTTGAATAAGAGAGAAAATGCCGGTGAACGCATTGTTTATCATATACTTTTGGATTTGTGTTTCCGCCTGACTTAACGGTACACCACTCTTCTTTAGTTCTATGTGATATACAGGCATACCGTTGATAAGCAACATTAAATCGCCACGTCTATTTGGATAAACATTGTTTGTTGTTTTAAATCTCGGTTGTTCGACTATTTGGTATCTGCTGTTTCCAGCGGCAATTTCCATACGGTCATATATTTTAAGGGTCACAGGACTACTGAAATGAACAGAGTCATCCTGATTATCCCTTATTATCGTTACACTTTTGCCGTTAATGAATGTATTCAGTTTATACGGACTTTTAAGTGCATCAATCTGACCGAGAATTTGCCTCATTTCTCCGTCTGTGAGTCTGCATCCATTTAAGTGGTCAATATCATTATTGTTTTCGTAAAGAATGTTGGCCCAATTTTTTATCAAATCTTCTTCTGTGGGATTTTTAATAAGTCCGTCCTTCCAGCCGCAACTCTGTTGAAGGTAGTTTATAAGGTCTCTTTCAAAGAGCAATTCGTCATTGTATGGCATAATTTCATCTCCTTAATTCACAAATATCTTTTCAAGGCGGGTTTTTAAGTTTTTAAGCTCACGCTGATGAAGGGTGATAAGGTGGTCGAGGTTGGCGAAATATTGACCAATAATCTTTTGCTCTGCCATTGTTTTCGGCATCATCAGCTCCATATTCGCCATTTGTTTTCCTGATACCTCAACGAAAGTTGAGCCAGCTCCGACTGTTTCTCCGTACTGTTTTAATTCCTCTGTTCGTGAGAAAATAAAGTATGAGTCTAACTCGCCTTTGTGCGGAACTATGGATTGAAAGCCTTGATTAGTACAGCCTTTTCGGGTCAAAATAGCGGTTTTTCCTATTCCAGCACGGGAGGTAAACAGTACAGTCCCAACGGGTAGCATTTTTGCTGAACTGTGATTATATCCTTCCTCTGTTATCTTTCGCTGGCTTGAAGTGAGATATATTTGCTCTACGATTTCAGCAGGAGCATACCAATCAATATCACCATCCCAAAAGTCTGAAACGCCTGTGCTTGGCGTTCCGCCGCCAACTATATCAGCCAGTTCTCCCAACTTACGCTGTTCCCAAGAATAATTCCATTATAAGTGATCACGCACCATCATAAGGGCATATCCAAGCAGATTTTTACCGTTCCATTTAGATTTGTTTAATCTATTGGGATCTTTCATTGACAACCCAATGCCCCAAATACGGTCTTTTACGGCACACTCTGCCAAAACAGCATTTTCGGTTGTTTTGAGTTTTCCTTTTAGTTCCTCATTTTGCGAGAACTTTGCCAAAAGTCCCTCATAAACTACAATTTGACGAATGCCGTTCCACAAACTCTCATCGTAGTTTGACACCTGCCTGCCAAGTAATTTGATTTCGGCAACATCACTTGTTGATAAGATTTGAGCTGCTACCGCTTCATCTCCAAAGCAGATTGCTTTGCGGTACATCATAAATTGTTCCACCGAAGAAAACGCAACACCGTCCACCGTAAAGGGTGACGGATACCAATTGCTCAAATAGCCGTTATCTTCATTGGGATTGTGAAAACAAACAATATTCATTACACTTCACCGACTTTTTGCACTGCCAAATCAAGTTCCAAGTCGTGCAAACCGTAGTAAGCTTTTTTTATGAAATCAAGTGGCACCTTTTTCAGCACCTCGACACTCGGAATATCGTAATACCATTGATAGTAAGCATAAAATTCACCAATCCAGTCTGGCATAAAGCCGTCAAGAGCCTTGCCGGACTTTAAGGAATACTTTTCGGTTTCGGTAAAGTATTCCCACAATTCTTTGGCATCCATTGTGTTGACATAGGCTTTTGCCTCATCAATACTTTTCCTTGTTTTGCTTGTCATATAGGTCTTGATAAAATCTTCGGTATCTTTATCGGGATAAGTTTGGGCAACAAAGTCAAAGAGCTTACCCTGATTTTCTACTACATCATTCAAATAATCCTGTGAATAGGCTCTCATAATCATCACTCCTCAAACAGTGTACTGAACACCTTTGTTACACGGTTAGCGTCGGAATCAACAAGTTCACGCATTTTCTGCCTTGCAGTAATATCTCGCTGATTGTACAATTCGTTAAACTGTGTGTACTCAACAGTTTGCAAGCTGTTTGCCACTTCTTGCAGTTTAGAATAGGCAAGTTCGGACTTTATACAATACTGAATACCTAAGCCGCCAAGAGACAGCAATTCCTCAAGAATATCTATATCAATATTGTCTCTTACAAATTCCTTTGCGATATAGAAATATGAGGCGTTTGCTCTCCAACCTTTAATAATATCGTACTTGCCGGTATCTACACCGTATTTTGCAATAAATTTCTTTGCAAGCATACGGTAACGCTTTGAGTCGGCTGCGTCTCTGTGCTTCATCAGTTCTGCAAGCCACGCAAGAACACCTTTTTCTTGAAAATCCAAAATTTCAAGTCCTTCTGTATCAAGTTCATATTGATGAACATAGCCGTTTGTTTCATTTGGTCGGCAAACTGCCCATTCTTTTGCAAGGTCTATGCTTTCGGTAAGATAAAATCCTTGTCCGTAGTCGTGTTTTTCCTCGCCCTTGCCGAATGTAGGCACTACAATTTTGTCAGGAGTACCGTGATATAAAGTTATTTTTTTCATTTTCTCTTTTCCTCCGAAACAAACATCTTTTCGAGCATAGATTTCTTGATATTTTGAAGTTTTTCTAACTCACGCTGATGAAGGGTGATAAGGTTGTCGAGCTGCTGAAAATAACCGCCTATTTTTATCTGCTCGGCTGTTGTCGGTATTTTGACCTCAGCATTTTTAATATTCTCTGAGTTAAGAGATTCAAATGTTGAGCCGCAGGAAAGTATTTTCCAAAAACCGTCTGCATCCATTTTTACGAGCAGTTGATAAATAAATTCATTTCCTTTAATTGCAGCAACACCACGCCCGATTACCGCATTATAAGCGGTTTTTCCCATTGCTCCAGCCGGAGCACGGACACTCATTATTAAGTCACCTGCATCTGCTTTCTTGGTGATTTGAGTTGTCCAAATGCGGGGGCAAACCCAGCCATTTTGCAAATCGGCATTACCTTGAACAAGGATATAATCGCTTGGCTCATCCGAATAGGTACTACCATCCGGCGATTGCCCCATAGTTATCTGCACGACATCACCGAGCTTACGCTGTTCCCAAGTGTCACTAAATCCCTTAAATCTGATTGCCGGAGTGTCTGTTTTTTTCGTCATTTTGCACTACCTCCAAGCAATTTCTTAAGTTCAGCAAGACCTTGCATATCAAAATCGTTACCTGTTAAATCATCAAGCATACCCGAAAGCGAAGATTCCGCTTCACTAATCTGACTGTCAAGTTCAGTGAATGAGGTATCATATTTCTTTGAAAGCGCATCAATCTGGCTTTCAAGTGAAGAAATCAGTGTGTGCGGCAGATTGGTTATTCCGTCACAGATAGGGTCAATCCACTTTTTAACAAGAATGTTATGAATTTCTTCGTCAGTAAGTGTTTTTATTTTTTCTTCGGTTTCGCTGTCAAGGACTGTTTTCTTTGTCTTTAGAGCCTTCTTCACTTGGCTGATTTTATTGTTTGTTTTATCAATACTCATAATTATCGATTCGTATGAATCGTCTTCATATTCGGCGCCTTTTTTGATATTCTTTTTGATTTCGGCAATTTTTGATTTGAGCTTCTTGGAATCAATATTGCTCGAATCACCGTCTTTAAAAAGTTCGGCTTTGTCATCGGGTTCAATGGAATCAAGAAGGTCATCCTTTTCGTTTGCCAGTGCAGAAATCTCAATGTCTAAAGCTGAAACTTCGTCCGCCAAATCGGAGAAATACAGATTTTGAATCATAGCGAAAGGTATAAGTCTACCGTCTGTTCCGATAACCTTTTCTTCAAGTTTTTTTGTTTTGGAGTCTTTTTTTAGTACTTTAATATCATCAATTTCTTTCGCAGCCGCAAAGCCCTGAGTTTTTACAGTCTCAAGGTCGAGAAGTATTTCTTGCCATACATTGTCAAGTGCCTCAAAACAATCATAATAATCAATTAACCCGTTGTCGTCAATTTTTTCTCTTATAGAAGCGGCGATTTTCATTTCGAGTGAACTTAAGTGAATGCTCGCCGGGTTCGAAAGAAATTCATTTTCAAGATAAGTTTTTAAATACGAAAATTTATTATTATAAAAACTGATAAACGAAGCAACATCAGCGTTATTCTCAATAATTTCTTTTAAGTTCTCGGCGGCAGTTACGGAATATTTTGAATTTATAGCCTTAAACAGTTCATTTTTCAAAGTCGGAAATTGTCGCCAAAACGGAGCAAGTTTTTCGCTATTTATCTCAGCGTTCGGTATACCGCCGTACATCAACGCAAAGATATCATGCGGTTCTACTTTGTCGGATGAATCGACATAGCGAGGGATATTCAAGTTGAATTCATTTTGCTTGATTTCATCGAAGCTTACAAGACGGGAATAGCGGTCAATATTTTTTCTTGAAATAACCGTGTCAACAATCTTGCGAATGTCTCTTTGGCGCAGTTTGTTTTTGTTACCGTCCTTAATAAATCCCTTTGATGCGTCAATAAAGAGGATATCACTTCTCTCACGAACTTTTCTGAGAATCATGATGATTGTTGGAATACCAGTGCCGTAAAAAAGATTTGCAGGCAGACCGATAATTGTTTCAATATTGTGCTTTCTTACAAGTTGCTCTCTAATTGTTCCTTCTTCACCGCCTCTGAAAAGCACTCCGTGAGGTAAAACAATGGTCATTATTCCATCGCTGTTAAGATGATACAGATTGTGAAGAAGAAAAGCATAATCCGCTTTTGATTTTGGAGCAAGTCCGTATCCGCTAAACCTCGGGTCTTCCCTCGGTTCCCAAGGTTGAGAGTAAGGAGGATTTGAGCAGCAAGCATCAACAGAAAGGTAATCATACGTTGAATCCGGATCGCCGTCCTCAAAATAAGGCCAATCTTTGTCAAGAGTATCACCTTTGCGTGCTACGATATTACCCGGCAAAATATCGTGCATGACGAGGTTCATTCTGGTAAGGTTGTATGTTTCCGGAATCAATTCCTGAGCATAATACTTAATTTTATTTTTGTCTCCGAGATAGCCTGAAACAGCCTGACCGATATTTATAAGCAACGAGCCAGAGCCGGATGTCGGGTCGTATATAGACAGAGTTTCTTTATGTTGAAGGTTATATGCTATGATTTCTGCCATAATGACAGAGGCTTCGTGAGGAGTATAAACCTCGCCAGCTTTGCCAGCGTTGGCTGCAAAGTTTTTTAAGAGATATTCGTAAACAAAACCGAGAACATCATAATCTTCCCTGTTGTCGGTAGGAATGGATTTTACAAGTTTTATTATTTCGCCAGCGTTTTTGGTCCTTTCGGGGTCGGTAGAGCCAAGGTCTGTAATTCTGCTTGATAAGGTGGCAAAAATATTTGAGAACACTTTTTTATATGCAGAGGAAATATGTCTCTCAAAGGCGCTCAATGCAACAGTTACATTTTCGACGGAGAAATCTACACCGAGATTTATCCAAGTTGAAAATAAATTTTTGTATGCGATAAAATAACCGAGATTGTCCATGCAGTTCTTTTTCGGTTGCTCATTTTCTTCCTTTACCTCGGGTAGTTCATCTCTTTCATAGCTGAGATTATTAATCAGATAGTTTTCTTCACGATCTGAAAGATATTTGTAAAACAAAAATCCGAGCATATAGTCTTTATATGTCGCCGCAGGCACCTTGCCTCTGAGTTCATTTGCAAGTGTCCATATTTTCGATGCCAATTGTTGTTTGTTCATAATCTTCCTCCGATTATATCTATGTAGTTATCTTAATTTTATCAAATGCCATGTCTTATAAAACGGACTTAATCTTCTTCATCAGGAATAAAATCCATAATATCTTCTACTTTACAATCAAGTGCCTTACATATTCTACCGAGAACCTCAGTATTAACATTTTCATCTCTGCTCATTTTGCTCATTGTGTAGTGGCTTAATCCTGCTAAAGCTTCCAAATCCTTTTTCTTCATATCCCTATCAACAAGAATATGCCACAACTTTTTATAACTAACAGCCATTAATTGCACCTCTTTTTCTGTCAAAGTGTGAGTGTATATATTATACCATATAAATCTGATTTTTTCAATATAAAGTCGTTATAGCAGACGAAAGTTCAATTTTTCGAACTTTTGCAAAATGAGCAAAATGTATCTTGTGCCCGAATTTCAGGAATTTTCTTGGGAACAGCGTAAGGCTATTGATATAGCTGATTACTCAAAGGGAAATGGCTACTCAAAAGGCGATTTGACTGATGCTGGAACCCCAATTATTCTGTATGGCAGACTTTACACCAAGTACCAGTTTGCAATCAGCGAAGTGGACACTTTTACAGTTCCCCGAAATGGTGCGGTTTACAGTCAAGGAAACGAAGTCATAGTCCCGGCATCAGGGGAAACCGCAGATGACATTGCACGAGCGTCAGCCGTTGAAAAATCAGGGGTTTTGCTTGGTGGCGACCTTAATATCCTCAGACCATTTGATTTTATAAACCCATTGTTTTTAGCTCTTGCTATCTCAAATGGAGAACCACAAAAGGAACTTGCTAAAAAGGCACAAGGAAAGTCTGTTGTTCATATCCATAACACTGATATTCAAGAGGTGACGATAGCTTATCCTTCAAGAACAGAGCAAGACAGAATTGTCAGCGTTTTTCGCCAACTCGACAACCTTATCACCCTTCATCAGCGTAAGCACTATTTAATTTTGGAGGATATTATGCTGAATAACATAAACAAAATGGATTTATTTTACGATTATTACGCTCAATGGATTACGGTGTATAAGGAGGGGGCGATAAGAAAGGTCACAATGGACAAGTATTTGCTTACACAGTCTTGGATAAAACAATTAGCGCCGGAACTGAGGGTATGCGAACTATCGAGGATAACATATCAAAAGCTGCTTAATGATTATGCCAAGTCGCACGAAAGGCAGACGACGATGGATTTTCATCACCAACTTAAAGGTGCAGTTTTGGATGCAGTTGATGAAGGTCTCATAGAAAGAGACCCTACACGAAAAGCAATTATCAAAGGCAAAAAACCAAGGCACAAGAAAATCAAATATCTTAATCAATTTGAGTTACATAAATTACTGTCAAATTTAGATTTGGGACAAGAGATAAATTGGGATTGGTTTATTTTATTGGTCGCAAAAACAGGCATGAGGTTTTCTGAGGCATTAGCAATAACACCTAAGGATTTTGATTTTTCTAAACAATCGTTATCAATTAACAAAACTTGGGATTACAAAGGTGAAGGTGGATTTATGCCAACAAAAAATCAGTCATCAATCAGAAAAATACAAATTGACTGGCAACTAATAATTCAGTTTTCTACACTTGTTAAAGATTTACCTGAAGATGAGCCGATATTTGTTTCTGGCAAGGTATATAATTCGACTGTTAATGATATTCTTGAAAGACATTGCAAGAAAGCAGAAATACCTGTTATTTCTATTCACGGATTAAGACATACACACGCTTCACTGCTTTTGTTTGCGGGAGTATCAATCGCAAGTGTTGCACAAAGATTAGGACATTCAAGTATGACGACGACGCAGAAAACTTATCTGCATATTATTCAAGAGCTTGAGAACAAAGATGTGGATTTGGTGATGCGTTCGTTATCAAGTCTGAATTGACGACAACCGCTTACGCTGATGAAGGGCGATATACTACAATTATTTATAAATTAAAAGTGACATCCAAAGTGACAACTCTAATGTCACTTTGGAATAAGTGAATTTATAATTGAGCCTCGGACTTTTCAATTTATTATCTATCAATAAATAAACATAAACACGAGTTCTAATCAAATGCTATAATAAACATATAAATAGTAAATCCATATCAAAAGGGCTTTACTATTATTTGTCACTGCCTCTTGC
>ENA-OPBS01003135-OPBS01003135.1-human-gut-metagenome-genome-assembly--contig:-NODE-3135-length-10676-cov-2.439977_pt1 | contig 10676 bp, 10 predicted proteins | sample MGYA00241074_ERZ501463 | MGnify/ENA primary metagenome ERZ501463 (study PRJEB25962, sample SAMEA2042578) | human gut metagenome | biome: human gut; feature: human-associated habitat; material: faeces...
GGAATTTATGAAGGCATTTTCCTTCCACTCAGCGGCAAAGAGTGTTCATCACGGTTTTGTCGGCGGACTTTTAGAGCATACGTTAAGTGTCGTGAAGATGTGCGACTATTTCAGCAAACAGTATCCGCTGATCAACCGCGATCTTCTTCTAACAGCAGCGATGTTCCATGATATCGGAAAACTTACAGAGCTTTTAGAAGTGCGGATCGCCAATCCGGTGAACTGCATGAGCGAAGTAATGGCAAAGCTTGTAATTCCTAAGAAATATCAGGCAGAAGCACTGGACTTATTCAAGGCACAGTACGATGTCTGGTCCTGTACGGCACATGATATCTATTTCGCTATTTCAGAGATCCTTTTCATGCTGGAGTGCGAAGGAGCTTCGGGCAGCCGTATCGCCAAGATGGAAGAGCAGATCGCAAGGGCACTGTCAATGAACTGGGCAGAGTATGATTTCCCGGAAATGTAAATAAAAACAAAGGAGAATGGACAAATGGAAGAATTAAGAAAGAAACTGATGGAAGAATTAAAGAATAAGCTGGGAGAAGGATATGAGGTATCCCCGGTAGACGTAAATAAGAATAATGGAACGATATTACATGGAATTTCTATAATGTTAAAAGGCAACATAGGAGGTCCTACGGTATATGTAGATAATTTCTATCAGAGATTTCAGGGGACCAATGAAGAGATTGAGGAGATGATAGATTACATTCTGGAGGATATCAGATCCTGCTATGAAATAGACGATGAGGAGCTACAAAGAAATGTCTATGAATATGACAGGGCAAAGGAACATCTGAGAGTTGCACTGTGTAATTATGAGGCAAACAAGGAAACTTTATCCAGCAGACCTCATAAGCGGATCCTTGATCTGGCAGTCACCGCGTGTATCAGAAGTGAAACAACGCCCGTGAGAGGATCAGGCTTCATCAGTGTATCAAACAGATTATTGCAAATCTGGGGAGTTTCCGAGGAGGAAATGTTTGACATTGCCTTGGAGAACACGATGAAAGAAGAAGTCTGCTGCAAACTGAGTGATCTGTTAGCACAAGAGGAGGGACTGGAACTTCCTCCGGGAGTGGAGATTCCCATGTATATCCTGACAACGAACGACAAAAGGCTTGGTGCCAGTATGCTATTGAATGTAGCGGCACTAACCCGGATAGCGGAGGAGTTACACAGCAACCTGTTTATTTTTCCATCCAGCATTCACGAAGTCCTGGCATTACCGGAAGAAGGTTCAAATAATCAGAGAGTAATGCAGAAAGAAATGGTGGAAGAGGTAAATGCAAGCAATGTTTCTCCGGAGGAAAGACTTTCCAACAGCGTTTATTACTTTGACCGCGAGAAACAAGAGGTCACCATAGACTATCTGGGGAAACCGCTCAGCGAACTGAACAGATAGAAACAGAATGAAATATAGAACAGTGGCAGAAAAGAGAAGGCATCCCCTTCTCTTTTTCTGTCGTATGGAAGGAGAAAGAATATGAGTCTTAACTTAAATTACAAACCGGAAGCAGTTGTAGATATTTCTAGATTATCAAGAGAGGAATGGTTAGATTACCGAAAGAAAGGAATCGGTGGCAGTGATGTTGCAGCAATCATGGGAGTTTCCCCGTTTGCAACCAAAAGAGATCTCTTTTATGACAAAACAGGTATCCGTCCGGCTTTTCAGGAGAATGAGGATAACTGGGTAGCAAAGGAAGTAGGACACAGACTGGAAGATCTGGTAGCAGAAATCTTTACCAAAAAGACAGGACTTAAGATTTTTCCGGTGCGCACGATGTTCAGACACCCGCTGTATCCCTTTATGCTTGCAGACGTGGACTTTTTCATCGAATTTGCAGATGGTACGTATGGAATCCTGGAGTGTAAGACAACCAACTACAACTGTCAGGAAAAATGGGCAAATAATACAATCCCGGTCAACTATGAGTACCAGGTACGGCACTATATGTCTGTCATGAACATTGATAAGGCCTATATTGCCTGCCTTTACGGGAACAACGCAGAGGAGTTCTTTATACGTCCCCTGGAGAGAGACCTGGAGACAGAAGAGGATCTTATTGCGGAAGAGAAGTACTTCTGGGAAGAAAAGGTGTTGAAGAAGGTGGAGCCGGATTACGTAGAGAAAGCAGATCTTGTGATCGCAAGCATCAAAAAGCATTATGGTCCAGCAGATCCGCAGGCCGCAGGTGTCATTCTTTCCACAAAGAATCTATCAGGGATCAAGACGTATCTGAGCCTGAAGCAGGAAAAAGCGAAGCTGGAAGGCGAGGTAAAGCGTCTGGAGGAGAGAATGAAGCAGTCCTATCTTGGTGTTCTGGAAGAATTAGGAGCAAGTTGCAGCGGCACGATCATGGATGGCACCACAAAGTATGAGGTGTCCTATAATCCGACCTACCGTACCTCCATTGACAAAAAGGGACTGGAAAAGTTAAAAATCCAGCACCCGGATGTCTATGACGATTACGTGCAGACGACGGAGAACCGGAGATTTGCCGTAAAGGAAAGAAAGGTGGCGTAACGGTATGGAGAAAAGAAAGGTTGTATTTATCTGTGCACCGTATGATGCAAAGGATTCCATCACTCACGCAAAGGAGATCGCGCTTGTATCGCATTTTCGGGCTCTTATAGAGGATATGTACCACTATAAGACTTATGCTCCCGGAAGTTACCTTACCGGGCCTTCAAAGGAGGCAAAGGATTTCCGGGTAGAGATCGAAGATGTGATCCTTAAAAACTGCCATGCGATGTTTGTATGTGGCAGGGAAGTGACAGGTGGAATGCAGGTACAGATTACAAAGGCGAAGGTATTAAATATCCCAATTTACCGGGTAGTGGAAGGCAAAAAGGGAGTGATTATTACCATGTATGTAGAACAGGAGAAAAAATATGTGTAAGGAAAGAAAGATACCAGAAATACTTATATGCTCACCTTGTGATGCGGTCACAGAAGAAGATGCAGAAAAGGAATATGAGCTCCGCAAGCACTACAAAAGAGTGTTCCGAAGAGGAGAGTCTAAGTGCTGTACTTTTCAATACATTGCTTTTGCGATTGATAACTCAAATATGTCGGATGCGCTCTTCAGGAAGAGCCTACAAAAATCAATGGCTAAGTCCTGTGATATCGTCATAGTCTGTGGAGATGTGATAACACCAAATATGAAAGAGCAGATTGAAGAAGCAAAACAGTATCATAAGGAAATATATCGAATGATAGAAAAAGAGGACGGCGCTTGTATCTTCTGCTATCAAGACAAGGAGGAAGCAGATGAAAAGCAGATTTGTCAGAACAGTTTATGAGAAGAATGGATTCTGCATCTATGCGTATCATACCGAGGATGCTTCGGTACCGCAGGGTGCAAGGAGCAGCTATTACAAAGGAGATGGCTGTGAATTTACCGCTATCGGAAATAATCTTCCGGCAAATAAGCTGTCGGAAGTAGATCTGCATGGTGACTGGGAGAAAAACAGCCACGGAGTGCAGTTCAAAGTAGATTATTTTGAAGAGATCCGCCCGCAGAGTGTGGAAGGAATCGAAAGCTACTTGGCATCCGGTATGGTAAAAGGGATCGGTCCCAAGACGGCAAAACTGATTGTCGAAAAGTATGGAACCAGAACGTTTGAAATTCTGGATGATTACCCGGAGTCCCTACTGGAGATCAAGGGAATCACCAGGAAAAAACTGGATAAAATACTTTCGGCATATCAGGACAGTCATGCGGTCAGGGATCTGGCAGCTTATCTTACTCCGTTTAAGGTAACACCCAAGAAAATCCGTAAGATCTATGAGCATTTCGGGAATGCGGCACTGGATGTCGTAAAGAACCAGCCGTTTGCCCTGTGTGAGATCAGTGGATTTGGGTTCCTTACCGTGGATGAGATCGCCAGAGCGAATCACTGCAGACCCAATGAGCCATTAAGGATCGAAGGCTGTATCGGCTACTGCATGGAACTGGAAATGCAGAACGGTAATCTCTATGCCGATAAGCAGAAATTCCAGAAGCAGGTGCATGAGCAGCTAAACAGAGGTTATGCAGAAGAAGTCGTTACCGAGGTAGAGGTGTATAAGGTGATGTACCAGATGGTGCATGACAAAGCCCTTTACTATGAGGACGGTGCCCTGTATAGTGCCAAACTCTATCATTTTGAGACACAAGCAGCGAAGGATCTGGCTACACTCCTGGTGCAGACGTATATGCCGCCTGCAGGACTGGAAGATCTGATCACGCAGGCGCAGAAGGATTTGAAGCTGTTATTGTCAGACAAGCAGGTGGAAGCAGTAAAGAAGGCATTCACAAATCTGGTGAGTATTATCACCGGCGGTCCCGGCACCGGTAAGACTACGGTGCAGCGGGTTCTGTTATACATCAGCGAAAAGCTGGGAGAAGAAAAGATCTTATTAACTGCTCCCACAGGCAGAGCCAGCAGACGCATGGCGGAAAGCACCGGAAAAAGTGATGCATTGACGCTCCATAGTGCGCTTGGATTAAATAACGATGAGGAGTGTGAGGCTGCGGACGAAATGTTGTCCGAGGATTTCATCATTGCGGATGAGTTTACGATGGCTGATATGAGGCTGTCCTATGAGCTTTTCAAGCACATCGAAAAGGGTGTACGCGTGGTGATCGTAGGAGACGTAGACCAGTTACCCAGTGTCGGCCCCGGAAATGTGTTCCGCGAGCTTGTGCTGTGCGGTGTGATCCCGGTCACAATCCTTGACATGGTATTCCGTCAGGGAAAGGACAGCCGGATCGCAGCAAATGCCCATAAGATGCAGGAGAATGATACGAACCTGGATTATGGAGATGACTTTATCTTTTGTCCGGCGGATACTGCAGCGGAAGCGGCAGACAAGGTTGCGGAATATTACAGATCCTTTGTGGATGCGTATGGCGTTGACAATGTGCAGGTACTTACCCCGTTTCGTAAGAAGGGAGAAGCCAGTGTCAATGCCTTAAACGACAGGCTGTGGGAGATGGTAAATCCGAAAAGCAGTATTGCCAGGGAATTAAAGGCCGGCAATGCGCTGTACCGGGAAGGAGACCGGATCATTCATAACAAAAATAAGAATGACATCAGTAACGGTGACATCGGGTATATCACAGATATCTATCAGGATGAGGATGGCGTGGATCTTATGCGGCTGTCCTTTTCGGATGGAAGAATCGTGGAATACAGTGCGGAGGATGCAGATCTTATCGAGCACGCATATGCAACAACGGTACATAAGAGCCAGGGAAGTGAATACAAGGTGGTAATCCTTCCATGGCTTCCCATGTTTTACATGATGTTACGGCGTAACATCCTCTATACGGCGATCACCAGGGCAAAAGAAAAAATAGTTATTGTAGGCAGTAAGAAGGCTCTCTACCAGGCAATCCATAACACGGCGTGCGACAAGCGAAATACCCGTCTTGGAGAGCGGATCGTAAGGGAATACAACGAACTGCTTACGAAGAAAGCTTCAGCATAGGAGGATGACAATGAATAAATATGCGGATGAGTTTTATGCGACATTTCAGGAACTTGCGAGGAAATATTCAGCAGAAAAAGTGTGGCAAGATGTGATTTATGCCTGTGCTTTAACGCAATCAGTATTTTTGCGGGAATGGGATACGAAAGCTCGTAAAAATATTGATAAGGTAATGGAGCAATATTCCGAAAAAGAGCAGTATAAAATAATGAGTTTATATGCGAACATCATGGATGCACTGCAAGAAAATCCGGGGCAGGATTTTTTAGGAGAGATGTATCACAGGCTTGATTTGCAAAAGCATGAAAAAGGGCAGTTTTTTACTCCGTATGATGTATGCAAGCTGATGACTTTATTAAGTTTATCCACCGAGAATCTTGCAGGAGAAATTTCCCAAAAAGGTTATGTGACAGTAAGCGATTCTGCGTGTGGATCCGGAGCCCTTTTACTCTCTTTTTATGAAACGGTAAGAGAAATGGGAATTACAGGTTATCAGGTGTTGGCTGTGGCACAGGACGTTGACAGATCAGCAGCTCTTATGTGTTATCTGCAGCTTTCGGTGTTATTTATTCCGGCAATCGTAATTGTCGGTAATTCTATTACCAACCCTGGGATAGATCCTCAAAATGAGGTATGGTATACGCCTGCTTACAATGTATATCACTGGCATTATGAGCGTTACCATATAGGAGAAGGGACGGATCTTAGGATTGCAGGCAGCGAGGATATCACCGGTATAAAAGTACGGAATCCAAAGGATGACGAATGCACCATATCTATTACAGCAAAGAAAAATTCATAGAAACAGGCGGGAAGGCGGTATTTATTTTATATCACCTTCCCCAAAAAGGAAGGAGCAAAAAGAATGAGTGAACAGACCTATATGTATGAGCAGGAAACAGCCGTAGCAGCATTACACCAGGCGGAAGGATTCGATCCGAGAAAGTTTATGCGCCTGATACAGAAGGAAGACCAGTCATCCCGGTACTATCTGGATGTAGCTTACCGTAAGCTGTGGTTTCGCTTGTGTTATCCGGAAGGAAAGATCGTGAAAACGATCCGCAGTATCACAGCGCAGATGGCGATTGTGGAAGCAAGAGTATACTTAAATAAAAATGATCCGGACGATTCCTACGTGGCAAATGCCTTCGCACAGAAATTCCGCGAGGATTCTGAGATCGGCCAAAAGTATGTGGAACTTGCAGAGACGGCAGCTGTGGGACGGGCATTATCGGATGCCGGTTTCGGACTTCAGTTTGCAGATCGTGAAAAAGAGATGGATCCGGAAGTAACGGAGGCACCCATCGATGAAGAAGTGATGGCAGGAACTCCCATCTGTCCAGAGAACATTCCAGAGGAAGTTTTTGGGAGCAGTGTTGGAGAAAACCTGATGGAAGATATGATTCCGGGACAGTGTGGAATTGAGGATTATATCCCGATGCCGGATGAGATCATGCAGGTGGAGGAGGCTTCAAAAGAGGAAGTACAACCGCCCAAGGCAGCACCACAGCCCAAGGCAGCACAGCAGCCTACGAAGAAACCGGAGCAGACACCACAGGAGCAGTTCATGCAAAATAATGTGGCTCCGGAGTCCACTGTTGGCATTACAAGGGATATGCCGGTAAATGACATCTACGGAAAGCTTACCAGAGACTTAGCAGTAAAGGTAGTAGTTTCTGCCGGATGTTACAAGGGTAAGACTCTAGGGCAGATTGCAGTAGAGAAGCCTGGATCCTTACAGTGGTATGTGGATTCCTATAAAGGTCCTGATAACCTGCTTCGTGCAGCAGCAAAGTATCTGCTGGATCAGGCACTTGCACCTGCCTGCTAAAATATAGGGCCCCACATTTTGTGGGGTCGATAGAAAGGAGAGGTACAGCAATGCAGGATTTTCCATTTACGATTCGTGACGTGGCAAGTGTGATGAATCTGCGGATCAGACATCGGAATACGGTAAGCCTGGATGTAGACTGTCCGCTTTGTGACGACCATAAAGGGAAAATGAATCTGAACTTTCAGAAGAATGTATTCCGTTGTAACCGGTGCGGTGAGAGCGGAGGAATGCTAAATCTGTATGCGAAAGCATACGGGGTAGATCTCCAGACCGCCAGAAAAGAGATTATCGAAGCTACCGGTGGAAGTGCATTTAAGAGAGAGCAGATCCATAGAAGAGAGATAGAAAGCACCAGACCACAGATCACAAATGCAGAAATGGCAGAAGATGCCGTAAAGCATAAGACGTATACCAGGCTGTTTGAGATGCTGATCCTGGCAGACTGCCACAAAGACAGTCTGTTAAAGCGTGGATTCACGGAAGAACAGATTGAAGCAAATGGGTATAAGAGTACTCCGGTATATGGCTATAAAAAGCTTACCAAGCGGTTGATCGAGGAAGGATGCACGGTAGAAGGCGTTCCGGGATTTTACAGGGATAAGGACGGAGAATGGACGATCTATTTTAACAGAAAAGCTTCCGGTTTTATGATACCGGTGAAAAATCCGGATGGACTCATTACCGGCGTACAGATTAGATTAGATCACCCTTACGATGGCAGAAAGTATATCTGGTTGTCCAGCGTCAACTTTGAAGGAGGGACGACTTCCGGAAGCCCTGTGCATTTCGTGGGAAAGCCGGGAGATAAGACGGTATTTGTTACGGAAGGACCATTAAAAGGAGATCTGGCCCATGCGTTATCCGGAAGAACCTTCCTGTGTGTTCCCGGAGTCAACCAGTCAGCAAACCTGATGCCAGTCTTAAATGAGATGAAAGAGCTGGGAACCAGGTTCCTCTATGAAGCCTATGACATGGACAAGCTGCTTCGACCGGTCTGCCAGGGAGATTACAGTGAAAACTGTAAGGAATGTCCCTGCTATCGTATGGACTGGAAGAAGCAGAGTATTCCCTGTGAGAAAAAGCAGATCAAACGGGATAATATCAACCGTGGCTGTAATAAGCTGGCTGAGATCTGTAAGGAGCTTGGCTTAGAAGGAAAAACACTTACCTGGGATACGGACACAGACGGTAACTGGGCAGAAAACGTGAAGGGTGTGGATGATTACCTGGTGGCACTTCAGCATAGGGAATGACAGTTAAAATGCTGAAAATTTCAGAGAAATTTCATTGCAATGGTATTTTTGACATGATAAGATAAAGACAGAAAGAGGGTTTATAATGGCAGAAAACAAAAGCAGTAAAGTAATGCAGGATTATGAAAAGGTAAACAGACTGATTGATGGACTGACACTGTTTGATGATGACCTGATGAGCCGGGTGTTTGATAAAAATATCGAGGCAACCGAACTGATCCTCAGGATCATTCTTGGGAGAAAAATCACAGTTATCCGTGTAAACGGGCAGGAAGAGGTCAGGAATGCCGAAGTCGGTGGACGCAACATTACCCTGGATGTGTATGCACTGGATGAAAATGGACAGGAAATGGACATTGAGGTGCAGGGAAATTCCGAAGGCGCCCATATCCGCAGGGCAAGATACCACAGCAGTGTGCTGGATTCCAAAATGCTGAAGGAAGGTCAGCCGTTCAAAAAACTGAAGGATTCCTATGTGATCTTTATTTACAGGCACGATAAGTTCAAAAAAGGTTTACCGGTATACCATATCGACCGATATGTAAGAGAGACAGGGGAAATCTTCGAGGACGGATCACATATCGTATATGTAAACGGGAACTATAAGGGGGATGACGAGATCGGTCAGCTTATGAGTGATTTCCATCAGGTAGACCCCGACAATATGCATTATAAGGAACTGTCACAAGGCGTAAAACATTTCAAAGAAGTAGAGGAAGGACGTGATTCCATGTGTGAAGCAGTACAGGAATATGCAAAGGAATATGCAAAGGAATATGCAAAGGAATATGGAGAACAAAGAGCAATCAGAGAAGCTACTGAAAATGTAAAAAAGCTTATGGGAAACGCTGGGGTTACACAGGAAAAGGCATTTGATATTCTGGAAATCCAGGGAGAAAAAAGAGAACTGGTTATTAAACAGTTACAGCAGGAATAAACCGGAAATAGGGTGGTTACGAAGGTGACTGCCCTGTTTGGAGTGGAACGGAGAACGTGAAACCATGAGTGAAGCAGTAGAGAAATACGCAAAGGAATATGCGCTAAAACAACATGTTAAAATCGTAAAAAATCTTATGGAAACCACCGGATTTACACAGGAAAAGGCACTGGATGCCTTGGGAATCCAGGGAGAAAAAAGAGAACTGGTTATTAAACAGTTACAGCAGTAACCAGTGGTTTTAGAAGGATAGGGATAGAGCAGGTACATTAGATATCTGCGCTATCCCTTTTGTATTGGAAAGGAAGTAGACAGGATGAAAATGGTGATATAGTGATCTGCTGTTGTTGTAATGGGGATGAATATTTTGAAATTGATTCTGTTTGGACATCCGAAAAGAAGGCAGAAAAGAGATGCAACGAATTAAATGAAAAAGGAGAGAAATATCTGATAGAAAAATGTGGATGCGGATTATACGAAGTACGGAGCGAAATTGTATGCACGTAATGCAAATCCATGGTACAGAGAAAAGGAAATGTGACAAGCGAATTATACTTACGGTATATTTACACAGTAAGTAAAGTAGGGTATATTTATATCAAGAGTGTAATTCCTGTCACGTGCACAACAGGTAATTGGTTGCGGTGGGTAACGGACCCATGCAGGAACCCTGTGGCACCCAAAGTTAGAAAAAGAGCTATTTTCATGGACGTTTCGGACGTTAGCCAAAGGATCTGATGCATCAGAGGCACTAGGCGCATGATAGGCTCTTTTTTTATGGATGTAATTAAAATTATATTGGGGAGTGAACTTCGTCAGAATCTTCACTTTTTAAGAGCGCGTCAAACATCCCATCAACGGAAGTGAAGGATGGATATTGTTCAGGATGCTTACGCATTTCGTCTACTTCTTTCATGGCAGCTATTGTCTCATCATTGGGTAGGTTATTTACTTCAGGTAAGGCGTATCTGAAAATGCACCGCCCGATACTGTTCAATGAGCTGGCGCTATTCGACAAGCTCTTTGAGCATTGCGCCGAGATTGACGAAGCGGCACGAAGCCGCATGGAACTGATCGTGCCAGAGCTGGCAAAGCAGTACGGCGTGACCGAAAGGCTGAAAGCCGAAAACCAAATGGAATGGGTGCGGCAGATGAACGCTTGCAAGGCAC
>ENA-OPBS01003147-OPBS01003147.1-human-gut-metagenome-genome-assembly--contig:-NODE-3147-length-10653-cov-4.251840_pt1 | contig 10653 bp, 9 predicted proteins | sample MGYA00241074_ERZ501463 | MGnify/ENA primary metagenome ERZ501463 (study PRJEB25962, sample SAMEA2042578) | human gut metagenome | biome: human gut; feature: human-associated habitat; material: faeces...
ATGAAAGAAAAGAAAGTAATTGATTACACCAGAACCTATCGAAGAATTGAGGCAGATAAAAAGAAATGTATTCTGTATATTGTCATACTGATCCTGCTTGGTTTTCTGCTTATGTGGACTCAGATCGATGATCTGACCAGAATAATCTGTAAGATATGTGCCGGTGTTTTAAAGAAATATGAACCGCATATGTATGTTGGAATCCGTTCAGAAACGTATCCTCTGTTTGGAAAAATCAGCTATCTCAGTGCAGGAACCGTATATCCGGGAATACAGATAAGCCTTATAAATACAGGAATTTCTCTTGGAGCAATCATCCTGCTGGCGGGACTTCCATGGAAGGGGCGTCCTCTTGCCATTTATCTGATTCTGTGCAGTGCGATTCATCTGATAAACAGTCTGTGGTTTGTGTTTGGGGAAAAATATTTTCCCTATACTTTAACTGTTTATTCAAACTTATATATGCTTCAGGAAATTGGCATATGGGTAATGTTTTTTGTCATGACAGTTATGGTCACCGGAATTATAGGAGACAGGGCAATAATCTATAAGCTTTTGACACTTCTTGCAGTAATGTTGTATTCCATTGTATTTGGAACTGTTCGCTATGTGATCTTTATCTGGCTGTTGTACAGATTCTCTGTGATCTATATGGCATTCTTCTACTTTATGATAGGTCCTATGTTTGACTTTTTATATCTGGTTATGATTTATGCAGTGTTTGTCAATCGCATGATCGGTGTTTACGATTCAAGGAAGGGAAAGGAGGTATGGAAATGGTCGTAGCTATTATGAAAGGTTATACTATTTTTGTTATTATCCTGATGCTTCTGTACACAGCCAGACATTTTTATTTTACAATTGTAAGACTTCTGGGCAGGCAGCGTCTCTATTACAATGATATTCTTACAGACAGAATGAAAAGTATTTCCGTACTAATTCCTATGCATAATGAGGAACAGGTGCTTTCCAATGTTCTGGATTCTCTGCTGAAATGTGAGTATGACAGGGACAGACTTGAAATTATTCCGATTAATGATAATTCTACAGACCGTACAAGGGAAATGCTGGATGAATATCACAGAAAGTATGAGTTTATACGTCCCCTTCACAGAGACTGTCCGGACAGAGGAAAACCGGTAGGTCTGAATGATGCAATGAAGCTGGCAAAAGGGGAGATTATCATTGTATTTGATGCGGATTACAGACCTGCCAGAAACATGCTGAAACAGATTGCGCTGGGATTTGAGGATCCGCAGGTAGGTGCAGTTATGGGGCGGGTGATACCGTACAATACCAACACAAATATGCTGACCAGACTTATTAATCTGGAACGGTCCGGAGGATATCAGGTAGATCAGCAGGCACGATATAACCTGAAAACAATTCCGCAGTATGGCGGGACGGTAGGGGGATTTCGAAAAGATTTTCTATTAGAAACAGGTGGCTTTAATCCAAAGGTCTTGGCAGAAGATACGGAGCTTACATATCGGCTTTTTACCAATGGCTGGAAGGTTGTATATGCTAATTCGGCAGAATGTTATGAAGAGTCCCCGGAAAGCTGGAATGTGCGAGGCAGACAGATCAGACGCTGGTCAAGAGGTCATAATGAAGTATTGTTCCGCTATCTGATTCCTACGATCACAACTCCTTATATGGGGCTGTTTCAGAAAATAGATGGCTTGTTTCTGCTTTTTATCTATTCAGTACCGGTATTTCTGCTGGTAGGCTGGGTAGTGTCCCTTGGATTATTTTTCCTGGGTGAAATGCAGATATTCAGTGGCTGGTGGGTTATATTGTTTTTGGGAATTTATAATTCCCTTGGAAACTTTGCACCATTTTTTGAGATAGGTACCTCGCTGATCATAGACGGACTTCCCGGAGAGGCATTGCTTCTGCCTCTTATGATGTTTAACTTTTTCTTTTATATGTGGAATATCTCTCTGGGATTCTGGGATGCAGTGGTAGATACTGTTACAGGAAGAGGTGTGAAATGGGATAAAACAGTGCGGTTTACTGTGCAGAAAACGGAAAAGGAGGCTGAAAAATGAAAGTATGGATTTTGATTTTTGTCTGTATGTTCTCTATGCCTCTGTTGGTCGCAGTATTGCATTTCAGGATGAGAAAAGGGCAGATTCTGAAAATAAGGCAGGATTATGTGAAAAATGCCAGATATTTTGGAAGAAGCTTTTCTGCTCTGGTGGAAAAAGCCCTTCCGGAAATGAAGAATGGTATGATCATGCTTTCAAGACAGGAAAAGGTGTTGGAAACAGATGGAAACCAGAAGTTTGTGCAGCCTGAGATTGAAGATCTGGTTATTGCCAGAAATACCTTCTTCTGTCCGCAGCAAGGGGATTTACATTTCCAAAAAGAAATCTACAGTGAAAAGGATGCGTTGTTTGTAAAAGAGAACATACGACTCCGGGCTGTATACAGCAAAAAAAGACTGCTTTTCGGAAATACGATCCGGCTGCTCAGATGGGCGGACGCAGAACATGCGGTTGTAGTTTATGATGAATGTGATCTGGGTGAAAGGGTATCAAGCGGAGAACAGCTTGTGATAGGCTTTGAGAATGTTTTTCATAGTCTGTATGCACCGGTGATCCGTCTGGGACAGCGTCCGGAGGAACCTGACCGGTTTATGGAGGAACGTGATCCCAGGATATTTCGTATGCCGGTAATGAACAGTCATGAATATAACAGGCATTACATAGATGATGATATGGTTACGGAAAGTGGGACAGTTCCTTATACGATTATTTCCCGTGGGGATATAAAGGTGATAGAGGACATTATCCTGCAGGGAGATATCCACAGTGATGAGTCTGTAAGAATCATGGAAAATGCATCGGTGCTTGGAAATATTTTCGCAGAGAAGGATATACTTCTGGAAAAAAATGCAACAGTGCTTGGAAACATTTTTACACAGGGCAACATTATATTTGAAGAAGGCGCCAGTGCAGGTCAGCCGGGTAAGATTACTTCAGTTATCGCCCGTGGAAAAATAACATTTTATGGCAGTAACTCTGTTTATGGATATGTGGTTTCAGAGGGCGGTGGAAAAATCCTGAAATCGGATAGAGAGGTATTGGGAGAGTATTGTTTTCCAGGAGAACCTGTTCATGAAGAAAGAATTACTTTCCAGAATCTGTCGGAATATGAAAATGTTGATTTTCAGGGATTTCGAGGAGATATATACGTAAAAGAAGCGGTTATTCCTGAAGGTGCATCAATTATTCCGAAGAGTCAGTTTTTTGGATGCAGAAGTCTTGAGAAGGTGTATCTGCCGGAGAGTGTTTCTGTTATTGAGGACTATGCATTTGCTGACTGTCATGAATTGAAAGTATGGGAGAGCATAGAAAAGCTTTCACTGAAATCAGTAGGGATATCAGCTTTTGAAAACTGCTATGCACTGGAATTTATAAGTCTTCCGGATTCCCTGACTGTGATTGAAGGAGCTGCATTTGCGGAATGTGTGTCTGTTAATAAACTGATATTTTCAGATACCTCTCTGTTAAAGAAAATAGGTGATCATGCTTTTCGCGGGTGCAGGAATCTGAAAGAGGTATACCTGCCGGACAGTGTGGAATATGTGGGAATCAGTGCATTCAGAGATTGTGTTTCTCTTGAACAGATTTCCGTATCAGAGAAAATAAAAAATCAGCCGGGTATTGCAGAATTGGAGAAAAACTGTCCAAATGCCAGGATCAGGTTCAGGGAGGTGGATTCAGTTGAAAAAGAATAAAACCGCAGAACTGTTTCTTGTTTTGCTCATTTTGATCGTAATGTCTGCAGGAATTCTGATCCTCCAGAATGGAATGGAAAAATTGCAGAGTGCCAAGCAGCAAAGTGTATATGTTCCGGAAGCAAGAGATTTATATAATAATTATGGCTTAAAAAATAACCAGTCTCTTTCAAAAACCAAAATCCTGGAAACTCAGGATCAGGTGATTTATACAGACCGTATCTTTAATATAAATCAGATTTCGGAGGATCAGATTTCATATGCGGCAGATATTATGAAGGCATTGCAGGAAAAGAGTGGAAAAGATACTTATATTATGCCGATACCGGAAAGAGCAGTATTTGAAAGCGGATATGAAAATGAAAAGGAAAAATACAGTGATTTTACAGAAAAACTGGAAGCCTCTTTTTCAGAGCCTTCTGTAGTTTTAAATCCTCTGTCTGAACTGGAGAAACATCAGTATGAATATATTTATTTCAGAACTAGAAATAGCTGGACAATGCGTGGGGCATTTTACGGGACGCAGGTGATTTTGGAAGAACTTGGATATGATAAGGAGAACCTGGATGCTTACCGTGAATATGTTTTTGGAACTTTTGATGGAAAACTTCTTTTGGAAGCGTTAGAAAAGTATACGACAGACGAAATAAAGAAAGATATAGAAAACATGGAAAAGGAACCATTCTATATTTATATCAATGGTTCAAATCCCAATCGCGAAGAATTAATCTTTGAAAACAAAGAAGGGCAACTGCAGACACTAAAAAGACAAATGATACAGTTTAATAGCAGTGGAAGTCGTGCAGTCATTGGTTCAGATTATGCTCATAGTATAGTGGAAGGAAGAGGAAAAGGACAGAGGAAAGGAAATCTTCTTCTTATTGCAGATACAAGAGGGAAGATGATGATCTCTTATCTTTCAGAAATCTTTGAAAAGGTTTACGTGTCTAATATATATGAAGATACAGATCTTATACAGAATCTGGATGAAGTACTGGAAAAATATAATATAGAATATGTTATATGGGCACAGGATGTTGCTGAAACAGGAAATAAATCCTATATGAAAGCATTGAATCCACTTTTAATGGAAGGAGGAGTGTCTGATGTCGAAACTGATCCTTAAGGGAACTGACCTGTTTATGAAAAAAACAGGAAGTGCAGACAATCTTCATATAAGCGGAAATACAGAAAGAATGCTGTTTCTGATCCTTGGGATTCTGCTAGTTTTTGCAGGAGCTAAGGTGTACCGTCTGATTGTTTCCTTCATAATGTTCTGGGGAGTGACGATTGTATTATGTACTGTTATGAACGGAAAAACCGGATGGGGGACGATCGTAACTGCATTTGCGATACTTGGATGTCTGATGGGATACATGGCATTTAAGTGGAAAACAGCAGATTCCATGATATTGTCTGCCATGACTGCTGCGGCAGTTGTATGGATGTGTTATCCATTCTGGTGGGCTGCAGTTATTTCCGCTGCGGGAGCTGCAGCTGCAGCTGCCTTTTTTCCTCTGGAGGGAGCAATCCTTTCTTCTGTTATAGCAGGAATGTTTCTTCTTCATGAGACGGGAGTCAGATATGTGGTTTTGCTGACAGTATGCGGACTCCTGTTCCAGATCGTTCTGTTTGAACGAAAATCAGAGAGGGGGCGTAAGATTTGGAAACGGTTTTTCGTAAAGAAATCAAATATCTGATCAGCCGCAGAGAGGCCATGATTCTTCAACAGAAGCTGGATGGCATTATGGAAAGAGATATCCATGGAGAAAATGGCAGATATTTTATCAGATCTCAGTATTATGATTCCATAGACGATCAGGATTTATGGGATAATCTGGATGGAATGTATGAAAAAAGGAAGATCCGTTTAAGAATTTATTCACTGGGTGATTTATCTGCAAAGCTGGAGTTTAAATGCAAAAACGGATTTGACGGAGTGAAATATTCCATACCTGTCAGCCGTGAACAGGCACTTCGGATGGAACAGGGAGATGCGTCATTTCTTCTGGAATATGAAACAGAGCTGGCTATGAGATTATATTTGCGGATTACACAGGGCTGTTACCGTCCAAAGACGATTATAGATTATCAGAGGCTGGCATTTGCTTATCCTGCTGGTGATGTAAGGATCACTTTTGATACAGACATTAGAGGAGCTTTATATCCATATGGTCTGTTCGAGGAGGTTGGAACAGATGCGCTGGGCAGTACAGAGCAGGTACTGATGGAAGTAAAATATACAGGATTCCTGCCGGATATGATTGCTGAGACATTGAAAGAAGCGGATGAACTGTCCACCAGCCACAGCAAATATTCCAGAGCCAGAATGATGTGACTGTAAGTTTTACATACGGCAGACCGGAGACCGTTAGTAAACCGGATGCCGGGATTGGAGAGAGATATGAGAGAATTTATCGTAGAAAATCTGACAAATACAGAAGCACTGAGTGTGACTGTAATTTTAATGAATAATGTGATCGCACTGATCGTTGCTTTTTTTATCATGTTTACTTATAAAATTTCTTATGCAGGGCCTGCATACAGCAGAAAATTTAATATTTCAATCGGATCAATCACGATCATCACAGCTATGATCATGAGTATTATCAGTAATAATATTGCATTGTCCCTTGGTATGGTCGGTGCTCTTTCTATCATAAGATTTCGTACTGCTGTAAAGGATGTAAGAGATGCTACTTATATTTTCTGGGCAATCGCGGCAGGCATTGGCTGCGGGGTATCTCAGTATGCACTTATTGTTATTGGTTCTGCGTTTTTACTTCTTTTTCTTATTATTACAAGGAAGGGATTCACATCCTGTAATAAGCTGCTGGTTGTTCAGGGAAAACCTGAATGCTTACATAAAACAGAGGCAGCAGTGGATACATTTTTTGCCGGAAAGGTACATGTTTCCATGAGAAATGTTACAGAAAACAGCTTTGAACTGGTTTATTCTATCGGAGAGGGAATCCTGTATAAAGCTGCAAAAGAAAATCAGATGGATATTTCAGAGAAACTGATTAAAATCGATGGCGTAAAAAGGGTAAATATAGTTGACCAGAAGGATGAACTTTCGCAGTAAAAAGGCTGCCTGACTGAGAGGTGTTGCTATGAAAAGGATAAGACGTATCCTTTTATGTATTCTGATGATAACAGTTCTCTGTGGAATATCCATTGTGGGAAATTCTGTTGTAAAGTCAGAAAATAAGTCAAAGGAAAAAAAGAGAACCGTTATCACGAAAGAAGAAATGAAGGAGTGGGATGCACCTGACGAGGAGATACTGGAATACTATGATCTGGGAAAGTTCTCTACTACACTTCCGGTAATCTATATGAATACAATGGGACAGCAGATCCTGAAGGAGAATGCAATCTGGGGAAATATTGCTCTGCTGGATGGAAACGGAGAGGAGCAATCTGTTTTCTCTGTTCCCAATTCGATATACCGTGCTACGATCAAATACAGAGGAGCATCTTCTTATAGCAAATTTGATAAAAAGCAGTATCGCATTAAATTTTATAAAAATAAAAAAGACAGTGCAAAAAAAGTATCTCTTGCAGGAATGGGAGCAAACAGTGAATGGATACTGAATGGACCTTATCTTGATAAGACGCTGATCAGGAATAAACTGGTATATGATCTGGCAAGGGAATTAAATGGATGGGCTCCCGACACCCGATTTGTGGAATTGTTTGTTGATGGAGAGTATCAGGGAGTTTATCTGGCAGTGGAACCTGTGACAAACGGAGAAGGCAGACTGCGTCTCTCGGAATTTGGTTTGTTGTCCGGAGAAACTGCATATGTTGTAAACAGAGACAGAATCGATACAGGAAATGAAGAGATAGAAACCTGGGGAAAGACGGAAGGTCATACATATAACGCTCTATATATAAGATATCCATCAGAAAATAAAATAACGGAAAAACAAAAAGAATATATAAAAAATGATATTTCTGAATTTGAACAGGTTTTATATGGAAAGAATTTCAGTGACAAAAGAATCGGCTATCAGGCATATATAGACATGGATAACTGGGTGGATTATTTTATTATAAATGAATTTGCCATGAATTATGATGCTGGTAATCTTTCTACTTATGTGTATAAAGAACTGGGAGGAAAGCTACAGCTTGCTGTATGGGACTTTAACAATGGATTTGATAATTATCAGTGGTTTCGTACAGAAACAGATGCCCTTTATACTGTGGAAAATTCATGGTTTGAAAGGCTGTGGCAGGATAAAACTTTCAGAAAATGTGTCTGTGAAAGATATAGACAATTACGAAAAACTACACTCTCTGATGAATATATCTATGACAAAATAGCATCTTATCAGGAGGAACTGGGAGACGCTGTGGACAGAAACTTTAAAGTGTGGGGATATTCTTTTGATGAGACTTTGTTAGCCGGAACCACTAAAGAGGGCACATCGAGGGATATCGGAAGTTACGAAGAAGCTGTGAAACAACTGACAGATACTATCCGCGAAAGACTTGCGTATCTGGATAAAGAACTTGGAGGAAATTGAGAATGAAAAAAGTACTGGTGATTTTTGGAACAAGACCGGAAGCAATTAAAATGTGTCCTCTTGTTCTTGAACTGAAAGAAAGTGAAAAACTGGAAACTCTGGTGTGTGTCACAGGACAGCACAGGGAAATGCTGAAGCAGGTTCTGGATATTTTTAAAGTGGTTCCGGATTATGATATGGCAATCATGAAAAAAGGGCAGGATCTTACGGATGTGACAACGGCCATCCTTACCGGAATGAGGGAAATCCTGAGAAAAGAAAAACCGGATATTGTGCTGGTCCATGGAGATACGTCTACTGCATTTGCCGCATCTCTGGCTGCATTTTACCAGCAGATTCCGGTAGGCCATGTGGAAGCGGGACTTCGCACTTATAATATGAAATCTCCTTATCCGGAAGAATTTAACAGGCAGGCCATTGGACTTACTGCCAGTCTGCATTTTGCACCGACCCAGAAAGCAGCGGATGCACTACTGAAAGAGGGTAAGGATCCAGAGCAGATTTTTGTCACAGGAAATACAGGAATTGATGCTTTGCATTATACGGTGCGAAATGATTTTTATCATCCGGAGACAGAATGGGCAAAAGGCAGCAGACTGATTGCTGTGACAGCACACAGAAGGGAGAATCTGGGAGAACCCATGCGTGATATGTTCCGGGCTATACGCAGGATCGTGGAGGAATTCACAGATGTGAAGGTTATTTATCCTGTACATTTGAATCCGCAGGTCAGAAAAATCGCAGATGAGGAATTCGGTGGATGTGAGAGAATACATCTGATCGAACCACTGGATGTGGTAGAATTCCATAACCTGATGAAAGCCAGTTATCTGATCATGACTGACAGTGGCGGAATCCAGGAAGAAGCTCCTGCACTGGGAAAACCTGTACTGGTCATGCGAGATACAACAGAACGTCCGGAAGGTGTGGAAGCAGGAACCTTAAAGCTTGCAGGCACGAAGATGGAGGATATTTACAGAGAATGCAGGAGGTTTCTTACAGAACCGGAGATTTACAGAAGGATGAGTGAGGCCAGAAATCCTTATGGTGATGGAACTGCAAGTATCAAAATCAGAAAAATCCTGGAGGATATAGATGCATGAGCATAAACAGAACCAATGCAGAAGAAAAGTGAAACATCGAAAGAACGTGATGAGACTTATTATATTTTGCATAATTGTGGGGATTGTATTTATGTTCATTTATTATCAGAACCTGAGAAAAGAAATATCTGCCCGGCAGAAATGGCTGGAAACAGTCCTGGCCGGAGAAAAAAAGTGGATTCTTGAGAACCAGGGCCCAGAGGGTGAAATTTACATGAATGGAAGCAAAGCCGGAGATGTTAATCCATACTTTGCGTGTATAGCTGCCCTGGGGCTTCTGGCAGAAACAAAGAATTGCCCCATGACTGAAACAGAGAAAAAAGCTGTTGGCAGATATCTGGACTGGCATACCGGGATTTTGCTGGAAACAGATGGGAAAATGGGAATCTACAGGAAAGAGAGTGGGAAACTTATTTATAAAGAAAAGGCTGATTCCGAAGACGGATATCTTGGTATGTATCTTTTTCTTATGGGAAAATATCTGGAAAAGACAGAAAGTACAGACCCGCCGGAATACTGGAAAAAAGGAATCAGCTTTGCATTAAAAAAGATTCAAAGCCTGATGCAGGATGGAATTACACAGGTCTCAGAAGAAAATACAGCAGCTTATCTGATGGATAATCTGGAAGTGTGGAAAGGCCTGTACGAATTGGAACTTGCAGGACTGGAAGATACGCAGGCAATCAGTGAAATTCGTAAAAAGATACAGGCACAGATAGAAAAGACATTCTGGGATGATGCGAATCAAAGATGGAGAATTATTGGAAACAGTGATCTGTATCACCCGACAGAATTTTATCCGGATGGAGTTGCTCAGGTTTATCCGCTGATTTATGAATTTCCGGTAAAAGAGAAGAAAAAGCAAAAAATATTATATGATCAGTTTACGGAAAGGTTTCAGTGGCAGAAACTGAATAAAAAAAGGACCGGTTTTTTGTGGGCAATGACAGGAATGGCTGCTGCGCAGATGGGGGATATCAATAACCTTGTGGAATTGATAAGAAATTATGAAACAGAATACTGTGAGAACCGAAAATATCCGCTATATACAGGCGAAGCAGGATGGATATGCATGGAATGTGAGAAACTGTATGGATTATATGAAAGAAAAATAAAAACAGGATTTATACTGTGTGCATGATTTTGCGCAGAACGAATAAACTAATAATAAAGAATAAAAGAGGTACTGCTAAACAGCGGTGCCTCTTTTCGGCATAAGAATGATTACCGGAGTAAGCAGAATGATCATATTATCCAGGAGGGCAGATTTATG
>ENA-OPBS01003148-OPBS01003148.1-human-gut-metagenome-genome-assembly--contig:-NODE-3148-length-10650-cov-3.929967_pt1 | contig 10650 bp, 10 predicted proteins | sample MGYA00241074_ERZ501463 | MGnify/ENA primary metagenome ERZ501463 (study PRJEB25962, sample SAMEA2042578) | human gut metagenome | biome: human gut; feature: human-associated habitat; material: faeces...
TACATGCTTCGGAATTTGTACATCTTAAAGGGTTTTCCGTTTTTACCGATCCTGGTCTGAGAAAAGAAGATCGGGCCGGGTGAACTGATGTAAATGACAGGTCCTACAAAAATAAAGATAATTCCTGTAAGGAGGCAGCCTACCAGACCTCCTGCAATATCCATGAGTCTCTTGACCATGGCCTGGCGGTCTGTTGCATAGTTCATACTTGTGGTGATCACGGTATAGTCACCGATCTTTTCTACGAATTGTTTCTGGCCCTTTGTTTTATGGATCTTGGAGAGATTGATGTGAACAACGATTCCCATCTCGAGCAGCTCAGCATAAAGGCTCTCCGGATATTCATGTCCATCGCCTACGTTGATCAGTACCTCATCCACCCAGTGCTGACAGATATAAGCAGCTGCGTCTTTTATGGATGCTACAACGGGAATCCCATTGATCTCTTTATCCGTTCTTTTCTGATCCACCAGAATGATTCCATTGATATTGTAACGGTTATAATTATGTTTACGGATGGATTCTACTACAGATTCCACAATATCTGAGGAAGTAACGATATACAGGGAATGTTCCCCTCGTTCTGCCATCATATGGACAAGATGTTTTTTCCAGAGAATTCTGACTACATAAGATAAGATACCATAGAAGATACCTGTCAGATACAGAACTGCTCTTGAAAAGTTCCTGCTGTCGTCTACTGTAAAGAGATAAAGGCCTGCTGCCAACTCGATCATAATGATCTGTTTCACCATTATGTTCAGTTCACGGTAATATCCTCTTCTGAGAACGCCTGTATAGCTTTCGAACAGCATGATCACGATCAGATCTGCACATAGAATAAATAACAAAGCATTGCGATAAATCCCTTTGTCTATAAGGTTGATGTAGCTATGAACACGAATAAAATGCGCCAATAAAAATGCCAGAAACAGGCATATCAGATCCAATAAGATAAAATCCTTATGTTTGTACCACCCATGTGATTTCTTTTCATACATATTTTCTTCCGTTCCTCCTAATATGTTGATTTTATCCTGATTTGATGCTTTTCCTGAGATGTCGTGTTGTTTTATGTCTTTTTTCATCGAAATGTAGAACTTTTGTCTTCTTTTTATCATACCATTCTGGGTTTCTTATGTCAACAGCATAAGATGTCGATTCCACGACAAACGCATGAATGGTTAGCAACTGCAAATTCTATTTTTTTCTACTTTTTAAGCTTCTAAAAGCTCTTCTAAATACTTAATTGGACGCAAACTTACTACGAACCTTTTCTTTCTCATTGACAACTTATGTCTTGATAGTTCTGCTGGTTTCAAAATACTCAGGCTCCATTTTCTTATAATGTTCAAATTTTGTGCCGCCATTTTATCGATTGTCGTATTTGCATCCTCCCGAAATGTTACATCCAAATGCCAATGCATACTTTCTATACTCCAATGACCTCGCACCGCTCGGCTGACTTCGTTGATATCCGTTTTTAAACTGCTTATAAAATATCGATATTCATACGTTATCTTTCCTGCTTTTTCTATTCGTTTCTTCTCCATTACAATGCTTCTCAGGCCTTTCCAATTCTTCTTTTGGCTCAGCCACCGGATATCTTCCGTCTGATAATACTCTCGGATCTCAATTTGCCCATGGGCTTTCTCACAGGTCTTCTTATATGCCCCCTTTTCGCGCATTTCTTTTTGAAACTCCTCATTCGAAAAGTATTCTTTTACATCTTCGTACATTGTGTATTGATTTTTCTTCAATGCCAGAACATAATCCGCTCGTTTCTGCCTGATTTTTCCTGCGATCGCTGTCTGCGTTCCCATTGCATCAATCGTAATGATCTGACCCTTTATCTGGATTTTTTCCAACAGCTCTGGAATCGCTGTTATTTCATTGCTTTTTTCTTTGACTGCTTTCTGTCCCAGACAAAATCCATCTTCCTTACTCCATGCAGAAACAATGTGACTTGCTTTTTCTTTTCCACGTTTATTCGAACACATCGTTTTTCCATCTATACAGATGATCTTCTTCAACAGTTCTCCATCATTTTTATCCAGCCGCTCCTGCCATTTTCCATAGAGCTGCTGCAGAATTTCGGGCGATATCATCCCCATGACACGCCGGATCGTATCATGAGAGGGGATTCCGTTTTTTAGTTCAATATACTTTCGAAGATAATCCTGATAGCTTTCTGCAAACAATGCCATCTCAACCCAGTCATCCGCATTCGCAAGAGTTGCAAACAACACAATGACAAGAATATCCTTCAACGTATGACGAACCTTTGTCTGCTGACGAGTATCTTCAATGTATTCCATCCACTCTAATAATTCCTGCATAAATAACACCCCTTTTTCTTTTATTTTACTAGAAAAGGGGTGTGTTCACAATTTATTTACTCATGCGTTTGTCGTGTGACTGGCTATTTTTCAATAAAAAGCCCCAGAGATTTCCAGTCATTTACTGTTTCATTTCTGAGCTTCAGATCATAGGGTAAAAGTTCTACCGGCAGATCATTTTTGATACAGGTTCCGATCAGCGGAATGATCCATCTGTTATCATCCGAAATCTCCGCTCCATTTGCAAAATGATCAAAGCAACAGCTCCCGTCTCCCTGAACTTTTCCCGACATCATACGGATCGTATCAGCTCCGTTCAAATATGACAGATAAACTGTCTTATCTTCATCCTGAAAACTACCCGGCAGTTCTGTCTGCGCGATCGTAATTCCATTCTCATCCACAGTAGTTGTGTAATCAAAGATCCACCCAATATTTCCATCCCCATCTGTCAGACAAAACGTGTGGCTGCATGCGATCAGATTCCATACATCCCAATATTGCAGTTTCTCATCAGATGAATTTATCTTAACAGATAGAAAACGATAAGCCGGTGCGTCACAGCCTTTCGTTACTGCTGTGAGAGCATCCATTTTTCCAAGCGCATAGGAGATATCAAGGCTGTCCAGTCGATTACGCAATGCCTGATAGCAATCCATTTCTTCTCCATCCGTCATGCTTCCATAAACAGAACAGTAAATTCCATCATTTATCTTATTCTCTCTGACCTGATCTTCCCCAAAACTGCTGTCATCCGTCTGCCAGTCCACCTGTTCTTTAATAGAAATGGAGAAGCTGTGTTCCAGTGGTGGATGCGTCAGATTATACTTAAGAAGATCTGAAAAAGCACCATTATCATTATCTGTCAGATAACAGCCTCTTCCATCTTCCATAGGAATGGTCGTATAAGGAGTTACTGACGGAATATCATCAGGATCCTGATAAATGGCATAATTATTATTCCAGGATCTTATCTTTTCTCTGTTCCGGGAGAGAAAATCTTTTGAAAAGATCACTTCGTAATAACCATTGGAGTTCTGTGTGGAAGTCATCGCGCTGTCAGATTTCACCTCCGAAACGGACCCTTTGTGCCAGGTCAGGGTAAAGTCCTTCGTCTGATCCAGTTTCAGATTTTCGTTAAAAGTATCTCCTTTTTCGCGGCTTTGAATGATCAGATCTACAGCCCGGGTAAGATAAGCTTTCAGGACATATTCCGGAACTGAAGCTGAATCAGTATCTGTAGATTTGTAATTATTGCCACCGGCTGTATTTTTCGGAAAATCTTCCTTCAGCAGGAGCATGGTAAGAACTCCTTTATTTTCTGTTAAAGAATACCTTCCACTTTTGACAGCAAATCGCTTCAGACGTTCCTCCAGAATTTTTATGGATTCATTATATCCGACTACTGTAAATTTATCGTCCGGAGTCAGAGTCACCTGATACATGGTCTCCGCATTATATTCCAGCGGTGTATTTTTCCGGTAAAGAAAAACACCCAACAGCGTAAGTATCGCAAAGAGACAGAAAACACCACAGGCAAAAAACACCTTTTTTCTTTTTTGAGGTCTTTTTGCTGCTCTGCTTCCATCGCCTGCTTTCTTCACAGCCTGCTCTCTGCCCACGATCGCCAGCATTTCATCAATACTCTGCGGCCGGTCTTCTTTTTGCAGGGACAGTCCTCTCATCAGAATATCTTCCAGCTCAGGATCGATTTCTATCCCCAGATTGGAAGGCGCCTTCAGATTATCATCCAGAAGACGACTGTACGCTCCATCCGGTATCTTACCTGTAAGACAATACCATAAAGTAGCTGAAAGAGCATAAATATCTGTCGTCGTTCCCTGGTTTCCCTGAGAACTTACCTGCTCTATCGGACTGTAACCATCCTTCAGAGTACAGGTATATTCATCCCTTCCACATTCCCTTGCTGTCCCGAAATCAAAAAGTTTCAACCGCAGAGTCTGCGAAGGTCCACCGGAAAAATCCGTGCCTAGGACCATAAGATTGTCCGGAGCAATATCTCTGTGGATCAGACCACGCTTATGTATCAGGGAAAGCCCCGACAGGATTGGAAGAATCGCAGAAAAAAGCTGGTCTGCCGGAATTGGTCCATATCGCTTTACATATTCTTTTAAGGTTATTCCTTCCAGATATTCAAGTACAATATAACTGGTTTCATTTTCCTCAAAATAATCCAGAACTTTTACAATACTGTCACTCTTTAACGTGGCAAGAATTCTTCCTTCCCTGAGAAAAGTGTCTCTGGATTCTTTTATAAAAAGTTCCTTGATACAGACTTTAAGACCAATAGGCTCCTGGACTGCTTCATAGGCAAAGGCAAAACCGCCCTGTCCGATAAAACGAAGAATTCTGTATTTATTATTCAGTTTACTTCCGGGTTTCAGTTGCTGCATAATATTAGTTCCTTCTGTTTTCAGAAATTACTGCATCAGATTCATTTGTCCGATCATCCTGTTGATCGCTGATTTTTTGTCATCAGAACAGAGAACGGCAATCAAAAAACTGTCAAGACTGTCCTCTTCCGCGCTCTCATCCAGTACCTGAAATCTGCAGGCCTGAAGAATCTCATTCATTCGTCTTACTGTCAGGATCAGTCCCGGATCAGGAAGTTCTGCTTCACTTCCAAAGAATAAGATCATGAGTAAAAGAAGTGACCGGGAAATGCAGTCTCCCTGAAGAATCCTGTGCATAAAGCTGTACTCTTCCCAGTTCGGATCATTGGCATCCGAATCACTGAGGAGAATATAGGAATAAAATCGGTTCAGAAGTTCAAACAACTTATTAGGACTGATCTTCGCTGTGGCCAGACACTCTTTTATCTCTTCCTCGGACATATGAGCATGTCGATTCGGATCCATTTTGGAAATATTGCTGAGTGGAAGATCAAGATAAATGTTTCTTTTGATCCGTCGGTTTTTATCACTTGCCATATAATATTTGATCCTGGTATTCAGATAAAAAAGAAAATATTTGCAGATATAATATCTGGATTTTTCTCTGCCATCACAAAACATCCGTATGTTTTCACACATATAAGAAACAAATTCCTGATTCTCACCCAGTCTCCCGAGATCCTTTTCCACAGTAAGGGTTCGCTGAAGTGTATACATAGTCTCCGCATAAAAACAGGAATTCATCTGCACATAGTTTTCCATACGTGCAAGAGGAAACGCTGAATAGGAGCCATTGAACCCATTAATAAGAAATCCATCATAAGAACCACTGCTTTCAAATTCGCGGATCTGCACGATCAGACTGTACCAGTGATCAAAGGTCAGTTTTTTCTGAAAAGCATAGATCAGACTTGCCTCGATCAGATCCCGGGCATAGAGAACTTCCTCATTTTTTTCCTGTAATGCAGCGTTAAGCTCAGCAAGACTCCACTGATTGCAGAAGCCTTTGTAAATGATCCGGTAACGCAGGGGATAGCTGTCAATCTTCTTCTGGATCCCTTCAAGGGAATCCCGGTCCTGCAAGAAATCCTTCTGGATTTTTTCGAGGGATTCCAGGCACGCAAGCGCATCTTTTCCTTTGAGACCGATAATGATGTCATCAAATATTCTTTTTGTTTTCTTTCTCATATCCTGTTCCACCCCCTGATAGATCCACATACTTCTTCATGTTTATGCTTACCATTCCTTTTTTATTCCATCAATTTCAGCAGTTACTTTCTGCTGAATTTCCAGGGGAATGATTCCGCAGGCCAGCATTTTGAAATCTTCACGTACACTGTCAGCTGTTTCCTTCCCGGTCTGCAGAAATATACTTCTGGATTCTGTATCTTTATATTCACTTTCCTTTAGATGGATGATCAGAAAACATTCTCCGTGAGTCAGCTCATAAGAATAACAGCTCTGAAACAGTCTCTGGTTCAGATAATTCACATACCATTTAAGGGTTCGGATAGCTGCCTGCTCCGGATTGTAAGTGGTGATGGAAATTACATACTGGTAATAATCTCCACCTATTCTTTTTTCTACATACATAGAATTTCCCTTCCTGACGGTGAAAGCTTTTTACGAGGAAGTGCGTTTACTCATTAACTGTGTAGGTAAGGCTGTCCGGCATTTCCGTTAATTTCAGTTCCTGGCGCCCACTGTCAATCATGGACTGGCATAATGTCTCTGCATTTACATAGTTATTTTCTGTGAATCCATCATCTAATACGATAATTCCGGCTCCGTCAAGAGCTTTAAGATTTTCGTTTTTCTCAAGATTATTAAATGCGAGCACATATCTGATATAGTCACCTTCATCAGTAACTTCTTTTGTCATGAAATCGAAATTTTCAACCCCTGGATAAACCTGGCTGACATCAATACCCTGGATGCTTTCGAGAGTATAACCTGCAGATTTGTAAAAAAGAGTTTCATCATTTAACTGCACAAGCTTTTTGCTTCCACTTTCATAAAAGATCACTATATATTCCGGATGTTCTGCAGTGTCGTCAGTCTTAAATACACGGTGCTCTATTAACAGAGAATCCGTAGCCGGTGTTGCAATGGCAGTTTCTGATGTGCTGCTGTCAGAAGTGACGTCAGAATTTGCTGAAGAATTCATGATCTGAGAAGCAGCTGAAGAATCTGCTTCATTGGAAGTGGAGGACGTTGAACTGGCAGTCTGACTGGAAGCCGCCATTCTTGTTCCTGTAAAATAACCGACCGACCGGCCGATCACCGTAGCAATTGCAATCACTGCAACCGTTTTTACCACATTAGACATCTTACTCATAGCTTATTTCTCCTTCTCTTCTGTAAATTTATTATGTATAAACAGTATAGTAAAATATTTCTGCATATTTTTGCGAAAAATATTTCTACCTGGATTATACCATAAGCTTAATTACCCCTGGATATAATTTTTGCCGGCCTCTGCTGCAAAGACCGGCTTTTTATCATTTCCTCTGTAGCTGGAGTACATTGGAAATGCATGTTATTTTGAGAATTTTTTTTACAAGAATTATACGAGAACTTTCTCTACCGCATTTTTCCATCCGCTGTATTTCTGCTCTCTCTCGACCGCATTCATGGACGGGATAAACTGGTTGCGGTTTTTCACCTCAAAGATGCTTTCCATCTTGTAAAGTCCACAGCTTAATCCTGCCATCAGGCCAGCTCCGAACGCGGAAGATTCTTCACATCTTGGAAGGCTTACTGTTGTTCCCAGGATATCACTCTGGAACTTCATCAGATACTGGTTTCTTGTAGGGCCGCCGTCTACGCAGAGCTCTTTTACTGTCATTCCATCTTCTGCCTTCATCATCTCCACAATGTCTGTGATCTGATATGCGATGGATTCCAGCGCTGCTTTTACAACCTCTTTCTTTCCGGTTGTTCTGCTCATTCCGTAGATAATGGCTTTTGCGTCGGATTTCCAGTAAGGTGCTCCCAGACCGGAAAATGCAGGAACCAGATAAGTAGTATCATTCTTATTCGCCTGCTCTGACATTTCCTGAGTCTCACCTGGAGAAGTGATCGGTCCCATGTCATCTTTCAGCCATGTGATCACTGCACCTGTGTAGTTGATGTTTCCTTCCAGAACATAAGTAATTTTGCCGTTAAGCCCCCATGCAAGAGAAGTTACAAGACCAAGATCTGACATGATCGGTTCTGTTCCTGCGTTCATCATAACAGAGGAACCTGTTCCGTATGTAGCCTTAACCATTCCCTTTTCGATGCAGCCCTGTCCGAACAAAGCACCCTGGGAATCTCCGATCACACCGCAGATTGGGATCGGTGCCTGGAAATATCCCTCGAAATCTGTCATTCCGTACTCTCTGCTGGAATCACATACTTCCGGAAGCTGCTCTACGTTGATGCCGAACCAGGTACAGATCTCTTTATCCTATTTCAGGTTATGGATATTGAAAAGCTGGGTTCTGGATGCATTGGAGTAATCCGTTGCATAAACCTCGCCTTTTGTCAGTTTAAACAGAAGCCAGGTGTCGATGGTTCCCAGGCAGAGATCGTTGTCTCTTTTTGCCTGTTTTACTTCCTCCACATTCTCCTGAAGCCATACAAACTTCGCTGCCGGAAAATACGGGGAAAGATGCATTCCTGTCTTCTGGCGGATGATCTCTGCCACACCGCCGTTTTTCTTCTGTTCACGGTCCGGGTCGATCATCACGTTTGTTTTGATACGCTCACAGATCTCGGAAGCTCTAGAGCACTGCCATACAATGGCAGGTGCCAGAGATGCAGATCCTCTGGAGTCACTGCAGAGAACAACGATATCTTTATCGGTTTCCGCTTCTTTTAAAAGTACGTCACAAATTGCTTTACGGTTTGGAATCTTATTCATAATTACAGCTGCTCCTTTCTCTTTCTCTCTTCAAAATCTTTCATGATCTGCTCATACTCTTCCTGGCTCGGTACGTGATGATGCCAAGCAGCCTTGTTCTCCATAACTGCAGAGCCTTTACCTTTAACAGTGTTTGCGATGAGGACTGTCGGCTGGCCTTTTGTCTGTTTTGCTTCCTCAAATGCTGCGTGGAGCTGCTCAATCTTTTATCTCTTTCCTTTACAAACCATACTCTTTATATAATTTCCTGCAAGCCTCCGCACTGTCTATAATTTTCCCAATCTCATCCATTCGGCCATCCGCAATCAGACGATTGATCAGCATTCTCATCCGCGCTTCGCCAATGGCCTCACCCTCAGCTTTTCCTTCCGCTTTACCTTCTGCCTTTCCAATAATTTTTCCACGCGCTTCTCCTAACTCAAGTAATCGTTCCGATTCCAACTGTAAAACCTTTCCGCCCATAACTTCATCCACTCCTTTCCTGATTTTTTCTTCTTTCCGGAAAATATAATCGGATATCCTTACGATTAGTCTATTCAAATCTGTATATAATTCTGACCTTCCCGCCATCGAAAGCTCTTTCTCCAGATTTACCCGGATATCCTCGTACTCACTCAACAATTCCTGTAACTTCTCTGTATTTTCTCCTATCGTATGCGCTGACTCTTCATATCTCATCACATAAAACGGCAGCAACATCAGTAAATTCTTCTCAAAAATGCTATCCTTCGTATAACGCTCCACCTTCACCGTCGGAACCCGATATACACACACCTGCCCATCCGGAAGCTTTAGCTCCACTTCCTCAACATCCGGCGTATTCTTCGTAGTTCTCAAATAAATCACACAGGACCTGGGAAACTCCACAAAAAATCTCCGTCCAACCCTCCGCCTGCTCTCCAGCGCAATAGCAAGATCATACTCAAACATCCGGATTGCCATCGTAGCATCATCTGTACTCTGACACTCAATATGATACACCTTATCCCCGATCAAAAGCCGGGCATCCGTGATCAATTCCCCTTCCTCCAGCTGATGCTCATTCCGAAGATGCACGATCTTCACATCCTCCGGATACGAAGTATGGAACACCTCGTTGATAAGCGGAACAAGCAAGTACGTCATCTTCTCCACCATCGTCCGGAAAACGTCATCGAATATAGTATTGTTGTTCATTAACACTCCTATCGGTATATATGAATTATACCACACAAACAAAACATGAAAACGCCATAAACCGGCCTTTCATAAATTCACAGAAACAAAAATGGAAAATGCTTCAGAATACGAAGCTCCAAGAATGTCCATACAGACAAAAGATCTTATAAGATATAACAACCATATCACATACTATAAAAAAAATCACTCAGATTTCATCCAAAAATCCCACTATAATTCGACAAACAGACAGCAGAACCCCTCGATTTACTTCGTCAGACAGCCGGAAATTTTTTCGCTTTTCAAAGCTGAGGAAATGCGAGGGGGAAAGCACTCGGAGTTAGCGAAGCCCGCTTTTCCCCCTCGCGCTCCCCCTTTCCGGGCACGCTATATTGTCGTACACTGTGGGAATGTGTTAGTGTATTGGCACGGCGATGTATTCTACGGTATTGATAATGCTGCGCTATGCCGATGAGGATGCCGATGTATTCTACAATATCAATATCACATCTCGCCCCAGCGCCAATACATTACCACAACAACTCACCTCCAAGTCAACAGCGAAGCGCCTCGACCCATTCTTCCCCGGCAGGCCACGGGGAAACTCAGCCTTTCGTCACAGTCATCCAGCGCAGCGCTGATGACCCATCCAACTCCCGGGAAACCACCTCACTTCCCACTCTGAACCAAATCCCCACTCCGTCTACTCATTTTCCTATCTGCTCTCTCCTTACTTGTAATCCCTCCGATAATTTTTACAGGAGGAATCAGATGCTATCTGCTCCCTCCTTACCTGTAATCCCTCCCGCCATCGCCACTCTATCCCTTCCGC
>ENA-OPBS01003151-OPBS01003151.1-human-gut-metagenome-genome-assembly--contig:-NODE-3151-length-10640-cov-3.535758_pt1 | contig 10640 bp, 7 predicted proteins | sample MGYA00241074_ERZ501463 | MGnify/ENA primary metagenome ERZ501463 (study PRJEB25962, sample SAMEA2042578) | human gut metagenome | biome: human gut; feature: human-associated habitat; material: faeces...
CTGTTGTTTTTCCTAGTATGAACAGTATGCGTAACCCTGAGTCGGCGTTCCTGTACCATCCTTCTAACAAGCGACTTTCTAAAATAATATTTTCAGTTTTCGTCCTCATATCCGAAAAATGATTTCTACGATAAATCTTTATTTCGTCCCCTATATCCCTTGACATCTCCCTTTTTATTCTGCAAAATAGTAAGAAGAGTCTTTCGAGATTCTACTTTATTATAGAAGAAAAAGAGGTCATTTATATGGAAGAAATCATACAGTTTTTAGCTGGGATTTTGAATAGAGAGTTTATTCGTGCGGTGTTTAGTAACCCGCGAGTAAAGGATAATGTAGTTAAGGCAAAGCTTCGACCGATGGAACAGAAGGGGGAGCTTTTATTTCAGTTAGAGTCTTTCACAAAGACGCAGGCATTTCATAAGAATCTGACGGTAGAAGAGACAAAAGATGAGCTTGCGAAATTGTTGGAAGAGTTTCGTCAGGTTCAGGTTGAGACGGTGAGTGAGTATATCACGGTATTGATCAGTAAGAAAGGGAAAGCAACGATTAAGAGAAAGCGCAAGAAGGTGCAGGCGAAAGCTGCGGATCTGTCTCATAACAGGAAGAAAAAATATATTTTGGAAGAAGGGATTGTGGTTCCGTTTCTTCAGGATCTTGGAGTTATGACACAGGATGGAAAGATTGTGCGGACGAAGATGGATAAGTTCCGTCAGATCAATCGTTTTCTGGAATTTGTTGAGGACATTCTGCCGCAGCTTGACAAGGACAGAGAGCTTACACTTCTGGACTTCGGATGTGGAAAATCATATCTTACATTTGCAATGTATTATTACTTACACGAGTTAAAAGAATATGATATTCGTATTATCGGATTAGATCTGAAGACAGATGTGATTCTGCATTGTAATGAACTGGCAAAGAAGTATGGATATGAGAAGTTGACATTCCTTGTTGGAGATATTGCGGATTATGAAGGTGTGGATCAGGTTGACATGGTTGTGACGCTTCATGCGTGTGATACAGCTACAGATTATGCACTTGCGAAAGCGGTTGGCTGGAATGCGAAAGTGATTTTGTCTGTTCCATGTTGTCAGCATGAGGTGAACAAGCAGCTTGAAAAGCAGAGAAATCTGCATTCAGGCAAGATGAAATCGAAGACGGAAGTTATGGAAGTTTCAGAAATGCTGGGAGATCAACTAGCTTCCATGGAAGAAGTGCTCGGACCAATTATGGATTATGGATTGTTGCGAGAGCGTTTTGCAGCACTTGTGACAGATGGACTTAGAGCAAAGCGTCTGGAAAGCGAGGGATATGAAACTCAGGTATTAGAATTTATTGATATGGAGCATACGCCGAAGAATATTCTGCTGCGTGCAGTGAAAAAGGGGAGTCCTGCAGCAAAGAGCAGAAAAGAGGCAGAGGATTGTGAAGGATTTTTGAAGATTCAGCCAACATTAGGTATGCTTCTGGCAGAGCAAAAGGGAGATAAATAATGAAGAAAAGGGTAATAAAGATTGCCGCACTGGTTGTTCTTTTTGCGGCTGTGCTGGTGATCAGTAATGTGATACTGAACCGTGGAAATGATGATCAGGTTGTGGATATGGGAGATGCCACGTTACCTAGAGTCTCATTTATGATGGGGGGACAGAAGATAAATGCGTTGTCTGGTTATGTAGATGATATGGATATTGCCGCAATGCGAGATACCATTACACCATTAGAGAGTGATGGTACACTGAAGATGCAGATTGAGAAAAATGATAACCAGATCCGTGAGATCAGTTACAGTGTATATTCTCTGGATGGAACAGAGACATATGATAAAGGAACTCTAAAGTCTGCAGAAAGCGAAGATGTCACATTAAAGTTGGGGAAATCACTTGGAGATAAAATCCAGGAGGCAGTACTTCAGGTTTCGCTTGTGATCGGCAAGGAGAAAGAGGCAAGGAAAGTTAATTTCTATACCAGAATTGAGAAAGCAGATGATATTACAGCATCACAATGTCTTACATTTGCACAGGATTTTCATACGAAAGCATTTAATAAGACGGATGTAGATTCATTGAATATTTATCTGGAACCTGGAGATGAGAGTGACAATACAACTTATCAGACAGTCAATATCCATTCAGATATTTCTCATATTCAGTGGGGAACTATGCAGCCACAGTTGCTTGGTGATGTGCGTTGGAGTATAAAGGAAAGTAATAGTGTGTATACCTCTCTCCTTGCGAATTACAGAGTTTCCTGCGTGGATGATGCCGGTGAGAATGCAGTTTATGATATTAAAGAATTTTTTCGTGTGAGAATCGCAGGAACTACAATTTACCTGTTGGATTATAATCGTGATATGCAGGAAGTGTTCAGCGAGAACAGAAGTGTGATCGATGAAGACGGAATTTTGCTCGGCGTTACACCTTCGGATGTTCCGTATGAGACAAATGAGAAAGAAACGATTGCAGCATTTGTGGAGTCCAGAAACCTTTGGATGTACAATAAGAGTTCGAATGAATTATTAAATATTTTCGGATTTGCAGATGCAGATACGACAGATGAAAGAAATCTGAATGATCAACATGCTGTTCGTATCATCAGTATGGATAACAGCGGTAATCTTGCATTTGCTGTGTATGGATATATGAATCGTGGAGAACACGAAGGAGAAGTCGGTGTCGGAATCTATTATTTTGATGTAGAGAGAAATCTGATCCAGGAGAAAGCATTTATACCGAGTAAGAAGTCCTATGCAATCGCAGCGGATGAGCTTGGCAAGATGGTTTATTATAATCATGCGGAAGAGCAGTTATATGTTTTGGCAGACGGAACTTTGTATCAGGTAGATCTGAAAAAGAATAAACAGACAACACTTGCAGAGAATCTTAAAGAAGGACAGTATGCAGTTTCTGGTGATGGACATCTGATGGCTTATGAGTCAGAGGGGAACAAAAAAGGTGGAACAGAGATTCAGGTTATGAATTTGAGCAGTCTGCATACTTATATAGTCGAGGCCGCAGAAGGAGAACAGATCAGCCCATTAGGATTTGTTAACGGAGACTTTATTTATGGAAAAATGAAATCCGAGGACGCAGGAAAGAAAGCTTCCGGAGAATCGATCACTCCAATGTATGAACTGGAAATCCGTAATTCTAAGAACAAAAAAGTTGCCAGTTATTCCTTTGTTGATAAAGGCATTTATATTTCTGATATTTTAATTGATGATAATATGGTAACACTGAATCGTGTAGAGAAAAGCGGGGATATTTACAACGTTACTTCACAGGAGTTTATTACGAATAATGAGGAACGCAAAGATACGGCGATTAAAACAGAAGTATATACAACAGCACTGATGGAAAAACAGATGCGGATTACATTTGCAGAGGGAGCAGGAGATAAGAGCGTGAAAGTGATCCGACCGAATCAGCTGGCATCAAAGAATGAACTTGAGATGGTTCTTGCTGATAGAAGCGAAAGTGTGAAATACTATGTCTATGGGGTCGGTGAACTGGCAGGGATTTATGATAAAGCTTCTTATGCCATTCAGAAAGCACAGCAGATTTCAGGAGTTGTGATCTCTTCTGACCAGAAATATGTCTGGGAGAAAGGAAATCGAGATCTTTCGTATTCGATAGAGGATGTTGCTCTTTCGAAGGAAGGAGAAGAGACATCAATTGAAGCATGTGAGCGTTATATGAAGACATATGATGCTCAGAAAGTAGATCTGACAGGATGTACGCTGGATCAGGTACTCTACGTGATCAATAGAGGATGTCCGGTGATTGCACTTACAAGTGCAGATCATGCAATTCTTCTGACAGGATATACGAAGAATGATATTACTTATATCGATCCTGAAAATGGAGAGTCACAGACAGTTTCCATCAGTGAGATGGAAGGAATGGTTTCCGGAAGCGGAAATACATTTATTGGTTATATCAAATAGAATATGTAACTGTTCAGAGCCAAGCAAAATTTCAAAAACAGGTATAAAATGCTTGCATTTTTAAAACTGTTTTTGAAATTTTATTTGGCGGATACGCCACACCGACGAAATGCGTAGCATTTTGGAGGTTGGCTCTGAACAGTTACTAGAAAATGGAATAAAAACGACAGGTTCTTCAATAGTTCAAATGAAGATCCTGTCGTTTTTAGGTTGCATTGATGTTGGGAGTGTGTGATACTTAAAAAAAGATAGTTGTAAATGTGATGTATGTGGGGGAATAGATATGTCATATTCGAAAAAGCAAAGAATGGCTTATGTGGTAGTTCTGCTGTGTGTGGCACTGGCTGCTATGTGTCGTCATATACCGAAAACAACAGATATTGAGAGTATCATCCTGGATCAGAGCCGCACCTGTCTCTATCTTGGATTGTACACGGCCTGGGGGATTTATCTGCAGAAGCGAGTTGTGAATCCTAAGATAAGAAGATGCCTTGTTGAAATTGCCTGTCTGATGGTTTTCTGGATTTTTCTTCGAAGTATAAAATATCATATTATGACAGAAATACTTAGTTTGAGAACGTGCTGGTATTTATATTATATTCCATGTATGATGATTCCTACACTTGGACTTAATGCAGCAATATTAATGGGAGAAGAGGAAGAGAAGAATACGAAGAAACGTACGGCAGCACTTGTGATTCCTGCAATTCTATTTGTTGTTGCAGTTCTTACAAATGATTTTCATCAGCTTGTATTTTCATTTCCGAATGGGAAGCCGTTTATAGATCAAAATTATCAGTACGGACCGATTTTCTTTGGGATTCAGATATGGGCGATTTTTTGTCTGATCGCAATGGAAGTGATTTTGATCAGAAAAAGTAAAAGTCCGCAGAAAAGAAGATTTTGGCTTCCATTTTTTCCGGGAATAATGCTTCTGTATTGGAATTTTGGTAACGTTATCGGAACGCCACTCATAACGAAATATTTTGGGGATATGGCAGTATCTTGCTGTTTACTGATGTCAGCAATTTATCAAAGCTGTATTTATTGTGGGTTGATTGGGACAAATACACGATACACAGAATTATTTCAGGCGGGCGGCGGTATCACGTCAGAAATTACAGATGGGGACTGGAATGTGCGGTATCGTTCCGGAGATTTCCCGAAAATGACTGATCAGATGCGCAAGGACACAAAACAGGCACCACTGTTACTGGAACATGGAATCCAGATAAAGCACATTTCTTTGCGAGGCGGTCATGCATTTTGGGCAGAAGATGTTTCACAAGTATCGGATCAGTATAAAGAACTCGAGGAACTTCAGGAAGAATTAACAGAAAGAAATCATTTACTGCAGATTGCTTATGAAAAGGAAGCAGAGAAGAAGGCAATTGAGGAAAAGAACCGTCTGTTTAACATCATACAGAATCAAACATTTCATCAGATACGTCTGTTAGATCAATATCTCAATGAACTTCAGAAGACAGAATCGGAAGAAATTTATGACCGGATTCTTCGGAAGATTGTTGTGGTAGGAACTTATATGAAGCGTCGTAAGAATCTGATCCTGTCGCAGAAAGAAAAACAGGAGAAATTGACAGTAGAAGATTTGAGAAGAAGTCTGGAAGAATCCTGTGACAGCTTAAAGCTATGTGGAATCAACGGGAAATATTTTATTGATCCGGAAATAAACTTTCTTGAGGATGACAGTATTTTGAGCTGTTATGATTTCTTTGAGTGGATGGTGGAAGAATTAATTGATGTAATTCAATTTATTTTCTTGCGTGTTGCAGAGATTGACGGACAGAAGAAAGTCGCTGTAACAGTGAAAGGAGTAGAAAATCTGTCAGTGTTGACAGAGAAGAAACCAGAACTTTATGTAGAACAGGAAACAGAGGATGAATGGTTTGTTTCAATAAAAGTCTGAAAAGGTGCGAGGAGAAATCAGAATGTATAATTATGTAACAGATAGTGTAAAACTGCATAATACATTAATGGTTCTGATGGAAATAAGTCTGATCCTGGAATTGTGGATACTTTTTTCCAGAATAATGCGTGAGGAAAAACTGAAAAAAATGGTAAGCATAGGAGTATTGTTTTTTTCTTCTTTTTGTGTGATGTGTGTGTTCTTAAATGATCATAGATATCAGATTGGAGACAATGACCATCCGTCATGTATGATTGACGTCCCTGTATGGACACTTTTTGCCGGTATGTTTCTGTTGCTCATATTGCTTTGTCTGTTGATCAGAAAAGAAATTATTGTATGTCGAAAAAGTATTTCTTTCTGGTCGGTTAAGGAAACCATAGATAATGTTCCATGTGGTGTCTGTGTGTCGGATCCGTTGGGACGCATTGTGTTATCGAATAAAAAAATGAGAGAACTGGGCAGAAAGCTGACAGGAGAGGCACTCCAAAATTATGAAGACCTTAAGATCGTGCTGGGAGGCGGAAAAATAATTTCAGGGATTACGAAGCTTAGTGAAGAAAGCAGTGTCTTTTATCTGTCAGATAATACAGTGTGGATGTTTCAGGAATATATGTTGTCGGAATCAGAACTTGAAGGGTATATTCAGACAGTAGCATTTGATATTTCAGAGATTTATTATAATAGTGAAAAAATCCGTATGAATAATGAAAAGCTGGAAGTGTTAAATAAAAAATTGAAAAAAATGTATGCCCAGATTGATGACAGTATTCGCGAACAGGAAACTTTGAAGATGAAGATGCAGGTTCATGATAGTTTCGGACGAAGCCTTCTTACAATCCGTCGTATGCTGGAAAGTCATAAAGAAACAGATCACATGGAAAACCAGCTGGAAATTCTGAAACAATCGGTTTACATATTATCCGGAATCACGCAGGATGATCCGGATAAACAGTATCAGGAGACAATAAGACATGCACAGAAATTGGGAGTGTCTGTGGAGATTGAGGGAGAAATCTGCGAGGAAGCTAAAGTGGCATTAATCACAGATAAAGCAATCCGTGAGTGCGTTACGAACTGTATACGACATGCACATGGAAGTAAAGTGTATGTACAAAGTTATAAGATACTTGAAGGATGGAAGATACGTATAACAAATGACGGGGAAAATCCTAAAGAAGGAAGTAAAGAGGGCGGTGGTCTTTCCGCTTTGAGAGAAGCTGTTGAAAGAGAAGGAGGTCAAATGATTACAAGATTTGCTCCCAGGTTTTTATTGGTGTTAGAACTGCCACTTGGAGGAACGGAAGATTGAGAACTGCTGGGTACAGTCACTGTAGACAGTGACGATTGAGACGAGAGAGGGAGAGGAAAATGATTCGCATATTAATTGTAGAAGATCAGAAAATCATGCAGAAATATTTTGAATATCTGATTGAAAGTAATAAAGAATTTCAGCATGTACAGACAATTGCAGATGCCAATGATGCCATAAAAGTATGTAATTCTACAAAGGTAGATCTTGTACTGATGGACGTGCAGACATTTCATAATCATGATGGACTGGCAGCAGGGAAAGAAATCAGAGAAGCTCATCCTAAGACAAAAGTACTTATTATCACATCATTGATCGATCCGGAAGTGCTTGCCAGAGCGAAAACAGGATGCGCAGACAGTCTCTGGTATAAAGATCACGGAGATGAGGAAATTCTTGATGTCATTCATCAGACACTGGAAGGGAAAAGGGTATTTCCGGACATTTCCCCGAATGTTCAGCTGAACTGGATTCAGAGTGATGAGATCAGTCCGAGGCAGCTGGAGATGCTTCGATTATATATCAAAGGGTTATCCTATTCAGAAATTGCAAAAAGAATGGGATGTTCCACTGCAGGGGTAAGGTGGAATTTTCAGGAAATGATTTCGAAGACAGGGTATTCCTGTAAAGAAGATTTGATCGCGGCGGCGTTGGAAAGTAAATTACTTGTTACGACATTGAAATAGAGAGGGCATTGCAGATTTTCTGCAATGTTCTTTTTATCATACAGAAAATTACCTATCACAAGTGCTAGTGTCAGAAAACTTTAAAGGTGCAATAATAATTATAACAAATAGTGTACATAACAGTATGCGCAAGGGTATTTGAAATCGGAATCAAAAAAGGGAGGAGGCGTTATTATGAAGAAAAAAACCGTCGGAATTTTATTAATTGTAACGATGATTATAATCTCAGCTGCTGCGTGTGGAAAAGAAAAAACATCTGATGATAAGAAAGAATCTGCTAAAACGGAAAGTGTAAAGAAAACAGATAAAAAATCGAAAGAAGACTATGAACCAGCAGGAGTCACAAGAAAAGAATATCAGAACATGACAGCACAAGATTTGTTGGACAGAATTGAAGATCCGGAAAATATAACAGAGGAAGAAGCAATAGCACTTGTGTCAACCTATGCATATGTAGACTATGATGAAGAATTTGAAAGAGAGGAAAATATAACAGATGAAGCAGTAAGCACGATTTACGACGAGGGTGGATGGCTGCCGGATTCAGAAGGCTTTATTGAGACTCTTATAACCAGTGAAAATTCAAATGTACGTGCATATGGATTTTCAATAATGGACAGTAATCTGACGACATACGAAACACTGGAAAAAAAGGTAGAGGAAATATTAGAGAAAGAAACAGACCCGGTTGTTTTGTATATGGCGTTAGAGTCCTTTTCCAGCTGCGGCTCCGATCCATACTTTGCGAAGTTTTTTATAAAGATGGCAGAACATGAGAATCCGAAAGTTCGAGAGCAGGCAGCATATGCAATCGGGTCTCCTTGGTCAAAAGGTGTTGAAGGCATGGCTGAAGCAATCGTAAAATTAATGAACGATGAAGATGAATATGTGCGGGAAACAGCATGTAGCAGTGCTGGATATCTTGCGGATGATGATCTGATCGAACCGTTGGTTGAAATTTTAGATGATTCAGGTCAGGTAGAATTACATGATGCATGTATTGAAGGACTGACGAGGATGTGGCTCGATTATCCATTCTATTACAATACAAGTGAGGCTGCATACCGGGCAACATTGGGCTATCTGTCAAAGACACCGAGAACAGAAGAGGTTCCTTGTTGGACATGTATTTCTTATGTAAGTTACGTTGATGAAGACGAAGTGGACGAATGGAGAACAAGAGCAACCTACTTTGATCCGGATGAGATTTGTAATATTATGATAGATATTCTTACAGATTCAGATGCAAACTGGCTTGCAAGAAATGAAACGATAGAGGTAATTTTGAAACTTGGAGACGATGCACAGAAAGATAAATTGAAATCTACAATGGCAGGATTGAACGATGAGGATGCTTCTCATTTACAGGAAAGTTATGAAAGAGCAGTAGAGGAAGATTAGGAATGGAAAAATCAATTTAGGAAGGAGATGTGAGTATGGGATTATTTGATAAGAAAAATTGTGATATCTGTGGAGAAAAAATTGGTTTACTTGGAAACCGAAAGTTAGATGATGGTAATTTATGTAAAAACTGTGCGAGAAAACTGTCCCCTTGGTTTGAGGAGCGCAGACACAGTACGGTAGAAGACATTAAACGTCAGTTGGCATACCGCGAGCAGAATAAACAGCTTGTACAGAGCTTTGTTGTAACTCGTCAGTTTGCTACAAACACATATAATGTATTTATTGACGATACAAAAGGTAACTTTACTGTAGCACATAATCTGGATACGACAGAGAATCCGGATATCGTACCATTGTCATCTATTGTAATGTGTAAGATGGAAGTACAACAGGACCGTAGAGAAGAGACTTACACAAAAGATGGAAAAACTGTCAGTTATCAGCCGCCGGTATATCGATACGAATATGATTATACAATGCGTATCAAAGTAAGAACAGAGTGGTTTGATGACATGGATTTCAGATTATGTAATTCACGTCTTGATGAGAAAGACCGTATGGAAATCATGGAAATTGAACAGGTAGCGAACCAGATTGTGGCTGCGCTTACCGGAAATCCTGTAATGAATAGCGGAATGTCAGGCATGTCAGGTATGGCAAATATGGGAGCTGCCGCTATGGGAGCTATGGGAATGAATAATGGAATGCCGGGAATGAACGGTGGAGCCCAGTACGGAAACATGGGAATGAATAATGGAATGCCGAACATGAACGGTGGAGCTCAGTACGGAAACATGGGAATGAATAATGGAATGCAGAACATGAACGGCACAGCCCAGTATAGAAATATGGGGATGAACAATGGAATGCAGAATATGAATGGCAACGTGCAGAATGGAAACATGGGAATGAACCAGAATATGAATGCTAACGCACAGCCGCAGACAGGCGGTACATGGATATGTCAGTGTGGAGCAGAGAATACCGGAGCATTCTGTGAATTCTGTGGTACGCCAAAACCGTGATGATAATATGAAAATCCCATCTTAGAAAAGGGGAGTGGCTATGTGAAACGAAATTATTCACATAGCCACTCCCTTTGTTACATAAGAAAAATCTATAAAGCTTTTTTAAAGATAATTCCTCGATATTTGTTAAGTGCTCCGTAAAGAATCAGACCAAGCACACCGGCGGAAATCACTTCTCCGACACCAACTGTCAGCATCATGAAAGGAATCGGAAGTGGAACCATGTAAGCGTATTTTAATACAAATGGAACCACGATGATGTTGGCAACAACCGGAGGAACAGGGGCAAGGAATTTGCTCTTGTTTCTTAAAGACCATGTAAAGATGGCACCAATCAGTG
>ENA-OPBS01003158-OPBS01003158.1-human-gut-metagenome-genome-assembly--contig:-NODE-3158-length-10623-cov-3.730602_pt1 | contig 10623 bp, 4 predicted proteins | sample MGYA00241074_ERZ501463 | MGnify/ENA primary metagenome ERZ501463 (study PRJEB25962, sample SAMEA2042578) | human gut metagenome | biome: human gut; feature: human-associated habitat; material: faeces...
TTCACTATGACAGAAATAAATAATGATACGAATCAGACCCCGCACAAGCGCCGTGTGCATTATAAAGGAAAATACCCGAAGAAATTCGAGGAGAAATATAAAGAGTTACAGCCGGAGAAATACAAGGATACAATCGCGCATGTAATCCAAAAGGGAAATACTCCTGCCGGAATGCACATTTCCATCATGGTAAATGAGATCCTTGATTTTCTGAAAATCCAGCCGGGTGAGACTGGATTCGATGCGACACTCGGATACGGTGGACATACGAAAGCAATGCTGGAATGTCTGAAAGGTGAGGGGCACATCTATGCAACAGATGTTGACCCGGAAGAGTCTGCGAAGACAAGAAAACGTCTGGCAGATCAGGGATTCGGAGAAGATATTTTAAGTATCCGTCTGCAGAACTTCTGCACGATCGATGAGATTGCGAAAGAAGTTGGAGGATTTGATTTTATCCTTGCGGACCTTGGAGTTTCCTCTATGCAGATCGACAATCCAAAGAGAGGATTTTCCTTCAAAGTTGACGGACCGCTGGATCTGCGATTGAACCAGGAGAAGGGAATCAGCGCAGCAGAGCGCCTTGATAACATTTCCGAGGAAGAGCTTGCCGGAATGCTTTACGAGAATTCAGATGAGCCATACTGCGAAGAGCTGGCGAAAGCGATCACAACAGAGATCCGCAAGGGCAATCGCATTGATACAACAACAAAGCTTAGAAATGTCATCGAGAAGACTTTAGATTTCCTTCCAAATAATAAAGAAAAGAAGGACATTATCAAAAAGACTTGTCAGAGAACATTCCAGGCACTTCGCATAGATGTGAATAATGAATTCGAAGTGCTGTATGAATTTATGGAGAAACTCCCGGGAGCATTAAAACCGGGCGGAAGAGTGGCAATTCTTACATTCCATTCCGGAGAGGACAAGCTTGTAAAGAAAGCACTCAAAGCAGGATATAAAGAAGGAATCTATTCCGAATATGCAAGGGATGTTGTACGTCCGTCAGCGCAGGAATGTGCACAGAACGGAAGAGCAAGATCTACGAAGATGCGCTGGGCCGTGAAGGCGGAATAGTTGACTTCAATATAATGAAATGTTATAGTTAGTCAGAAATAATAGCGTTCGGTGCTGTTTGATCAGGGAATGTTTATCCACATCCCTGATCGAAACAGGTAAAAGGGAAACAGGTGCAAGACCTGTACGAACTCGTCACTGTGAGCAGAGATGCGGTCTTCTTAGAAATTAGATTTCAGAAGACCGCTCCTATACAGGCAAGTGTGGAGAGTCCGCACATCCACTGGGAGACCGGGAAGGTGTTCTGTATAGAAGATCTGTAAGTCAGGAAACCTGCCGGTCGCTGGTGCGGGGAATATACGAATTCCAGATCACGAGTAATTGATTGTACCGAAAAAATCATTCATTCGATTCAGGATAATTCTATCCATTTTCCGTATTTTATAATTCACAACTTAAGAGGAGACAAAAAAGAAATGAAAAATAAGAGCAGATGGCTTGCGCTTATGCTGACAGGTTCTATGATGATTTCACCATTGTCTTATACAAGAACATATGCGGCAGAAAATGAGCAGCAGTATGAGACAAATTTACAGGAAACTGTTGAGGTGGAAGAAGCTGATCTAGATAAGAAACAAGATGAAAGTCAGACAGAAGACGCGGGAAATGTTAAAGAAGATAAAGGAAATGACGATTTAACAAAAGAAGATCAGACAGAGGAATCTGATAAAGTTGATAATTCTTCGGATAAATCAGATAATCAGAATTCAATCGAAGCAGAAACAAAACCAGATTTAGAGAATAACTCAGAAAATAATTCAGAAGAGAAAGATACAGAAACCACCGGGAAAAATCCAGGCACAACTGTCTCAGATCAGGTTGCGGACGAAAAAACTGATAACAAGGATACACAGATAAAAGATGAGACAGGCAAGTCAGAACCTTCTACAGATTCTAACGATTCTACGAATACTCCGGAACCGGAACTTCCGCCACTGCAGGAGGCTCCTTCTGTAACTGGAGAATCTGTGAAAGTAGTAAAAGAAGATGCTGAAGAGTTCAAGATGTTCAAGGTCAGTGAATCAACAGTTGTTGAAAAGGATGGCGAACTTGATATTACGATCAAGACAAACAACACAGGATTTGATGCGCTATATCTTGGTTCAAAAGATGATTTGTTGAAAGCATCTGTTATAGAAGGAACAAAGGATGAAGAAGGTGCATGGACATTTCATTTTAATGTGCCGAAAGAAAAAGCAGGTCAGACAATTCCGGTATCTTTGAGAAAGTCAAAAGATCAGACCTGGTATGACAAACAGTACTTATGGATGTACATTCCGAATCCGGGAGAAACCTCAACACCGGATCCAGCACCAACTCCAACTCCGACACCGGATCCGGTTCCAAATCCGAATCCAGCACCGGAAGCAACAGTAGCAAACGGAATCTACAGTATGGACGTAACTTCCAGTTCTTCCATGTTTAAAGTAGTGGATTGTATTCTGACAGCAAAAGACGGAAAAATGAGTGCCGTGCTTACATTAAGCGGAACCGGTTACGGCTATCTGTATATGGGAACAAAGGAAGAGGCTGCAAGCGCAGATCAGTCATCCTGGATTCCATATCAGGTGAATAAAGAAGGAAAATATACTTATACCGTTCCGGTAGAAGCGTTGGATAAGGAAATCGCAGTAGCAGCCTATTCCATTAAAAAAGGAATCTGGTATGACAGAACGTTGACTTTCCAGTCAGAGACAATGAAGAAGATTGCCAATCTTAATTCTACAGATTCTGAGAATAAAGGTGATTCCGGAAACAACGGAAACACAGGAAATTCCGGAACTACTGGTGGTTCCAACAATACAGGTAATACAGGAACAAACAATTCTGCTTTTCCAGGCGGTTCTGTATCTGGAACTAATTCAGGAAAAACAGATGGAAATGACGGAAAAGCAGATAATGTATCAAAATACGAATCCGATACAAGTGGTTCTACTTCTCATGTAGACAGTGGAACAACACTGAAAGACGGTGTATATACTCCGGATCGTTTTACCTGGTCAGGTGGAACAGGTAAGGTTCAAATCACTTGTAATAAAGTAACGATTAAGAACGGACAGGCTTATGCAACACTCGTGTTCAGCAGTGATCATTATCAGTATGTGAAAGCGAATGGAAATAAGTATTACACAACAAAGGGCGGCGGATCAGCGACAGCTGTTATCCCAGTTGCATTGAATCAGAACAATAAGATTATTGGAATGACAGATAAAATGTCTGTTGCACATGAGATAGAATATACGATTTTCATTTATCTTGCAGCGGCGAATGGAGGAACATCTGCAAACGGAACAGATGTTTCAACAAGCAGTAACCAGAAGCTGGATGAACAAGCACCTGAAATTATAGGTTTGGAATATCAGTCAGAAACAAAGCTTGACTATGCAGAATATTTCAAGATTTATCATTATGATCAGGGGATTGTACTTCTTGAAATCGATATGACGAAGGACACAGCAAGAGACCCGGAAAAAGCAGAGGAAACAAAGTCTGAAAATGAGAAGTCTGCAGAAGATAAAGAGAAGTCTTCCAAGAAGAAAGTAGCTTCTGTTACGATCAATAGATCAGAAGATTCTAAGAACTCAGATGCAGAAAGCAAAGTAGATGCTTCTGTCGAGGAATCCGCAGCTTCGGATAACAACGGCACAAGCGAACAGGAACTGGCAGCAGAGCTTTACAAGGGAAATGTTGTGAAATATCTGATCGTTCCGGAGGATGTGGAAGTTCCGGTTGGTCTTGAGCAGGATATGATCATTGTGAAAAAACCGACAGATCATACTTATGCAGAGTCTGATGAGATTCTGAATACGATGAAAGATCTCGATCTTCTTGATAATATTGTGGCAGTTGGAATAAAGAGCAAAGACTGTACAGTATCCGAGATTGCTGATAAGATGAAAGCAAAAGACGGAGAGAAGAATGCTGAAGTTGCATATGCAGGAACAGCGGACAAGTTGAAACTGAAGAATTTTGTGAAGAGTGAAGTGAATCTTGCATTGTTTACAGGAGATATTCTTCCAAGAGAAGATTCTGAGGAAAATGCAGCGAAAGATACTGACAAAATAGCAGATAAAGACAGTAAAGATACAAAAGAGACTCTGACAGTAGAAGAGAAGACGGAACAGTTCGAAGAGCTGACAGAAAAGCTTGCAATGCTTGGAATTCCGGTACTCGTTGATCGTTCTTCCGAGGAAAAGACAGAACTTGGAAAGCAGGAGTGGATCAAGGTTTACGGTGTTCTCTACGGATGTGAAGAGCTGACGAACGAGAAGTTTGATGCGGCAGTAGCAGCGGTAGAGAAATAGGAGAGAAAAATAGAATGAAGATAAGAAGATGCAGAATCACAGCGTTCATGCTTTCAGCTGCACTTCTGCTCGGAGGCTGCGGTTCTACCGCAGCCTCCGGTGGAAACAGCGGTAATAATTCAGCAGGTACAGATGTAACAAAGGATAAGACCAAAGATGTAGCCGACAAGACAAAAAAAGCACCGGAGATCGAAGGGCTTACCTATGAATCTACAATGGATCTGACTTACGCGACAGAATTCGATGTATACTATTATAAGGATGGATATAAGTTGATCGATGTCCATGAAGATAAGCAATATCTGATTGTTCCGGAAGGTGAAGAAGAACCGGAAAATCTGGCGGATGATATTGTTGTGATCCAGCAGCCGACAGAGAATATTTATATGGCGGCGACAGCATCCATGTCTCTGTTTGATGCAATCGGCGGAATTGACAAGGTAAAATTCTCCGGACTTGAGGCTTCCGGCTGGTATGTAGAGAGTGCAAAGGAAGCAATGGAATCCGGAGCGATGACATTTGCGGGAAAATACAGCGAACCGGATTATGAGACTCTCGTTGACGGAGATTGTGATCTGGCAATTGAATCAACGATGATCCTTCATACACCGAAAGTACAGGAAATGATCGAAGATCTTGGGATTCCGGTATTTGTAGACTACTCCAGTTATGAGTCACATCCGCTTGGAAGAACCGAGTGGATCAAGCTTTATGGGGCGCTTCTGAATAAAGAGGAAGAAGCGGATACATTTTTTGACCAGCAGGCTCATGTAATCGAGGAACTGAAAGGCTTTGAGAACACGGAAAAGACGGTTGCTTATTTCTATGTGAGTACAGATGGTTCAATCGTTGTGAGAAAATCTGACGATTATATTCCGTCAATGATCGAAATCGCAGGTGGAAGATATGCGTTCAAAGATCTGAAGAATCCGGACAGCAACGCACCATCTGTTAAACTGACGATGGAGGAATTCTATGCGACTGCTGTAGATGCAGATTATCTGATCTACAACGGGACAATCGACGGACAGATAAATAGTATCAGTGAGTTGGAAGCAAAGAATGAATTGTTCTCTGAATTCAAGGCGGTGAAAGACGGAAATGTCTGGTATACTGGAAAGAACTTATATCAGGCAACAGATACAGTCGGAGAGCTGATTAAAGATATGCATCTGATGCTGACAGACAGTGATGCATCTCAGATGACATTTCTTGAAAAGATGGAGTAGAAGAATGGAGCAGACAAGTTTTCATCAGGAAAATTTCAGACGGCGCACAAGATACACAGCGGTATTTCTGATTCTTGCAGCAGTATTTTGTGTTGTGACGGTGCTAAATATCAATACCGGAAATGTTCATATTCCGGTGCCTAAGATTCTGCGCATTCTCTTTCTGAAAGAAGGAGCGGCGACAGAGTACAATATTATATGGAAGATCCGTCTTCCGAGAATTCTGATGGCAGCGCTGCTTGGTGGTGCATTGTCTCTTTCAGGCTTTTTGCTGCAGACATTTTTTTCTAATCCTATTGCCGGACCTTTCGTTCTCGGAATTTCTTCCGGAGCGAAAATGGTCGTGGCACTTACAATGATCGTGTATTTGAAATATATCGGAAGATTTTCTTCGTATACACTGATTCTTGCAGCATTTATCGGGTCGCTGATCTCGACGGGATTTATCCTTCTGATGTCGAAAAAAGTGCAGCATATGGCGTCTCTTCTTGTCGGGGGGATCATGATCGGATATATCTGTTCGGCTATCACGGATTTTGTTGTGACATTTGCGGATGATTCTGATATTGTGAATCTGCACGGGTGGTCACAGGGAAGTTTTTCCGGAATGAGCTGGAGCAATATTCGTGTGGCAGCAGTGGTTGTCGGACTTGCGGTGCTGTTTACATTTTTCCTGTCCAAACCAATCAGTGCATATCAATTGGGAGAAGCATATGCGCAGAGTATGGGAGTCAACATCAAGACATTTCGCGTGATTTTGATCTTGCTTTCCAGTATTCTGTCAGCGTGTGTGACAGCATTTGCGGGACCGATTTCCTTCGTGGGAATCGCAGTTCCGTTTCTTGCAAGGAAGGCATTTGGAACATCAAAACCGATCGTGGTTATACCGGGAACGTTCTTTATGGGAGCTGTGTTCTGTATGATCTGTGACTTGATCGCACGAATGGCACTGGCACCGGTGGAATTGAATATCAGTACGGTGACTTCTATTCTGGGTGCACCGATCGTTATCTATATGATGATACCGAAGGGAGGAAGAAAATAAGATGGCAGATTATTATTTTCAAATGAAAGACCTGTCGGTAGGTTATAATGGAAACTCCCTGATCCGTGATATTAATATCGGGATCAACAAGGGGGAGATCGTGACTTTGATCGGTCCGAATGGTTCAGGAAAGTCAACGATTTTGAAAAGTATTACAAGACAGCTGAAAGTCGTTGGAGGAAATGTATTTTTTGACGATACTTCTCTTCTGAAACTGCCGTACAAAGAGCTTGCGTCTAAGATGGCGGTCGTGTTGACGGATCGGATCAAGACAGAGTTGATGACTTGTCATGATATTGTGGCGACTGGACGTTATCCTTACACAGGACGACTTGGGATTCTGACGCAGGAAGATGAATGTCTGGTGGAAGAGGCGATGCAGGCGGTGCATGCGCAGGAGCTCGGTAACCGTGATTTTAATGCGATTAGTGACGGACAGAAGCAGCGCGTTCTGCTGGCGAGAGCAATCTGTCAGGACCCGGATGTGATCGTTTTAGATGAGCCGACTTCATTCCTGGATGTAAAATATAAGTTGGAGCTGTTGTCTATCCTTGAGCGGATGGCAAGGCAGAAGAAGATTACGGTGATTATGTCTCTTCATGAAATCGATCTGGCACAGAAGATTTCAGATAAGATCATCTGTGTTAAAGGCGAGACGATTTCACATTATGGAAGTCCGGAAGAAGTATTTACAGAAGAAATCATTCGCGAATTGTATGGAATCAATAATGGATATTTTGACCCGCTTTTTGGAAGTATTGAACTTCCTGCGCCGGAGGGTGAGCCGGAAGTGTTCGTGATCTCTTCCGGCGGAACTGGAATCCCGGTTTATCGAAGACTTCAGAAGGAGCACATCCCGTTTGCGGCAGGTGTTTTATATGAAAATGATATGGATTACCGGCTGGCAAGATTACTTGCGGCAGAAGTGATCACGGAAGAACCGTTTGAGGAGATTCGGGAAGAAACGCTTCAGAAAGCATTTGAGACAATAGGGAAATGTAAGCGTGTGATCAATGCCGGAGTGAAGATCGGAACATGGAATATAGGGATTGAGAGATTGCTTGAAAGAGCAGAAATAGAAGGGAAATTATAAAAACGTATAAAAATGAGCCGAGATAGCATTTTAAATGTGTTTTAAAAAGCGCTGTCAACGCTCTTTTTTGTTGCTATTCATGATTGTGAATGGTAGAATAGAACAGTATAGGCTATAAAAAAGATGGGAAAATAGCAGTACAGACTGTTATGTGATGGGAGGCAATTTATGAGTAACAATGGACAATCAGCAAAGAGAGCAAGCTTCTCGGGTAAAATCGGATATGTGCTTGCTGTTGCAGGTTCAGCAGTCGGCCTGGGAAATATCTGGAGATTCCCGTATCTGGCTGCGAAATATGGAGGGGGAATCTTCCTGCTCGTTTATCTGGTTCTGACCGTATCTTTTGGATATGTTCTGATCATGTCAGAGACAGCACTTGGAAGAATGACAAGAAAAAGTCCGGTTGGAGCTTTTCAGACATTTGGTAAGACAAAATCATTTAAGATCGGCGGATGGCTCAATGCAATAATCCCTATGCTGATCGTGCCGTATTATAGTTCGATCGGTGGCTGGGTTATCAAGTACCTTGCAGAGTATTTGAAAGGAAATGTGCAGACTGTTGCACAGGACGGATATTTTACAGAATTTATTTCAGATTCTTTTCAGGTAGAAGCATGGTTCATCGTGTTTGCTATTCTTGTATTCTGCGTTATCCTGGCAGGAGTTGAGAATGGTGTAGAGCGAGTATCTAAGATTATGATGCCAATCCTTGTTATCCTTGCGGTTATCGTAGCAATTTATTCTGTAACAAGACCGGGAGCAATTGAAGGTGTGAAGTATTTCCTGATTCCGAATCCAAAGCACTTCTCAGCAATGACGGTTGTTGCGGCAATGGGACAGATGTTCTACTCCCTGTCAATCGCGATGGGAATTTTGTATACATATGGTTCTTATATTGGTAAAGATGTTGATCTTGAGAAGAGTACAACACAGGTTGAGATTTTCGATACAGCAATCGCGCTTCTTGCCGGACTTATGATCATCCCAGCAGTGTTTGCATTCTCCGGTGGTAATCCGGATAACCTGCAGGCAGGACCGTCTCTGATGTTCATTACACTTCCGAAGGTATTCGCAAGTATGGGCGTTGGAAGGCTGGCTGGTATCCTGTTCTTCGTATTGGTACTTCTTGCAGCAGTGACAAGTGCAATCTCACTTCTGGAGACAAGCGTATCTACATTCCAGGATGAACTTCACTGGAGCAGACCGAAATGCTGTATCCTTATGGTTGCTGTTATGCTTATAATCGGAACCTTATCTTCTATGGGATATGGAGTACTGAGTTTTATTCAGATTTTTGGAATGGCATGTCTGGATTTCTTCGACTTCCTGACAAATTCCGTGATGATGCCACTTGCAGCACTTGCAACATGCTTCTTGATCGTTCGTACCGTTGGATTTGACAAGATTGCAAGGGAGATTGAGCAGTCATCTGCATTTAAGAGAAAGAAATTATACATGTTCTTTATGAAATATCTGGCACCGATCTGCCTGATTATTATATTATTAAGTTCTATTGCAAATGTATTGGGAATTATTTCTATGTAATGGAAAATGCTTGTTAAAATAGACAAGTAATCTTGCTGTAAATCTACCTGCATGGTATAATATGACTAGACTTGTAAAGTTTAGAAACAGTTCAGCCATACAACGAAGTGGTCATAAACTGACGGTCTTACGTTGTATGGCTGAATTGCAATAATTTTACATTTTAAGTAAATGATAGGAGTGATTAAGATGTATCAGGAAGAGTATAAGCGCTGGATGACAGCAGACCTGGAAGACGCAGATCTGATGCCTGAATTAGCAAAAATCGAGGGAAATGATGATGAGATCAAGGAGCGTTTCGCAGTTGCGCTGAAGTTTGGAACAGCCGGACTTCGTGGTGTTCTTGGAGCAGGAACAAACAGAATGAATATCTACGTTGTTCGTCAGGCTACACAAGGACTTGCCAACTGGGTAAAGACACAGGGCGGTACACAGACAGTAGCAATCAGCTACGACAGCCGTCTCAAGAGTGATGTGTTTGCGAAGACAGCAGCAGGAGTTCTTGCAGCGAACGGAATTAAAGTAAGAATTTACGATGCTCTGATGCCGGTACCGGCACTTTCATTTGCAACACGTTATTATAACTGTAACGCAGGTGTTATGGTAACAGCATCCCACAACCCGGCGAAGTATAACGGATATAAGGCATACGGACCGGATGGATGCCAGATGACAGATGATGCAGCAGCAATCGTATACGAAGAGATCCAGAAGACAGATGTACTTACAGGTGCGAAGTATATGTCTTTCGCTCAGGGAGTTGAAGAAGGTCTGATCCGTTTCGTAGGAGATGACTGTAAGGATGCACTGTATGAGGCAATCGAGTCCCGTCAGGTTCGTCCGGGTCTGTGTAAGAGTGCAGGACTTAAGCTTGTATACAGCCCACTGAATGGATCTGGATTAGTACCGGTAACACGTGTACTTAAAGACATCGGAATCACAGATGTAACAATCGTACCGGAGCAGGAGTATCCGAATGGATATTTCACAACATGCAGCTACCCGAACCCAGAGATCTTTGCAGCACTTGAGCTGGGACTGAATCTTGCGAAAGAGACAGGCGCAGACCTCATGCTTGCAACAGACCCAGATGCAGACCGTGTAGGAATCGCTATGAAGTGCCCGGACGGATCTTACGAGCTCGTTTCAGGAAATGAAGTCGGAGTTCTTCTTCTTGACTACATTGCAGCAGGACGTATCGAGAAAGGCACAATGCCTGAGAAACCGGTAGCAGTGAAATCTCTCGTATCTACACCACTTGCAGATGCAGTTGCAGAGCATTACGGAGTAGAGCTTCGTAACGTACTGACAGGATTCAAATGGATCGGA
>ENA-OPBS01003160-OPBS01003160.1-human-gut-metagenome-genome-assembly--contig:-NODE-3160-length-10622-cov-2.060187_pt1 | contig 10622 bp, 8 predicted proteins | sample MGYA00241074_ERZ501463 | MGnify/ENA primary metagenome ERZ501463 (study PRJEB25962, sample SAMEA2042578) | human gut metagenome | biome: human gut; feature: human-associated habitat; material: faeces...
GCTTGTTTAAAAAAAGAAAGCCGCTGGTCTGGTTTCTTCCTTCCAACCAGGCCAGCGCCTCCTCCTGCAAAAGCTTCGGTATGTAGATCCGCCTCAGCTTTCCGCCTTTGGAATACAGATCCATATATCCGATCTGTACATGCTCCGCCTTGATCTGGATCAGCTCGCTGACCCGGACCCCGGTGGCTGCCATAAAGCGGACTGCAAAATACCAGAACAGCTCTCCGTCCCGCTTTAAGCAGCTTTTAAAATACTCATAATCCGCCTCGCTGATCACATTCTCCAGAAAGGCCTTCTGCTGCACCTTTACAAACTGCAGCTTCCACTCTCCCTTTCCAATGCTGTCCAGGTAGCAGTTGATGGCGCGGATCCTTAAATTCACCGTTTTGGGCTTATAGGATTCGATCAGCCACATCTTATGGTCCCGCAGCTTTTTCTGCGTCACCGTATCGAACTGGCCGAAATACTGCTTGACAGCAAATTTGTAGGATGCGATGGTATTTTCCGACAGATTCGTGTTCCGGAGATATACCTCAAAATCGTCTTCTCTCATATTGAAAGACCTCCTTTCAATATGATTTTATCAGACATTTCTCAAAATACCATGTATTTCCCTGTTTTTCGACATGCATCGAAGCCGATGTTTTATAACTCTCCGATTACTGTTTCCCCAGGGTCTGGAAGTGCTCCATGGAGCCGTACAGCTTCTGGATCCGTCCAAATTCCTCCTCATCGTAGAAGGAGCACAGACCATTTCCAAAGGCCTTGGCTGCCTCCAGCATAAACCGTCCTGCATCCTCCAGGTCCTCCAGATGGGTAGCTCCGGTGGCACAGCCTGCCACTGTGGTCTCTGTGGTCACTGCCACGCCTACCACCGGGGCCTTGGTGGCTGTTGCCGGCTGTAAAATGCTGTTTAAGTGGTACAGGCCGTTTCCGTAGGGAGTGATATCCTGCTGGCTTAAGGCAAATACGTGGGGCAGCCGTCCTGTGGTGCTGATCATTACATCCAGAAGATCCTCGCTGACCCGTAAGATGTATCCCTCCTTCACAGTGGGGGAGATGGCAAAGCCGCGGTGATTGATGATCCGGTTGCCCTTGGTGGTATCCACCACTAAAACGGCGTCCAGGTCATCGGTAACCTCTTCCTTATTTACCTGCCAGGTCTCAACCGGGGAGTTCATGAACGGAACGGGCTCATGGGGCGTGGTGGGCGCGTCGGGACAAACGTGGGTAGAGATAAATACGTCTCCCTCTAAGAAATCACCCTTTTTCTGCATATCCAGAAGCTTTGCAGCCACTGCCAGAGCCGTTAAAGCGCCGTCTCCGTCAGAAACGAAGCCCAGCTGCTCCGGTCTTGCTCCCAGGCCGCCCAGACGGCCTAAGATGCCCATGGTCTTTGCAGAGCCGCCTTTGCTCTTTCCGTTCCTTCCGGGGATCAGGATCCGCACCATATCTGTGTGGCCCTTGGGCCCCTCCAACGGGTAAGTCTCCACCTGACAGTCCGGAACGATGGAGCGGAAATATTCCACCACCTGTGCTCCGGATGCCGAAGCGCTGTCTAAGATATCGAAAAGTTCGATAAGCTGCTTATATAACATAATATAACCCTCCTTGCGTAAAGCCGCCGCTATTTTTAGCTGTTTAATCTATATATCCCTTTTCCTGATAATACCGTCTGGCCCCTTCGTGAAGGAGCCCAGACCCATCCTGGCATAAAAAGGATTTATCCTCCATGGCCGCCAGGCGCGGATCTCCCGCTTTTCCTATATTTTCATCCATGGCCCTGACGATCTCATAGGCCAGCCCATCCTCCATCTCCGCTCCGGCGCATAAAAACACCGGAAAGCCAAAGGTCCTCACAGGCTCCTCCTGACCCCTGTATGTTCCTGCCGGGAGCGTGAGCCTCTGGTATCCCGGATTAATCTCCAGGATCCTGTCCAGCTCCTCCTCCGTATAGGAAAGGACTGAAACCTCCATTTCCTCTGAGAGTCTGATGAAAACGTCTGCGGGAGCCTCCAGGAAGCCGTGGATCCCGTCCACGGTCCCGTCTCTTAAGATCCCTGTACTGTTTTCGATCCCCCGCTGCCAGAAATTTTCTCCCTTCACATCCATATCCAGGGCGTCAAAGGCCGCCGCAGAGACCATTCCCGTCTCCGAAAACGCCGTGCCTGCTGAAAGATTCCGGCCGTCCAGTTCATGGACGAAGGCCAGGCCCGAGTCCTTCCGGGCCAGCCACTGGGACGCCGCAGGATAACAGGCCATGAGGATGCGGAAATTCTCTTTTTTCTCTCCCTCAAAGGTCCCTTCCCCGTTCCAGGCATCATATACCACATCTCCAGATACCAGGGCCAGATCATATTTCCCCTGGCACAGGTTTTCCAGGCTCACAGGAGAGCCCTTGGACTCCTTCAGCTCCACATAGACCGTGGACTCAGAGGTATTAACTGAATCAGCCAGGGCGATGGCCTCCCTGTGAATGAGCTCCCCGTGGAGTCCTCCGGCCAGAGTCACACACTGCCGCTCTCTCTTTGCCTCCTCGTCCGGAGCGCAGCCCCAAAGCGCCAGGGCGCTTCCCAGAAGAGCCGCTGCCGCCAGAAGCCGCAATGGCCGGCCAGGTGTTCTGTTTCTTTTTCTGTATCCCATCTTATATAAAATCATTAACACACACGGCACCATAGGGACGGATGCTCATACGGTAGGCGCTTCCCTGGCCCATGGCTTTTTCTATGTATGCAATATACTCGTCTGCCAGGGCATTGGGGATCATGGCCATGATCACGCCGGCAAAACCGCCGCCGTGTACCCGGCAGGCTCCGCATCCCTTTTCCTTAAGGAACAGCTCTGTAAGGGCCAGAGCGGTGGTAATGCCCTGCTCCTCGCTTCCCGGCACATAACAGTTCTGGAGCCACTTCCAGGAGGAATTGCCTGATTCAGTGATCAGCTCCAGGAAGTCCTCAAACCGGTCCTCCTTTAAGGCGCAGACTTCCTTCTCCACCCGCTTATTTTCCTCGAAGAAATGAAGCGCCCGAAGGAGCGCCCGGTCCCCGGCCTTTTCCTTCACCTCGGTCACACGCGCGATGACCTCTTCCTCTGTGATATCGGCGCAGACCTCTTTTCCGAACACGGCAGCCACCTTTTTCATATCCGAGGGGATGGAGGAGTATTCTGCGCTGAGATCCGCATGGCCCTTTCCTGTCTGGACAATGATCAGGCTGTGGTCCTGGGCTCCGAAATCATAATCGATCTTTTCCACCACTGGCTTTAAGGGATCCTTAAAATCAATGGTGATCATGCCGCCCACGGCGCAGGCCATCTGGTCCAGCAGGCCGGAAGCTTTGTTCCAGTATTTGTTTTCCGCATATTTTCCCACATGGGCGTAGGTGACCACATCCACTTTATTCCCGTTAAAGAAGGTATTGATCATGGAGCAGATCAGCATCTCATAAGATGCAGAGGAGCTGACTCCGGCAGCGCTGATGACGTTGCTGGTGATAAAGGCGTCAAAGCCGCCGATCCTGTATCCCATCTCCTGAAAGCCCATTAACATTCCCTTGGTCAGATCGATGGTCCCCGCCATCTTTTCGCTGGGAGAAAGGTCGTCCAGGCGGATCGTAAACCTCTGGTTGTAGGTCTCGCTGATGATATGGATCTCATCGGTCCCGTTGGCTGCGGCCGCAGCCACACAGTCCAGGTTGATGCTTCCTGCCAGGACCTTTCCATGGTTGTGGTCCGTGTGGTTTCCGCTGATCTCTGTACGGCCAGCGGAGGTGAACAGATACATGTCTGTATTTTTAAAGGCCTGGACAAAGCCCTCCATTACATGGAGATACCGGTTTTTATTTTCCTTTGCATGGTCCTTTCCATACATTTTTTCCAGGAAGTCCGCGGCCTTCCCGCCGTCCAGCTGCTGTAACAGCAAATTTTTTTCCATCGATCCATCTCCTTTTTCCATATGGCTGTCATTGGTCCTTGCCAGCCAGCCTTTTCCCATTATATAATAGATACCGACATACTTGCAATAGTTTCGTGGAAAGGTTTTGTAAAACATGAACAGCTGGAACGGAAAACCCTATCATTCCCTGGATTTTCATTTAAAAGAAATGTTTGGCAGAAAAGTATATAAGCTGGCCCTGGACGGCGGCATGACCTGTCCCAACCGGGACGGCTCTGTGGGCCGGGGAGGCTGCATCTTCTGCAGTCAGGGCGGCTCCGGGGATTTTGCCGCCAAAAAGCAGCTCTCTCTCCGTGAGCAGGCGGACCTGGCAAAAAAACTGGTGGAGAAAAAGGCCGGTCCCGATGCCCTGTACATCGCCTATTTCCAGTCCTACACCAACACCTACGCCCCTCTTCCCTATCTGGAAGCCCTGTTTACAGAGGCCGTCTCCCTGCCGGAGGTCTGCGCCCTGTCCATCGGCACCCGGCCCGACTGTCTGCCGGATGAGACTGTGGCTCTCCTTTCCCGGCTGAACCAGGAAAAGCCCGTATGGGTGGAGCTGGGTCTCCAGACCATCCATGAGTCCACCGCCCGGTTCATCCGCCGCGGCTATGGGCTTCCCGTTTTTGAGGATGCCTTCCGCCGTCTGCGGGCCGCAGGCCTGACGGTCATCGTCCATGTGATCCTGGGGCTTCCAGGTGAGACCCGTGAGGATATGCTGGAAACCATCCGGTACCTGGCAGGTCTTAAGATCGACGGGATCAAGCTTCAGCTCCTCCATGTATTAAAGGGCACTGACCTGGACCGGCTGTACCGCCAGAGCGCCTTCCAGGTCCTGGAGCTTTCCCAGTATCTGGAGCTGGTGGGAGACTGTTTAAAGCTCCTTCCTCCGGAAACGGTGATCCACCGGCTCACCGGCGACGGGCCCAGATCCCTGCTGACGGCCCCCTTATGGAGCGGAAACAAACGTCTGGTGCTGAATTCCATGGCCAGGTATCTAAAAGAAAATAAAATTTATCAGGGCCAGGAGTACTGATACTCCCGGCCCTTTTCTGGCTCCTATAATGCTAAGATCACGCCTCCGTCGCTGGCGTATACGGTGGACACCCCGCAGGTATCGGTGATGACCACCTCTTTGAACTCTGCCATGGAGCAGAGCTTTTCCTTCATGAACTGGGCGCGCTCCGGGGCGTTGCAGTGGGCGATCACCAGACGCTTGTCTTTTGTGGTCCCAGCTTCCTTCACGGCGATCTCCGCCATACGCTGCAGGGCCTTCTGGATCCCCCTGGCCTGGTCCAGCTTGATGATCGTGCCGTTGTCCGCACCCATGACCGGCTTGATGTTTAACTTGGTGGCAAAAAATGCCTGGAGCCCCGTAAGGCGTCCGTTCTTTTTCAGCGTATCCAGGGATTCCAGGACAAAATACGTATTCATCCGGTCCCGGTAGGCAGCAGCCTTTTCACAGATCTCGTCAAACTCCAGGCCCTGGTCACAGAGCTCCCGGATATACATGGCGATATTTAACTGGCCGCTGGACGCAGATTTTGAATCCAGCACCAGGATATTTTTCTTCCCGTACTCCTCCTCATAAAGGGACTTCGCCAGGACCGCGCTGTTATAGCTTCCGCTTAAGGCCGCGGAAAGAGTGATCACAAACACGTTCTCTTCCTCGCAGCAGTACGCCTCCTTGAACATCTCCGGAGACGGACAGGCCGATTTCGGGCACTCCGGGTACTCCTTTACTACTTTTATAAATTCCTTCTGGTCAAAGGTCTCGTCATCCACAAAATGCCGCTCTCCCACCATCAGTGTCAGAGGGATCATGGAATAGCAGGGATCCTTTCTCATTTCCTTTGTCAGATCCAGGCAGCTGTCCCCTATAATCTTATATCTCATACCGCTTCCTCCAGCTTAAAACCGCGCCCTGCGCGATGTAGTAATCATTACTACATATTATAGGATCTCACTGCCGGAAAGTCAATCCCCCGGAAAAGCTTTTCCTCAAAACAGGTACACGATCATCTCCAGCAGGCACAGTCCCAGAAACAGAAGAAATCCCGGATTCCAGTAGACATACTTTTTCCATGGGCTCTTTTCCCCGTTATGGGCCGTCACCTGGCGGTACCAGATGGGGCCGAACCGCCAGAGGACCATGGCCCCGCCGGCTGTCATAAAAACGAGGAAGGCCAGGAATGCCATGGAATAAGGGACCGCTGCCAGGTCTCCCAGGGCCGCTGCCACCAGCTCCTGCCCGGCCACCATGACGGTGCTGAAGGAATTGATGGCCATGTGCATCAGGACCGTATAGCGGATGCTGCTGGTCCTTACGGCCACGTAGCCCAGGATCAGGCCGATGGAAGCCGCATAGAAAAACTGCAGCAGGTTTCCGTGCATGAGCCCGAAGAGCACCGCTGTGAACGCCACCGCCGTCCGGTCCCCGAACCGTCTGGCCCGTTTTAAGATCATGCCCCGGAACAGAAGCTCCTCCATGAACGGTCCCAGAAAGCAGGCGTAAATGACCATGGACGGCGTCATGTCCATCATCATCTCCGCCGCCGGGTTCATTTCCTCAATGGTCCTGCCGTTGAACGCGGAGAAAAAGGCGTTCACCAGATTGCCCAGAAGATTAAAAACGTTCCCGGTCCCCATGGCGGCGATGAGACACAGGAGAAAGGCCGCCAGGGACAGGGGCTGAAGCTTTCCCTTAAACTTTGGGATCCGGCACAAAAGGAGGGCTATAATCGGATAGGCGCCGCCGATGACGAACAGATATTTCACCAGCACAGCGGTCCAGGGAGAGTCAAAAAGCCAGGAAAACCAGCGGAAAACGCCGGTCTCCTGGCTTTTTGCCCACGTTTCAGCCAGGCCGAACAGCAGGGCCCCGGCGTACTGGTACGCCATCAGGGCCGCTGCGGAAAGTCCCAGCATGGTAAATGTGATAAAATAGTCCCGTCTTTTATATTCCATAAACGTCCTTTACTGCTCTTCCCGGGCCATGTCCATCATGATCTCGCCGCTTCTTGCAATGAACTTTGTCATGCGCTCCGGAGAGAGGCTTCCATGGGCCAGCTTGGCCAGATCGTAAAGCTGCTGGCAGATCTTTCCGGTGTTCTCTCCGTCTTTGTGGTTCAGCACGAATTTCACCAGCTGGTTATTGGCGTTTAACACCAGAGTCTCCGATACCGGGAACATGTCTGCGCCGCCGCCGTACATGCTGTACATCTTCATCATATCGGCCATTCTGCGGCTCTCCTCGGAAACGGTGATCATGGAGGCCACCGACTCATTCTTAAGCTTCTCTACCTTCACTTCCAGCTTATCGTTTCCAAGGGCCTTCTTAAAGATCTCTGAAAGGCTTTCTGCGTCCTTCTTTGCCTGCTCCTTTGCGGCCTCGTCGTCCTCTTCCTTCTCCTTAAAGGTCTCGTTGACATCCGCGTCGATCCGGAGGAATTTCACCTTCTCGTTCTTCTGCTCCAGATGGGAGATGAACGGGGAATCGATGGCATTGGGAAGGATCACCGCATCCAGGCCGGCCTCCTTGAACATGTTGATATACTGGCTCTGCTCCTTTTCATCGGTCACATAGAACACCTGGTTTTCATGGCCCTTTTCTTTATTGGCCTCCAGGCAGTCCTTTAAGGTCAGATATTTGCCGTCCAGGTTTTTAAAGATGATATAATCGTTCATCTTTTCTGCAAACTTCTCATCCTTTAAGCAGCCGAATTTAATGAAGGGATTGATATCATCCCAGTATTTCTCATAATTCTCCCGGTCGGTCTTGCACATGCCGGAAAGCTTGTCTGCCACCTTCTTTGTGATGTAATCGGAGATCTTTTTCACAAAGCCGTCGTTCTGTAAGGCGCTTCTGGATACGTTCAGGGGCAGATCCGGACAGTCGATGACGCCCTTTAACAGCATCAGGAACTCCGGGATCACCTCTTTGATATTATCGGCGATGAACACCTGGTTGTTATACAGCTTGATCTTTCCCTCGATGCTCTCGTACTCCATATTGATCTTGGGGAAGTACAGGATCCCCTTTAAGTTGAAGGGGTAGTCCATGTTCAGGTGGATCCAGAATAAGGGCTCCTTGAAGTCCATGAATACCTTGCGGTAAAATTCCTTGTATTCCTCCTCTGTGCACTCGTTGGGATGCTTGGTCCACAGAGGCTGTGTCTCGTTGATCAATTCAGGACGCTTTCTGATCTTCAGCTTCTTAGGCTCTTCTGTTCCCTCAGCAGCTTCAGCATTTTCACCTTCTGCCGCTTCCTTCTTCTCCGGCTCGATCTCTTCCAGGACTTCATCATCGGGAAGCTTTTCCTCTTCCTTGATGATCTGGGTCTCCTTGGTGTTCGCCTTGGACAGATAGATCTCGGTAGGCATGAAGGAACAATACTTCTTCACGACCTCACGAGCCTTGTACTCATTACAGAACTCCAGACAATCTTCATTTAAAAACAGGGTAATGGTCGTACCGACATCCGTCTTGTCTCCGTCTTCCATGGAGAACTCGGTGCCGCCGTCGCACTCCCAGTGCACTGCCTTGGCGCCGTCCTTGTAGGACAAGGTATCAATGTGTACTTCATCCGCTACCATGAATGCAGAATAGAAGCCCAGTCCAAAATGACCGATGATCTGGTCGGAATTGCTCTTGTCCTTATATTTCTCAATGAAATCCGTTGCGCCGGAAAATGCAATCTGGTTGATGTACTCTTCCACTTCGTCGTCAGTCATGCCCAGACCGTTATCCTTGAAGGTCAGTGTCTTCTTCTCAGGATCCACGATGACATCCACACGTCCCTTATAGCCTTCAGGCAGGGCATATTCTCCCATCATGTCCAACTTTTTCAGCTTGGTCACGGCATCGCAGCCGTTAGAGATCAACTCTCTGTAAAAAATATCGTGATCGGAATACAACCACTTTTTAATGATCGGAAATATGTTTTCACTGTTAATTGACAAACTACCGTTTTTTGCTGCCATTATTACCACATCCTTTTCTAAAATTGCACAGCCATGGCTGACTGTTTCCTAACTGATTCTAAGTGTAGGACTGTAAAATTGAAAAGTCAAGACAAATTTAGCACTCATTATAAATGAGTGCTAACAATCAGTCAAAAATCCAGTATTTATCAATATTTCCGTAATTCTAAAATTTTAATAAAGCGTGTAAAAAACCAGAAATTACTCCTCCGGAAAGTACTTTGCATACACATCAAAAAAGTTGTCCGTAGTCACCTGTTCGTCCATGATCAGCGTGATCTCGTCCCACAGCTTGTCATTGAGCTGACGCACCAGTGTATTCACAAAGCTGTCATACTCCTGCCCGAAGACTTCCCGTTTCCGCTCTTCTACAATCTTTAATTTATTAGCGTCCGTCTCTTCCCGATCCAGCGTATTGATGCATTTGATAATGTAATAGCCTCGTTCACATTTCACAACCTGGCTCACCTCGTCTGTTGCCAAATTGAAAGCCGCTTCCTCATAAGCGCTCTCCGCTTCTCCTTTGCCAAAGGAATAGGTGATCTCGGAATCGTCGCTGTATTTGGATGCCAGTTCCGTGAAATCGTGTTCTCCGTCCACCGCCAGGTCTCTTACCTCGCAGGCTTTCTCATAGGCACTCTGAATGGAGCTTTCCGAATAAGGCTTCAGGTTTCCGTCCATATCCGTGGATGCTGTTGCAAAAAAGATCTGCTGCACCGTAATTTTGCGGGCCTCGTCATCACTGATCTCCGGATTGATGTCCTGTATAATCAACTGATAGACCTTGTCTGCCATGGCATATTCCCGATACAGATTCTCCACAATCTCCTCCGTGGCACCCATAGCCTCGATCTCCGTATCATTTAAGGAAGAATAATACTCCTGTGCCGCCTGGACGACCTTTGCCTCCTCGGCTTCATCCAACGTGACCTCTTTCTCTTTTGCCAGCAGGTACATGGTCTTGATCTGAGCAATTCTTGCCAGCACTGTCTCCTTGACATTATCCTCCAGAGTCACTCCGTTCAGGGAAGTATTCCAGATCTCCGTCCCGTAGACATTCTCATATTGATTCTGGGTCGTGGTCAGGTAGATCATGATCTCCGCCTTAGAGCAGGACTCGTCCCCGATCCGAAATACCTCATTTTTCCCAAATCCTGTGGTAAATACCACTTTTGTGCCGTCACTGCTGCCGCAGGCGGTCAGTCCCGTCACCATACTTATTCCCAGCACTCCCGCCACCAATACCGCGGTGATATGACATCTATTTTTAAAAAACATAACATTTCCTACTTTCTCAAAGTCTCTAAATTCTGATTATACCCTATTTTTTTCTTCTGTGCCACGATTTCTTGGAAGTTCAGAAAAATCTAAGAATTCTACAGACAAAAAATGCGTGCGGATATTCTCCACACGCATTTTTAATATTATTCAATTTTGATACCAGATTACTCGATTACATGGATCCAGCCCTTAGGAGCTTCGATCCTGCCCATCTGGATACCGGTCAGAGTCTCATACAGTTTCTTGGTGACAGGTCCCATCTCGGTCATGCCGCTGGGCAGGCAGATTTCTTTGCCGTGGTCAACGATCTTGCCTACAGGGGAGATCACTGCTGCGGTACCGCACAGACCAGCCTCTGCGAAGTCTTTTACTTCATCCAGGTATACTTCTCTCTGCTCTACTTCCAGTCCCAGGTAATGCTCAG
>ENA-OPBS01003161-OPBS01003161.1-human-gut-metagenome-genome-assembly--contig:-NODE-3161-length-10621-cov-6.465645_pt1 | contig 10621 bp, 9 predicted proteins | sample MGYA00241074_ERZ501463 | MGnify/ENA primary metagenome ERZ501463 (study PRJEB25962, sample SAMEA2042578) | human gut metagenome | biome: human gut; feature: human-associated habitat; material: faeces...
TTTCGGTGATGGATATTCTTAATAACCAATTCATTTGTTATGATAATATCCGTGCTTCAGTAGAAGTTATGGATGGCGATATTGATACCTATGGTGTGAACTATGGAGACATCCTGTTTCAACGTAGCTCTGAAACTTTGGAAGATGTTGGTCAGGCAAATGTTTATTTGGATAGCAAGCCTGCAATATTTGGAGGCTTTGTTATTCGTGGAAAGAGTAAAGGCAACTATAATCCATTATTCTTCCGTTATCTTCTTGCTTCACCTACAGCACGGAAAAGAATAATCGTGAAAGGAGCTGGAGCACAGCATTTCAATATTGGCCAAGATGGATTAAGTAAAGTATCTCTTGACATTCCTTGTATGCAGGAGCAAAAGAAAATCGGAGAACTCTTGCAATGCATAGATGCTCGTATTGCTACCCAAAACAAAATCATTGAGGATTTGAAAAAGTTAAAGTGCGCAATTATTGAAAAGGTATTGAATGGAAACAATGCTAATAACTTGCGACTGGGTGATGTTGGTTCATATATTCGTGGATTGACATACAGCAGCGATGATGTTGTTGAATACAATAGCACACTTGTTATGCGCTCTAATAATATTGTTAATGGTAGTTTGCTTGATTACCAAAACAATGTCGTGTCTGTCAACAAACAAATATCCCAAGAGCAGCAATTACAAGATGGGGATATTATTATTTGCATGGCGAATGGAAGTTCTGCTTTGGTTGGAAAATCATCATTTTATGATGGGAAATGCATATCTCCTATAACTGTTGGTGCTTTTTGTGGCATCTATCGGTCTAAAACGGCTATTACAAAGTGGCTATTCCAAACCAATAGATACCGTAGATATATATGGAACTCTCTGCAAGGTGGTAATGGGGCAATTGCCAATCTTAACAGTGAAGATATTCTTCGTATGTCGTTTCCACTTCCAGACAAACAAACAGCGGAGCGTTGCATCAAACTTCTCTCATCTTTAGAATCTTTGATAGAAAGCAATATATCGCTTTACTCAAAGTTTTTTCAACAAAAAGAGTATTTACTCCGCCAAATGTTCATATAAACATCTGACGGAGCAAATACTGCTTCTGATTAGACAAACAAGTTGCATATTTTTCTTCGTTTTCTACTTTATCGTCAATTCTTTTAAGAACATTCAGTGTATGAAGTTGATGCTCTTTTGACGGAATAACGACCTTCATATTAAGCCATTCTTCAACATTTATAGAGCGTCCGTCTCGAATACCATAGGTTACAATAATCAGAGATTTTATAAATCTTCGAGAAGTGAAATAATAGGACAGATAACTATATTCCAAAAGGCTATTTGGTCGCAATATTGTATATGCAGGACTACACACGCCTAATTTATCAGAGAAAGCGAACCCTCCTTGAAATGAACGCAAATGAATAACATAATCACCTTTTCTTACAATTTTGTAGGTATTGATATTGCTACGTTCAAATTGAATATCTAAATTTAAGTCATCTCTATTTACCATGCCTTTTTCTTGACTTGCGGAAAGAATATTGGAATATTCCATTTGTTTGTTGCGCTCATTTACAACATCAAACAATTGACCATACGAGTATTCTTTGCCTTGAATTTTGGAGTACAACTTTTCAATAATTGCGCACCTATTGAATTTATGTTCCCTAATCAAGGGAATTGCACAGAATATAGTCAGCAACAACAAACCCAATATTCGCTTATCAGACTGCTTGGATTGTAGCTCTTCTACTCTGCAAGAAAGTGATGTTTGTGAGACTGGCATTTATCCAGTGTATGGTGCAAATGGCATCGTTGGCTACCTTGATAATTATAATACAGAGGGTGAAGCCGTTTATATTATCAAAGATGGTTCTGGTGTCGGTATTGTCTCTTACGCTACAGGCAAATGTTCTGCGACAGGAACATTGAATACTTTGCAAGCTAAAGACGGATATTCACTTCAATACCTCTACTATATACTGAAAGTGTTCAATTTTGAGCCTTATAAAACAGGAATGGCTATACCACATATATATTTCAAGGACTATGGTAAAGCCAAGATATTTTGCCCATCATATACTGAACAACTCCGATATGCACGGTTGCAGTCTGCAATAGATAGCAAACTATCGGTAGAAAAGAACATTCTAACAAGCCTAAGTTCGCAGAAGCAATATTTGCTCCGTCAGATGTTTATATGAACATTTGGCGAAGCAGATATTGCTTTTGCTTTAATAGCTTTTGTAAAATATCTTTTTCGACATTACACTTCTGCTCCATAGAAGAAAGGTATAAAGATACACTATGTTGTATTTTCTTTGGAGGAATAATCACTTTTAGCTTTTGAAATGTGTCAAGTCTTAATGACGGTACAGTAGAACCTACAGCATTTCTGACGAAATATGAATTTTGCGTCTTTAGATAAAAATAAAGAAACTGAGCATTTATAATTTCCTTGAAGTCAAAAATAGCATAACATCTTTGATGTAAAGCGAATTTTCCTCTGAAATATCGTGGCATGAATTCTGCTCCTTCACCTGGATATATTATAGCTTCTTTGTCAAACAAGAATGTAGGTAAATATTTTATATTTTCAGACCTGTCAAAGAAAGGATACAAACCATCCTTTGATTCTGTAACAGCATCTTGTACATTGCTATTTCCGTTAGAAATTGTTACAATATTCCCCATTCTATATTCAATTCCTTGTATGGTTGCAAATATCTTATTACTAATTCCCTTGATTAAGGACTGCAACTTGTCAATGATTTTGTTTTGGGTGGCGATGCGCTCATCAAGCAATGACAATAATATAGCTATTTTTTGTTGTTCCGGTAAAGTTGGATTATATGTTTTAATCGTTTTTAAATGTTCTCCGTATAGATGAACAACAGATACGCCTTGTGCTACTCTTGCAATATCATATTTTCGCTTACCATTCAACTGATAACTCATAAATGCGCCATCGTATTTATGTAAGCTAATGACATTCAAATCACCTCCTAATAGAATACTATCAAATGGAACACATCGTGCAGTGGCAATATCAACAGCGGTTTCACCAGAACAAGGAATGATTACATCATTTGCTTTACTCCTTTTAAGTTTTGAACCGTCAATATCAGTCTTACTTTCAACTTGCTTGATGATTTCGGATTTGTACTTAGTATATAATTCGCCATATAGGATACATGGATCGCCATCTTCAGAAAGTTGTTCTTTGGGTATTCCTATTCCCTTTGACAAAGTAGCAATCCTATCTAATAGCTCTTCTTTCCACTCTCCACTAAACTCCGTGAATCTCAAATGGGGAACATCAGGGATTTATTATTCTCTAATTATATGTACAATATATTAATATACGATTATGGGACAAAAAACAATTAGAGAAATCTCGGTTGCATGGAAAGAGTACAAGCAACCTTATGTGAAGCAGTCCACAATGGCTGCTTATGTGCTCATCTTGGAGAATCATATTCTTCCGAATTTTGGAGAAAGCGAGATACTCCATGAACAGGCTGTGCAAGACTTTGTTTTGCGGAAAATTGAGAATGGGCTGAGTGTGAAATCTGTAAAAGACATTTTGATTGTTCTGAAAATGGTTATGAAATTCGGTGTGAAAAATGAATGGATGGATTATCAAGAGTGGGACATCAAATATCCGTCTTCTTCAACAAACAAAGAATTGGAAGTACTGTCAGTTGCCAATCACAAGAAAATACTCAATCATATTCAAAGCCATTTCTCCTTTACCGGACTGGGTATCTACATCAGTCTTTGTACAGGACTTCGCATAGGAGAAGTCTGTGCTTTGAAGTGGAGTGACATCAATGTTTCTGAGGGAACGATTACCGTTAATCGTACAATTGAACGGATTTACATTATAGATGGGATGGAGAAACATACCGAACTGGTCATCAATACTCCCAAGACACAAAACTCATGTCGGGAAATTCCTATGACAAAGGAGCTGCTTGCAATGGTAAAACCATTAAAAAAGGTTGTCAATGAAGATTTCTATGTCTTGACTAATGATGAATATCCAACCGAGCCTCGTACTTACCGTAATTATTACGGCAAATTAATGGCGAAGTTGGGTATTCCCAAATTAAAATACCATGGGCTTCGTCATAGTTTTGCCACTCGTTGTATAGAAGCTGGTTGTGACTACAAAACCGTTAGTGTATTGTTAGGGCATTCTAATATTTCAACAACTTTGGATTTATATGTTCATCCAAATATGGAACAGAAAAAGCGGTGTATTGCAAAAGTATTCAAGTCTCTTGGTAAATGACGAATAAAGAGTGGGAGGATGTTCAAATGCAATTCTCTCACTCTCTGTTCCAAAGTGACTGGCAATTTTTGAGTTCGTAACAGAACCATCTGAGGTTGGCAAAATCGACCTAAAGAATCTGGCAGATTCGTTTCGACTGATTGGCAAGCGTTCGGACAATAGTTCTGTGTTCATTATCGAGTATCTGCATTTATGGTGGCCGACATTACTCTGGGATATCAACCTAAAAGCAGGAAAAGAGTTCACATAAGAGTTCATAAAAGAACCAGTAGGGTTCATAAAAGAGTTCGTAAAAGCACTACTGAAATACACTCCAAAACCGCAATAATGCCAAATCTAGCTTGCAGAGGATTGGCAAAGTCTCACGAGCGATTTATTGCTTGGGGTATTGAGTTACCCTAACTCAATAAGATTTGTATAATGGGCAAGCCCTGTGAGCAATTAAGTATACAAATTTCGTTTTTGCGATGGCTGGCGAAAAGATAAAAGGCTCAAATAACGCCTTTTTATCACCAATCAGCTTGCTGAGAGATTTGGCACTCTCAAACGACCTATTGGTCGCTTGGGGTATTAGGCTCCCCATACAAGATAATGTCTGTACAACGGGCAAGCCCATGGCTTAAAAAAGACGTGCTTTGAAGTAAAATGTTTGATATTTTTGGCTTTGATTGACTGTCAAAGACGATTAAGAGAGAATAATTGTCGTATAAATGTGTATTTATATGGCAATTTAAATGGCATTAATGTCACATTTGGTGTTACAGTAGTGCCGATTCAGAACTTCAAATTGTATCTGAACATTCTGCCAACAGAGAAAGTGAACAAAGGATTGAAATCACTTTGGCATTTTGAATGCCATTTGCCGATGCTTGGATAAGGATTGTTCCAGCAGATTTGCCGAAATATAACAGGTGCTAATATTGAAAAACAGCGAAAGTAGAAATTATTTAGCTAGTAATGTGTTATTTGATATGCCAATATGAAGATTGTTGTTTTGTCATAACCCCAATAGTACAGGCATAAATATCCGCAAATGGCAAAAGATGTACAATTATTCCAAATGGATTGCCACAACCAATCTAAAGAGAATTAGCCACAATACCATTGGCAATTAAAACGGCAACGACCGATTTCGTGATTTATCATGAAACCAGTCGTTGCACTTAGACTTTGACTTATATACGAATGGACACTTTTAGAATAAAGTCAAGTGGAGAGTCAATAATGGTAATCCGGCATGAACCGATAAATGCCACGGCTTTCCTGAACCACCATCCGTTTGTTCGTGAGAAACTTAATTGTTTCCACAATCTTGTTGTGATTCAATTTTGTTCCTGCCAGTTCGTAGGCAGTGGTCAGTTCTTCTTCCAAAGCCTTATATCCCGAAATCATCTCTTTTCCGTCAAAAGCCAATTCGAGAGCCTTGCGATGGATGGCTTCGTGGATGTCTTTATAAGGGGAGAACGGTTCCTGCTTGGGACGACCTACGCTCTTTTTTGTCGGCACATAGTCCGGCAGAAGTTCGGGAAGTGATTGGTCATTGATGCAGAAAGCGAATGGCAGAAAGTCTTTGGAACGGGTGTGCACACTTTCCACTTTGCTGATGTTGCTGTCATCTTTGTCTTTTTCAATTTGAATGACCGTTTCCGCTTTGTTGTTGATTTCCGTGCCGATGTGCCCACGGGCATTTTCATCGCTTTTGTTCTGGTGAAGGATGGTGTGAAGATGAATCTGGTATTCGTCAGTCCACTGCATGAGTTTGGAGATTACGCACGTGGCTTCGCTCGGAGAATTAATGTCATAAACCAAGTCGCGGATTCCGTCAATCACCACGAAACCGAGACCCTCAATCTGATTGATGGCATCATCTATGATAGCCAAACGCTCCTTCGGATTGAACTTGCGTAGAGCGAGAAAATAGAAACGGTCGCAATCCTCATTAGTCGGCAACTCTGCCAGTTTCATGATACGATGCATCACAATCATACAATGGTTTTGACTTTGTTCTGTGTCGATGTAAAGGATGCGGTTCTTTCCTTCAGGGAAGTCCGTTGTGTAGTTAAGAATTTCCTTCCCTGACAAAGCTGCTGCCACCATAGCGGAAACATTGAAAGTCTTTTTGCTTTTAGCCTTGCCTATGGATGCACTGAAATTTCCCAATGTCCCGATAGGTACTCCGCCTATTTTCAGAACTTCCGGCTCCTGTTCGTACTCCTTTTCCAAACTGAGCATGGTATCTTGCCATCTTGTAGCGACCTGAGCAAGATCTTCAATGGGTGCTACCGTTTCCATACTCACCAGCTTTTAGGATTGGCTTTGCGACGTGTAGTTGCAAGCATTCGGGCGTGTTCTTCCTCTATGCTTATAGGCGTTTCTCCTTTTCTTCCGCTTTCCAACCATTTGTCCAATTCATCACGATAGACAAACAAGTGTTTTCCTTGTTTGATGATTGGAATACCACCATGTTTGGCTTTGTAATAAAAGGATGATTTCGAGATACCTAAGTATTCGCAGACTTCATCAACGGTCATTGGGACATGGGTATCCTTTTTTGCCTCGTTATGCTGCTGATGAAGTTTTTCTGCCAGCAACGTTTCCATACTTGCGATTCTCTCGCAAAGTTCTTCTACTACTTCAGGCAGGTCATTAAAGGTCAGTTTGTCTTTTTGCATATATAACATTGTTTTTGTTAAACATGCTGCAAACCAACACAATGATGTAATGCTGACAACTATCAGAAGGCAATAATATTTCAGTCTGTGTTGAATAACCCTAATCGGTTGAATTTTCTTTTTATTCTTGGGCTTCTTTCATACATTTGAAGTGATAATCTCCGGTTTTAGGAATATCAAGGGCTATTTTGCAAACTCCGCATGTTCGGAGATTTTTAGCCAGATATTTAATCGAAGCGTCTTTTAATTCATGTGGGAATATAGTATGTATGAATGTTGCTCTATCTATAAGAGAAATGCCCAATCTCTCCCCGATGTTCCATACGAAATGCATCAGGTCGATAGAACGGAGAGAATTATCTACTTTTGAACGGATTGGCTTGTATAAATCAGATTGTCCGTACGCAAAATACTCTATGTTTTCATGCAGAATTTCAAGATCTTCTTTTGAGAGAAATTCCGTCATTACAAATGTGGTATATTCATGAATGACACGCTTAATGTCTGCCTGCCTTTCGGCTTTTTTACGTTCAATTTCAGCTACACGTACTTCATAATTATCCATATAATCTTGTTTTGCAACACTTTCTGCAACTAAAATTGCCGGATTTATATCCTTGTCCTTTGGACACTCCGGATCAATCTCCTTAATTTGTTCGGGTAGAGGTCTTACTTGCTTGCCAAAAGACAAACTCAATTCATTCTTTGTAATGAATCGGAAAAAGAAACGCTGAAGTACTCCACAGGCAAGTATCATTGCCGTGATATATAAAATAACTGGAGTGGAATACTCCATCATGTCGATATGGCAATTAAGATATAAATAGGAGTCTGTTGTCCAATAAAGGATGACACTTACTGAAAGTATGAAACTGGTTCTTTGAGGAGTAATTTTAATACTATTCGTCATAAACTGATACTGTTTGAGTTCTACAATAAAACAAATGTATATGCAGATTTCCAAATAGTTGCTGTTTGTAATAGATAATCGTTCAGAATTTAAGAAAAAATATGCTCAGAGTATGATTTGATGCAAAATATCATACTCTGAGCTATAAAATGGGATTATTTGAACCTTAATTCTTACTTGCGGATTAAAGAGATTCTGTTGCTGGCTTCACGCTTGTTGCTGTCCACAACTTTCATGTACCGTTGTGTCGTGGTGATACTTCTATGTGCCATATTACTTTGAATGGTACGTATGTCTGTGCCGGCTGCTCCTTGAAGTGTTGCGTATGTTCTTCGGTAGGAGTGGAAAGTGATATTCTTGGTTATACCAGCTTCGCGAATCCACTCTTTCATGGGATGCTGTGTCCAACTTCGTTTCAATCCTTTAAATACTAATCCGGTTTTTTCCGGAGAATAGCCGATTAATTGCAGGGCTTCGTCGCTGATTGGAATGATGTCCTCTGTTTTGGTCTTTTGGGTAATTGTATGGACACATTTCCCTCCGGCTGCAAAGTCAACGATTTCATGCCATTGTAACGATAGTATATCGCTGATTCTGAGACTGGTCAAACATGAAAACAATGCTGCTGTCTTCAGAATCGGCTTTTTGCAAGGTGTCTCAGCCAATTTGTAAAGTTCTTCCACACTTAGATAGTCTTTTGGAGTATCTTCCGTTTCGATTTTATCCAAAAAGTCATTGATATTGGTTTTGATTAGCCGATTGCGATAAAGAATCTTCAAAAGTCCCCTGAATGTTGACCAATAGCCGGAAGCAGAGTTCTTTGAAATGCGGTCGTCACGCCTGAGTTGCTTGGCATTTAGCAGATACTCCCGGAACTTATTACAAAGGTCAATATCAATTTCTTCAAAAGTACATTTGCCATGAACGAAGTTGTAGAAATGGTGGTACACAAATTCCCACTTTTGGTCATGCTTGCGAAGCTGCTTGCGGTAGTATTCCAGAAAATCCGCTTTGAGTTTGTGCCTGTCAAAGAAATCATACCTGTCATTAACGATAGATTCAAAGCGTCGGCATCGGATGGCTTCCGCCTTTTCCGACATAGTTGCATTGAAGTTGCGTTCACGTTCATTCTTAGGATTGGCATAAATATAAATGTTCAATCCTTCGTGACGGATGGTTTTCATTGTTTCTTGGTCACGATACCCCGGATAATAATCTAAATAGAAAGAAAGCATCCCATGTTTCAAGGGACGTGTTCTCAATGTTACTGTTTTACATTCTAACATAGTTACAATTATTATTAGTTTATACTTGATTTGCTGCAAATGTCCGTAATGGCTTGACACAGACAATGCTCATTTTTAGAATCATTTTCTGGTCTGCCTAAATTCAGACTTAGGCTTATTTTCTGACACCCATTACATGATCAAATTCCACTTTCAGGAATCTCACGAAACGACCTTTCTTCTCACGTTTGATTTCGTGGAACTGCAGAATGCCATAGACAGAATCCCTTGTGAGATTGTATTTCTTCATGACTTCCTGCACGGTGTAGTACTCCGAAGCATTGTCTTCGGCAGTCTGCTTGGATAGGTCAAAATGTAGCTTCGAGTAGAATATCTGACCGTGTTCTTTCTTGGACGGGATGTTGTTGCGATAGACATGGGAGCGGATGGCAACCCGACTCATCCCATACTTTTGTTCTATCTCTTCGGGAGTGTACCATTCGGTCAGATCATTATCTGTCTTGTACTTGGCAAAAGCAACATCAATATGCTTTTTGCTGTAATAGTTGAACTGGCGGATTTTTACTTTTGGCACATTATACTCCCGTGTATAAGTCCATACCCATTTGGTGTTGACCTTGTATTTTTGGGCAATTTCTTCAGCAGTGTAATATTCAGCAATATCAAATTCGACTTTTGACATCACACGTTCATAAGGTTTAGATTTAAGCAAAAGTTCTATATCAGCTCTTCGAATAAAAGACATTCGTGAACTAATCCGACTTGCTCTCAACTTATCCTCTTTGACTAATTTGTAGATGTATTGACGAGAAACTCCCATCAATTTAGCTGCTTGTGAAAAGGTAAAGTACTCTTGATTTTCCAGCATCTTCTTTACCTCCAACAATTCTTGACTCTGAATGAGCTCCATTCTTCGCTCTTTCATTCGATGTTTGTAGCCTCGTTTAGAACATTGAGGACTACAATAATTGGTGGTGGTTTTCTGAGCTATAAAAGGTTTACCACACCATTGACAAATTCTTTTTACTTCCATGTTGTTTTCTCCATATTTTTAGTGAAACCATAAAGATTTAATTTCCCTTTTTGTCTCTCTACGTAAACCATTGTTCACCCATGTCGCCAAATGTGTCACTGTGACATCGGGGACAAACCCCAATTTGTTTCGCGGTAGAAATACGGTAGAAAAATATGGTGAACAACACTATCCAATCGCTATGAACTGGATTTTGGATAAATAAAAAAGCCGCTGAAATTCAGCGACTTCATTATAGTTGATTCTAATTCGTTGCGGTTAATTGCGATGTATCATTTCCCGATGCAAAAATGTTCGAAAATATTCCCAAGTACCATATCGTTCGTAACTTCCCCTGCAATATCGCTTAGATGGAAAATGCATTCGCGGATATCTTGTGAAACAAAATCTCCGGATAGATTTTCTGCTAATCCTTGTTGGACCCGGTGGATGGCTTCCAAGGCATGGGTCAAAGCCTCGTAGTGGC
>ENA-OPBS01003164-OPBS01003164.1-human-gut-metagenome-genome-assembly--contig:-NODE-3164-length-10619-cov-2.135460_pt1 | contig 10619 bp, 9 predicted proteins | sample MGYA00241074_ERZ501463 | MGnify/ENA primary metagenome ERZ501463 (study PRJEB25962, sample SAMEA2042578) | human gut metagenome | biome: human gut; feature: human-associated habitat; material: faeces...
TATCTCTGGTCTGTGCCGACGGCATCAGATACAGTCCCGGATGTCTCTTGTCCCGGATCAGTGCCTGTTTGATTCTGCAGTTCCCTTCGACCACATCTACCAGATTGTAAACGATACGGTTCTCCAGTCCCATGACCACGTCAAGGTTACGCAGACCGATATCCGTATCGATCAGGCAGACTTTGCTGCCCGCTTTTGCAAGACCTGTTCCAACGTTTGCGGATGTAGTGGTCTTACCTACACCGCCTTTTCCTGAAGTGACGACAATGACTTCGGAGCTTTTCTTCTCCGTGGAAACGTTTTGTTCCATTTTGGATTCCTCCTGTTTGATTTTGTCGTCCCCTGGATTCTTTTAAAAAGTACCCAGTAATTCTTTTGTAAGGGGATCAAATACGATCTTCCCGTTCTTCAGGTGTGCAATTTTCGGTTGTACTTTGGGACGAATGCCCCATTTCGACTGTTTCGCATTGGTTTTATATTTGAAATCGCCGATTTTTAATCTTTCCGGCTCCATTTCAAGCGCTACAATATAACAATCTTCTCTGCCAGATCCGCCCGCATAAGCTTCCCCGTACAGTCCTCCCAGAATGATGATGTTGCCTGCGGAGATCACCGCACTGCCCGGGTAGACATCCCCCAGGACCACAATGCTGTTCTCGGTTTCTATGACTTCCCGGTTTTTGAGGGTTCCCTTGTAGAACTGCCCCTCGTCCCCGGTGGAAAGCTTTTTCTCCATATGCTGCAGAGCTTTGATAAAGTTCTTGTTCGTGGTCTCATCATGGCCCACGATACAGGCGATCCTCACATTGCTGTTCTTCCGGATGGTATCCAGAATGCGGATTTCTTCCACTTCGGTCACCTCCCGTCCCTCCATGGATAATGCCATGGTGGACGTACCGAAGAAGTTTTTCGCCTCTGTGAATTTCACCGCCAGTTCCTGCAGGATTTCTTCCAGGGAAGCATCCTCCCTCATCAGAAGAGTGATCCCGCTCTGATAGCTTTTGATCAATACTGCATCTTTCATTTTCTTATACCTGTCTTTTTATTTTCTTAATATCCGAAGTCCCACATTTGGCATTCATCTGTCTGTGTTATCTGACTCCGGATAGTTACATCTCATTGGATACTGCATTGTCGAGAGTATCCGCAGTACCTGTGATCAGATCATCCTCTTCCGCCAGTCCGTAATAATACTTGATAATATCTCTGGTGAACTGGGCTGCATAGTCTGAAGAATATCCGAAAGGTATTCTTGTGGCAATGGCGATCTCCGGATTCTCATACGGCGCATAGCAGATAAAAAGCGCATGGTTTGGTCGGGAAGCTGTCTGCTCTGCCGTACCGGTCTTACCTGCGACATTTACCGCCAGATCACTAAAGTACTTTTTGTTTTCCACCACCTGACGCATTCCCAGATGGAACGCATCCCAGTATTCCTGCGGCAGGGCAATCTGATTTCTCACTTCTGCATGGTACTCTTTCAACAGATTGCCCTGGGAATCTGTTGTCTTATCCAACAGGGTCAGATTATAGCAGGTCCCACTGTTGGCAATGGTAGTGACATATCTGGCCAGTCCAACGGTAGTGTAGCTGTTGCTGCCCTGTCCGATGGCAGAACGTACCGGATCCTTGGTGGATACATCCGGTGCATATTCTCCGATCTCCACTCCCGATTTATCTGTCAGTCCATACAGATCCGCATATTTGCTCAGGGTATCCAGACCCGCTTCCTCATTATAGCTTCCGGTTCTGGTAGCCAGCTGGTAGCCCACATTGTAGAAGAAGTAGTTACAGGAATCCTTGATGGCAGATGTCACATTTTCATAGCCATGTCCGGAAATTTTCCAGCATCTGGGGGATGGTGTGATCTCGGTAAAAGTACCGACACAGTTCACACGGCTCTGAAGATTAATCACATTCTCCAGAAGTCCCGCTGTAGCGGATACAATCTTGAACGTGGAACCGGGTGCTGCCTTATACTGGGTGGCAAAATTCAGCTGTGGGCTGGACTTGTCCGCATTCAGCTGCGCATAATACTCCGCATCCACGGTATTCGCCATTTTGTTATTGTCATATCCCGGATAAGACACCATAGCCAGCACATCTCCCGTATTGACATCCGTAATGACTACAGAGGCATTGCAGGGATCCAGTGCCAGTTGGGCCGGTGTGATCTCCAGATTATTGATCCGGTTCATCATAAACTGATATGCCGACAATTTACCGGAATACAGTGTTTCTTCATCCTCAGCCGGGATGTCCACCACCTGCTGTTCACACAGGAGCATACAGATCTGTTTCCCGGTGATCTTGTCATTTAAAAGCATATACTTGTAGAAACGTTTCTGGAACTCCGTGGTATGGTCGATGGCATTAATGGTGTACTCCAACAGTTTGTCATAAACTTCTGTAGAATCCGAATATTTGTCATTCAGATCCAGCTTGCTGACATCGATCCAGTTCATGGCGATGCAATACTGCAGATACTCCTTTAAGGAGATCACTTCCTCCTTCGCCCAGGCCGTCTGCGTAGCATCGTTATCATCCACCAGTTCCTTCATGATCACGCCTTCCTCCCGAAGGAGGCTTACGATATTACTCTGATAAACCTGATATTCCTTGGAAAGCTTGCTATAGGGAGTTGCCCCTTCTGTAAGTTCGTAAGTCAGTCTGTCGTAAACACCCTGCTTATACTCCAGATAAGCGGCATAGACTGCCTTTTCCGTCTCTCCGGCATCTTCTGCCTCGAAATGTTTTCTGTCCAGGATATTGTTGTTGATCATGGCAAAATACACGTCATAGATCGGGATCTTAATGGACGAGCTCTTGGCATTCTCCGGCAGATTGAATTCTTTGGCGTTGATGATCTTGCTTGCCACCAGACCGGCCAGCTTCTGTTCGATGATATTATATACCGCCTCCGTAAGATCCTTATCGATGGTCAGGTAGACATCCGCTCCCGGCTGTGCCTCTTTCCGCTCTAAAATAGTGATCACCTTACCGGTATTGTTCACCACCACTTTTTCACTGCCCTTGGTACCCTGCAGGGTAGTCTCCATATATGCCTCAATACCACTCTTACCTACCACATCATTGATGGTATACGAATCCTCCAGGCCGCCTTCCGTCACCACCTGGTCATTTAACTCTGCCAGTTCATCGGAAGAGATTTTGCCGGTATATCCCAGCACATGGGCGAAATATTTGCTGTCTATGTAGTGGCGCACCGTATCCTCTACGATGGACACACCGTCCAGCTGGTCGGAATTCTCCATGATCACCGCCACTGTCTCCGCACTGACATTGGTAGCCACAGTGGTTCCCACATATTTCCGGAAGGAGGTCAGATTCATGGCATACCGGATGGTTACCATCTGCAGCCACTCCTCTTTGGTATAACCTTTCCCCGGCACGAAGGGGGTCTTGGTGTTCTCGGGATCTTCGTACTGACCGATAGCAAAGCCCTTGGCACGGCTTAAGTACTCTATCAGTTCCTGGGCTGTCATGGCTTTTTCTTCTTCACTAAGCTCGTCTATGGTTCTGTATCCAAGCACATCCGCCTGAAAACGAAGCAGCGCCGTGCCATCCACGGAATAGGCATAATCGCCGTCTTCATCAATAATGATCTTAAAATCCGTGATCACACTGTCACCGTTTTTCTCGATCAGCTTTATCAGCCGATAGACAACGTCATTGACCTTTTCGTTCTTATTCCGGCTGGACTCAAACACATCCTCGATCTTCACAGAATAAGCCAGTTCATTTTCCGCCAGTACATTGCCATTCCTGTCCAGGATCCGTCCTCTGGTACTGGATATATCCCTGGTCTTCTCGATCTGAAGGATAAAGTCGTTCAGATACTCTTCTCCGTTTACGATCTGCAGGTTGAAACAGCGGTAAAGCAGAACACCGGCAAAAAAAGCAAACAGTATCATAAGTACTGTCAGTCTGCTGGTCACAATATTAATAATGTGATCTCTAATTTCACGAAACAAATTTCTGTGCGCTCCTTTTTTCCTTCTCCTCCAGTTTCTGATTAATCTTCAGGATCAGAGGATACAAAATAATCGTAACAACGATGGTGTAAAGTGCCTCCGGCAGGATCACACTTGTAAAATAATACGGGAAATGAAAACGCCCTCTCAAAAGAAACATCAGAATGTAACAAATCAATCCATAAGAAATGTCGCTGACAATAATAAGCGCCAACGGCAGCTTGATATCCTCCGGATAAAAGATCCGGCTGAATTTCCCGTTAACAAAGCCTATGTACATCATGACCATGGCATAAAATCCCAGGAAACTTCCGAAAAAAATATCACATAAAAGCCCGCAGGAAAATCCGATCAGCAGTCCCTCCTTCTCCCCTCTCATAAATCCGAAGGAAGAAGTCAGAATGATCATCAGATTGGGAATGATTCCGCCCATTGCCAGGCTGTTAAATACACTGCACTGCAAGACAAAAAATAAAAGGATCAGAAGAACCACTACAATCTTGCGCAGGAAGCTGCTGTTATTCTCCATCTGCGCCTCCTCCCGGAACCTGCTGTTTCTTGTCCGTGATCACCAGCACCTCACTCAGATGCTCGAAATCCACCACCGGAGTCAGGTATCCGGATTTCGTCAGATTGTTGGTATCTTTATTGATGGTACTGATATAGCCGATCAGGATATTGGGAAGATATTTATCACTGATATCGGAAGTAACTACCTTATCTCCCTCTGCCACTGCATCCTGGCTGTCCACCAGCTTGCTGAAAGGAATCACTCCCTGGGCCATCATCTGCAGATCTCCGGATACGATCAGATTGTCACCCGTGGCAAGTGTCATACCGCTGACATTGGAATTGTCGGAAATAATGGAAGTCACCCGGGACCAGTTCGGTCCTACGGACGTAATGCGTCCCACCAGACCGCCTCCGGCGATCACATTCATATCATCCGCCAGCCCATCATTAGAGCCTTTGTCAATGACAAAAGAAGAATACCAGTTGCCAGAATCTCTGCTGATGATCCGGGCACCGATCTTATTGTAGTCCCCGTATTCTTCATCAAGCTCCAGCAGCCCTCTCAGTTCATTCAGTTCATATTTGTCCTGCTGCAGCAGAGTGTTCTCTTCCGTCAGGGAAGCCACCTGCTCCTTCAGGGCACTGTTCTCCGCTAAAAGTGTCCGGATCTGCACCAGTTCATCGGAACGATTTGCCAGCCATTCTCCGGCCTTGGCGATCCCCTGTTCAAAGGGTACGATCACATATCCCACCACTCTGTTGAACGGTCGGTTAAATACATTGGTTCCAAAGGTCACCAGCATCATGATGGTGCAGAGGATAGTTAAAATAAAAAGGAGATATTTACTCGGTAAAGTAAACCTCTCCCCTTTTCTTTTTACGACTGGGCTCATTTACTCATCCCTTCAATTGCATAAGCTACCGTTTTATAGTTATCATCCTTGATGATCTTGGCAAGTCCTGTTGCCACGCTGGTCAGCGGATTCTCAGCCACATTCACATGCAGTCCGGTACCGGTTGCCAGTCTCTCTGCCAGATGACTTACCTGGGATGCTCCTCCGGTCAGATAAATACCGTGACGGTAAATATCCGCTGCCAGTTCAGGGGGTGTTCTCTCCAGTATCACCTTTACATTATCAATAATGGTATTAAAGTGCTCCTCCAGAGACTCGTCCACCATTCTTGTGGGAATCTCACAGTCCTCCAGGCGCTCCACCGGCAGACCGGTGACAATGTCTCTGCCGTATACTACAGCACCCTTTCCTTCTTCTTCCAGTTCCTTCAGGGCAATCTTCACATTCTCAGCCGTCTTGCCACCGATGATCAGAGAGAATTCTCTTCTGACTGCCGCACGGATGGCATCATCAAATTTCATGCCGCCCACCTTGATCAGACGGCTCAGTACGATACCGCCCAGTGACAGGATGGAGATTTCCGTGGTCTCATAGCCGACATTCACCACCAGGACGCCCTGGGAATTTTTTACATCGATATCCAGACCCAGACCGTCTGCCACGGCCTTCTCCACTACCATGATCTTCTTGGCCTTTACGTTAGCTCCTTTGATCAGATCATAGAATGCTCTTTTTTCCACCTCGGTAACATCCGTAGGCACTGCAATGAAGAAATCAGAAGGCTTGGTATTGCCCTTCTGCAGATCACCGATAAAATACTTTACCAGCGTCTCCATATTTTTGATATCCGCGATCACACCATTGGAAAGCGGATAAGAAATATGAATATTGCTGGGAGCTTTCTCATACATTTCAAATGCAGAGTTACCATAAGCAAATAAAGTATTCTTATTCTCGATGGCAATCATATTTTTTTCGATCATGATATTGTCATCATTGCGGTTATAGATCTTTATATTGTTGGTACCAAGGTCGATACCAAATGCATTGTTTGCCACTGTCGTTATCCCTTTCTTATATCAAAAATTTTTGCTCTCTGAAGCTAGTATACCTGTTATCGCCAATAATAATGTGGTCTAACAGCGGAATGTCCATCTGGTTTCCCACCTTTGCCACATTTTCCGTCAGCTCCCTGTCGGATCTGCTGGGAGTGGGATCTCCGCTGGGATGATTGTGCACGAGGATAAGACTGACTGTCCTTTAACGCCTCCAAAAATATCTCTCTGGGAGAGATCAGTGCCATATTGACACTGCCGTCCGACAATTTCTTCTCACGGATCAGCTGTCCTTTGGCATCCAGACAGAGCAGATACACACATTCGGTATCCCTGTGTCTGAGCTTTTCCATAAAATATTCCGCTACATGATCCGCTCTGGTGAAGCAGATCCCCTCTCTGGCTTTGGCCCGGCTCATCCTGTTGGACAGTTCGGCGATGCATTTTAGTTTCACCGCTTTCACCATGCCGATGCCCCGGATCTCCATCAGTTCTTCCACACTCACATCATGCAGACCCAGCAGTCCTTCTCTCGGATAGGTGGCCAGTGCCAGTACCTTCTCAGCCAGCGCCACCGCGGAATCCTCCTTCGTCCCGGTTCGCAGAATCACCGCAAGCAATTCCGCCTCCGTAAGATTCTCCGGTCCGAACTGCAGAAATCTCTCATAGGGAAGTCCCCGGTCTGTATTTACCTGTACATTCTTCTCGGGCATAAGTCTCCTTCTGCCTGCTCCGACGTATGCTGCCTAACGGATAAAACGGTATACCACGAACGCTATGATCACACCGATCACACTGGCGATCGTGATGTTAAACTCCAGCCCGAAAGTCAGAATAATGAAACCGAGATTCAGTTCCACTGGACTGCTGAGGCCGAAATTCTGTCCGTAATTCAGAAAAGTACCGTCGAAATAAGTCCCTATAAATCTGCCGATCACAAATCCGATCAGTACCAGGACGATCAAAACCCAATTAATTCTCTTCAAGGTAGTTCCTCTTCTTTCTTCTGTGTACTCTCCATGGCTGAACAGTCTCCCCGTGAGCCTGTCTTCCATACGTCTTTTTATACTATCACAAAAAGCTTCTTCTGTACACAAATTTAGTAGATTTTATTTTGCGCTTTTTCTACAGGATTCGTATTTTTCAATGTAGTTCTACATTGCTTTCCGGATCTGTTCTTCCGTCACAAGACCTTTTTGTACCAGTACCTGCAGGGATTTCAGAATACCGAATTTGGCATGCTGCCAGGTCAGTCCGCCCTGAAAATATACCGCATACGGCGGTTTGATCGGACCGTCCGCACTCAGTTCAATAGAAGAACCCTGTACGAATGCACCTGCTGCCATGATCACATCGCTGTCATATCCCGGCATCGCCCAGGGTTCAGGATCCACATAGCTGTCGATCGGCGCTGCTGCCTGGATGCCTTTACAAAAAGCAATTACTTTTTCCGGTGCTCCGAAGGTGACTGCCTGAATGATATCGTGGCGGCTCTCTGTACCGTTTGGAATGACGGAAAAACCTAATTTTTCATATATATTAGCAGCAAAAACAGCTCCTTTTAACGCACCGCTCACCACAGTCGGTGCCATGAAAAATCCCTGATAAAAAGACTGGATCACACCGAGAGATGCTCCAACTTCTTTTCCAAGTCCCGGAGAAGTCAAACGATATGCTGCATTTTCCACGCACTCTTTTTTGCCGACGATATAGCCGCCGATCGGTGCAAGTCCGCCGCCCGGATTTTTGATGAGGGAACCAACGATCATATCCGCGCCGACCTCTAACGGCTCTTTTTCTTCCACAAATTCGCCGTAGCAGTTATCTACCATGCAGATTACATCCGGTTTGATATTTTTGATAAAGGAGATCAGCTCACCGATTCTTGTTACGGATAACGTAGGTCTTGTGGCATATCCTTTGGAACGTTGGATTGTCACCAGTTTCGTGCGGTCATTGATTGCTTTTTTGATATTCTCATAATCAAAACTTCCGTCCGGCAATAAATCAACCTGGCTGTAAGTGACACCATATTCTGCCAGAGAGCCCTTGGATGGACGGATTCCGATCACTTCCTCTAAGGTGTCGTATGGTTTTCCAACCGGAGACATAAGCTCATCCCCCGGTCTTAAGTTCGACATTAAAGCGAGTGCAAGCGCATGGGTTCCACAGGTAATCTGTGGTCTGACCAGTGCATCCTCTCCCTTAAAACAGGAAGCGTACACTTTTTCCAGCGTATCCCTTCCAAGATCATTATATCCATATCCCGAACTCATATTAAAACATTCTGCGCTGACGCGGTTCTCCTGCATCGCTTTTATGACTTTCATCTGGTTGTATTCTGCTCTTGCGTCGATCTCTGCAAAACGCTCCTTTAAAGATTCCTCGATTTTTTCTCCAAATTCGTATACTTCCCTCGAGATTCCAAGATTTTTGTATTGTTCTTCTAAAAACTGGTTCATTGCTATCTATTTATCCTCTCTTCGTTATTGAGCGAAACTCTTTTTTTTGCTGTTATAAGTTGCTCAAAATTATAATTGTTAATTTATGATAGTCTTTTCTTTTAAGATATTTATCATACTGTCTAAGATTTTTGCATCCTGATAATCATAAGCCTGTTTATCAAGCCAGATGACGTCACGCTCACGGCGGAACCAGGTGAGTTGTCGTTTGGCAAAATGTCTGGTTTCACGCTTGATGATGTAGATGGCTTCTTCTAAAGTGGTTTTTCCATCCAGATAATCTAAGATTTCCTTGTAACCAAGTCCCTGCATGGAAACCATATCACGGTGAAAGCCCATATTTTTTAATTTCTGCACTTCATCCACAAGTCCCTGTTCTATCATAAGATCAACCCGTTTGTCAATATTCGCATAAAGATGTGATCTCTCATCCGTGAGCACAAAATATGCAAAATGATAAGGGGATGTTTTCTCCCGCTCTTTTTCATTGTGTTCTGAAATCCGCTTACCGGAAAGATGATAAAATTCCAATGCACGGATCACGCGCTTGATATTATTGGCATGAATGGCATCTGCGGACGCCGGATCGACTTCACGCAGCATATTGTGCAGATAGTGTGCACCTTTTTCTGCCGCAAGCTGTTCTAATTCTGCCCGGTATGCCTCATCACACTCCTGCTCTGTAAAGTCAATATCATAGAGAAGTGCCTGAATATAAAATCCTGTGCCGCCTGCAATGATCGGGATTTTTCCCTCTGCATAGATTTCCTCCAAATGCTCTTTCGCACGCTCCACAAATTTTACCACATGGAATTCTTCATCCGGTTCAAATTCATCGATCAGATAGTGTCTGACGCCATTCATCTCCTCCGGCTTCACCTTTGCAGAGCCGATATCCATATGCCGGTATACCTGCATGGAGTCTGCGGAGATGATCGATCCGTTGATTTTTTTTGCAAGCTCGATGGACAAGGCTGTTTTTCCAACGGCTGTCGGTCCGGTCAAAATGACCATCGGTCTTTTTTCTGTCATAATTTTTATACGATTCTCCTGAATTTCTTTTCGATTTCATATTTTGTCATGGAAATGATCGTTGGTCTTCCATGAGGACAATTGTATGGATTATCCAACTCTAAAAGTTCATCAATCAGCGCTTCAATCTCCGGTCTGGAAAGATGATTGTTTCCTTTGACTGCAGCTTTACAGGACATAGATGCCACTTTTTCCATAATCAGATTCGGTGCGTCTTTGCCGGAAATATTGGCAAAATCATCCAGCATTTCAATAAACATGGTTTTCATGTCGATATCTGTAAAATCTGCCGGAATTGCAGTAATTGCATATTCTTTCCCACCAAAAGGTTCAATTTCATATCCAAACATCGAGAGCTGCGCTTCATAAGTTTCCAGTGCCTGCACCTCATCCTGATTCAATGTCAGGATGATTGGCGGACTGATTGTCTGCGATGTAAATGTTTTCTCTGAAATCTTTTTCATCGTGCGCTCGTAAAGTACTTTTTCATGTGCGGCATGCTGGTCGATGATAAAGAGTTTATCCTCGTATTCAATCAGCCAGTAGGTATCGAATAACTGACCGATGATTTTATGTTTTTTTCTTGCATCTTTCGTCAGAAAATGAGAGTCAAGCTGTTCTAAATTCTGCTGCTCATAGATTGGAGCGGTTTCCTGCGGTGTAGATTCTATGTCATGTATTTCTGATACGATTTCTTTAAAATTATTT
>ENA-OPBS01003169-OPBS01003169.1-human-gut-metagenome-genome-assembly--contig:-NODE-3169-length-10614-cov-18.006440_pt1 | contig 10614 bp, 7 predicted proteins | sample MGYA00241074_ERZ501463 | MGnify/ENA primary metagenome ERZ501463 (study PRJEB25962, sample SAMEA2042578) | human gut metagenome | biome: human gut; feature: human-associated habitat; material: faeces...
GCATCGGAAAGAAGTCGGAGGCCAGGATACGCAGGGACTATGAGAAACTGCCGGATACCCCCTATGGGAAGTATGCGCAGGCAGATCTCGGGGAGAAATGGATGTCCGCGGAAAACGGCAGAAGCACGAAAGTCTATTTTTTTGCGATCGTCCTGGCACGTTCACGCTACAAGTTCACCTGTTTCAGCCGTCGCCCTTTCGACACGGAGCGCGCCATCTATGCACACGAGCGCGCTTTTGAGTATTTCGGAGGGAAACCGGAAAAGATCCTTTATGACCAGGACAGGGTGCTGATCTCCCGGGAGAACCTGGGGGACCTGATGCTGACAAGGAAGTTCCAGACGTTTGTCAGGGAGCAGCATTTCCAGCCGGTGTTCTGCCATAAGGCCGATCCCGAGTCAAAAGGCAAGGTCGAGAACGTAGTGAAATATGTGAAGGAGAACTTTCTGGTGGCACGTGTGTTCCGTGATATCGACAGTCTGAACAGGGAGGCCCTCGAATGGCTCGAAAGGACGGGGAACGGGAAAGTGCACGGGACCGCCCGTCTTGTCCCACGGGAAGAGTTTGCCGTGGAGAAAAGTTTTCTCATACCCTATCATGGGACGCCACAGCCACCGCAGGAGGAGATGAGGGAATACCATGTCCGCAAGGACAATACAGTGCAGTACAGGGGGAATCATTACAGCCTGCCATGCGGAACTTACCGGAGCGGGCAGACAACTGTCTGGCTGCAGGAGACGGAAGGGAATGTGGAGCTGTACAACAAGGATACGGGGAAGCTCATCTGCCGGCATGTGCTCTGTACCCGGAAGGGAAGGACCGTTTATGACGACTCCCACAGGAAACCGAGAAACGCCGGAGTGAAAATAGCCGAACGCATCCTTTTTCATGTGTCCGACAACAGGGAGGTAGCCATGTGGATGGATAATCTGAAAAGGAGGAAAAAACGTTACTACAGGGATAATCCGGAGGTGATCCTGCGCATAATTCCCGGATATGACAAGAACACGCTGATAGAGGCCATACGCATATGCCTTGACAAAGGCATCTATAACGGGGACTCGGTTAAAAGCCTGTGTGAATATGTGTGCAGGGGAAAGGAAAATGGAACAGAAATATACGGACTGGAGGATCGCCTGCCCCGACAAGGCGGATTGATACAGTCTTATAACGAAATACTCAGGGATTATGACAAGACATAAGAAGGAACTCATGGAATGTGCACGTATGCTCAAGCTGGGCAATCTGACCGAACATCTGGAGGAACTGCTGCATCAGGCCCAGGAAAAGCAGCTGACCTATCCGGAGTTTCTGCTCGCCTGTCTCAGGGAGGAGATCCGGAACAGGAAAGACCTATATCGCCGCCAGGCTTGTCCATGAGGCGGTGAAAAACGGATACAGGGCGTATATGGTTACGCTGGAAGATCTTCTGACCTGCCTGAAGACAAGGGATGTTTCCCGGCATGCGATGAAAACTTACAAACGGATCACGAAGGCACAGCTGCTGGCCATTGACAATGCCACACTCTTTCCCTTGAAAAGAGAAGATATCATGTTGCTGTTCAAACTGGTGAATGAGTTTCAGGAAAAGACATCGCTTATCGTTACAGCCAACTACTCCCTTACAGAGTGGCTGGCAATACCGGGAGAGGAAGCTGTCGCAGCGGCATTGCTTGACAGACTGCTCTACTGTTGTGAGATTATACAACTGTCAAGAAGCAGCTATCGGATGGAAAACAGGAAAACAATTTTTAGCAATCGGAGTGAAGATACGGACACTTTAAAAGAGTTAACAACTGTAAAGTAATATCCTGCTAAAAGTGGGATATATTAAATTACATAAAAATGAGGTGTGTAAATTTGCAAGGTACAGGAAGAATCTACCTCATCAATTTCTACCGTATATAATGAAGATTTCAATAAGCGTAGTGCTAAAAATATAGCTAATTCGCTTTTTGGATATGGTACAGGGTTGACAACTTTGCAAGGTAGCGGACGATATGCAGATGCCGAACCTACATTTTTTATTCGTGGTCTACAAAGTTTATCCACTAATAATCCGTTAATATTGGTAGACGGTATTGAACGTGATATTACAGATGTCACTCCTGAAGAGGTAGAAACTGTCACTATATTGAAAGATGCTGCTGCAGTAGCAATTTACGGGCATAAAGGTATAAATGGTGTAGTAAATATTACTACCAAACGTGGTATTTATAATACACGTGAAATCAAGTTTACTTATGATCATGGTTTCGGTTGGCAAGCACGCAAGCCCAAGTTTGTAGACAGTTATTCTTATGCAAATGCCATGAATGAAGCATTGGCAAATGACGGGTTAACAGCGCGTTATACACAAGATGAATTGAACGCATTTCGTAGTGGTCAATATCCATATCTGTATGCTAATGTGGATTGGCTTGGAGAAACTTATCGCGATATGGATGCTACCAATATATATAATATAAGTTTCCGAGGTGGGGCAAGCAAATTCCGTTATTATGCTATGGCTAACTTGACTACTAATAAAGGGTTTATTGCCAATCCTTATATGAATGATGGATATTCTACACAGGACCAATACTCCAGAGCCAATTTACGTACTAATTTGGATATTGATCTGACAGAAAAAACAAAATTGAAATTAAATGTATTAGGTATCCTGTCAGAAACTAGAACTCCGGGAGCGAATGGTCAGGGAGGTGCTAATTTATGGGATATGATTTATACTTTACCTTCCGCTGCTTTTCCCGCTCGTTTGGAAAATGGTACATGGGGAGGTAGTGCGACTTGGGCTGGGACCAAAAATCCTTTAGCTGTATCACAAGCAGCGGCTTACACAAAGTTCCACGAACGTACATTGTTCGCTGATATGACGCTGACCCAGGATTTATCATCTATAACCCCAGGACTAGGAGCAAGCGGTATGTTATCTTATGATAACTATGCCCAATATTGGGAAAATCATTCTAAAACTTTTGTTTATGGTAGTAATTCGGTAACTGCATGGGAAAATGGTGTACCTTCAAGTACGACTTATTATACTGATGGTAAAGAAAGTTCGATGAGTAGTGATGCTAAATGTATTGCATTTACACGGGTATTCAATTTTGCAGCAACTTTATTTTATGACAAACAGATAAATAAGGACAATAAAATTTATAGTCAATTAAAATGGGACTATGAATACCGTAATACCAAAGGGACCGATCAGACCTGGTATCGTCAGAATGCCTCTTTCTATACTCATTATGGATACAAAGATAAATATTTTGCTGATTTGAGTGTAGTTGCTTCAGCGTCTAATAAATTGGCACCAGGACACCAATGGTCTATATCTCCCACTGTTGGCTTAGCTTGGGTTATGTCAAAAGAAAATTTCATGAAAGATCTTTCTTGGATTAATTTTATGAAACTGAGGGCTTCGTTTGGTGTCATTAATACCGACCGTCTTCCGTTGGATGATGACAGTGAGGTTACTAACTATTGGGAACAAACATATGGTGGCGGTGGTTATTATCCATTTGATACAAATTATTCTGTAGGAACGCAAAGTTGGTCATTAGGTCGTTTGGCTTCTTTGAATTCTACTCATGAAAAAGCATATAAATATAATTTTGGTTTAGATGCCAGTATGTTCAATGGGTTGGACGTATCTTTTGATGCTTATTATGAAAGACGTTCAGATATTTGGGTGTCTTCAAGCGGTCATTATTCAAGTGTCTTAGGATTTACTGCTCCTTATGAGAATGGTGGTATTGTCGATAGTTGGGGAGTTGAAATTGGTGCTAATTATCGTAAAAAAATTGCTGACATTACTTTAAATATAGGAGCCAATTTTGCTTTAGCCAAAAATGAGATTATCGAGCAAATGGAAGAACCGCGTATGTATGATAATCTTATAACTACAGGTAAGCCTCTGAAGCAAACTTATGGTATGGAAGTTATCGGATATTTTAAGGATCAAGCTGACATTGAGAATAGTCCTAAACAGTCATTTGGTGATGTAAAACCTGGTGATATAAAATATAAAGATGTTAATGGTGACAATATTATTGATGCGAATGATAAAGTTGCTATAGGACATAGTACTACTGCTCCTGAAATTTACTATTCATTCAATTTGGGAGCAGAATGGAAAGGGTTAGGCTTTGATGCTATGTTCCAAGGGACAGGAAGATATTCTGCTGTATTAAATACGAAGAGTTTATACTGGCCGTTAATAAATAATACAACGATTTCACAGGAATATTATGATAACCGGTGGACTCCAGAAAATCAAGATGCTAAATATCCTCGTTTGAGTTCTCAAAGTAATGAGAACAATTATCAAACTAATACTTTGTGGTTGGCAGACCGCTCATTTTTGAAACTTCGTTCAATAGAGTTGTATTACAAGTTTCCACAAATATGGGTAAAGAAAAGCAAGATATTGAGCAATGCAAAGATTTATGTGAGAGGTGTTGATCTTTTGTGCTTTGATAAGATTAATATTGCCGATCCCGAAGTTTATGGAGCGACTTATCCTTTAACTCGTAGTGTAGTGGCTGGATTAACTATTGGCTTTTAATTGTTGAACTTAAATTAAAAACATGATTATGAAAATCAAAAAAATAGTGAGCGGAATAGCATGTATGGTAACTTTGGCTGCATGTAATCTGGATTATCACGAATATGCCAATTACGGAAAAGACTATATAGATGAAAGTTATGAAAATGTAATTGGTATGATTACCAATGTTTATTCCATATTAGACTATGACTTTGGCCAAACATATAAAGGTGGAATGCTGGCATCTGCTTGTGATGAAGCTGAATATGCTTATACAAACAATGATATATGTGATTTTGTAAACGGATCTTGGAGCCCGGCTAATCCAATGTCTAACATCTGGTCTAGTAGCTATAAAGCAATTCAGATATGTAATCAGTATCTGGCTGAATTTCAAGGATTGACATTTGATGAGCTAAAATTGAATGATGACTATCGTGCACAAATGTTCCGTTATACCAACAGTTTCAAGGAAGCTCGTTTTTTGCGTGCATATTTTTATTTTAATTTAGTACGTGCTTATGGAGATGTTCCATATTTTACAGAAATGGTAACTACAGATCAAGTAAACAGTCTGACACGCACCCCTGCACAGGAAATTTTTAACGCCATTATAGCAGAATGTGACAAATTATCTACAGAATTACCTGCAGACTATACAAAACTTGGATTGGACGGAATTGCCCCAGCAGAGAACGGTCGTGTTACTTGTTATGCAGCTTTGGCATTAAAAGCACGTGCTGCTTTATATGCTGCCAGTCTATTATTTAATCCGGGAAATAACAAAGATTTGTGGCGTAGAGCGGCTGAAGCTAATAAAGAGGTAATTGAAACTTGTACAGCTAATGGTTTTAAATTAAGTAAATATTCAGAATTGTGGGGACCTAACAACTGGTCAAATAATGAAATGATTTTTGTTCGTCGATATAATGGTAACATCAGCACATTGGAAGAATATAATTTTCCGATGGGAGTGCCAGGTGGAAACTCCGGTAATTGCCCAACACAAAATATGGTTGACGCCTATGAAATGAAAGCTACTGGAAAAATGTGGAATGAAACAGGAAGTGGTTATGACGCTTCTAATCCATATGCCGGACGTGATCCACGTTTCGATATGACTATTGTAAAGAATGGAGATACAAAATGGCCGTCAAAGAATGCCAATCCTATTGAAACTTTTTATGGAGGTTTAAATGCTGAACCTCTTTCAGGTGCAACCCCTACCGGATATTATTTGAAAAAATATTTGGATTCAGCCATTGATCTGAGTGCTAATAGTACAACAAAAACCAGCCGCCATTCATGGATCACTTATCGTTTAGGAGAATTTTACTTAAACTATGCAGAAGCCATATTCCAATATACGGGTTCTGCTGATAATGCTGGTGAATTCGGAATGACAGCTTGTGAAGCGGTAAATATCATACGTAATCGTACTGATGTTAAAATGCCGGAATTTCCAACAGGTTTGTCGGCAGATGCCTTTTGGAATAAATATCAGAATGAGCGCATGGTAGAATTGGCTTTTGAGGGACATCGTTTTTATGATCTGAGAAGATGGAAAGATGGTGATAAATTAAAGAGCATCATAGAAATGAAACTTACAAAAAATGAGGATGGTACTATCACTTATAAACGAAATGTTGTCAATCGTGTTTGGGATGATAAAATGTATCTTTTCCCAATTCCACAATCGGAACGTATGAAAAACCCTAATTTGTCTCAAAACGCAGGATGGTAATAGAATAAACGTACAATAATAAGAGGATGCATCAATATGTATAAAGCATCCTCTTTTACCTTTAAATTATAATTTATAGAAATGTCATGAAACAATCTAGATTTTATATCCTCTTTTTCTTTGTAGTTTGTATCGGGCTATTTTGCTCTTGTCTCAGTAATGACGATGATGCGCAATGGTCTAAATTTAATGGTGTATATGTTACGGTTGGTGGAGACAATATTCGTGGCTACAAGTTATACACGGATTTTGGTGCAATTTTAGTTCCAACAGAAGAAAGTCTTAATCGTATACCTTGGTTAAAAGAAGTGCAACGTGCCATAGTTAGTTTTAACTTATTGGATGAAAATGAAAATACAACTCAATTGGAGGACGGAAAAACTTATGATGTTATATTAAACAGTACGAATGGAATGAACCAACAGATTCCTACTTTTACAGTTCATGTTGACACTTTAAGTGAAGAGTATCAAATATTCGGTCAAGACTCTATCCAACTAAAAAATAAGAGTATTTATTCATTAGATAAAACGGCCGGAGCATTCTATATAAAAAATGGTTATATGAATATTGTTCCAACTTTTGAGTATGATTTATATAAGCCGGTTTTCTTTTTATTATACTATGATGGCGAAAAGGATATAGATACTTCTAATAATAAGTTAAATTTAAATTTGTATTTTAATAATAGTATACAAAGTAGTAATAACTCAATTTCTTCGTTTATAAGTCTTGAAATGCCTGGAGAAATTTATTATAAATTTCAAGATAAAGGTATGAATGATGACGATCTTATCGATGTATATTTGAATTCAGAAACCGTTTCCGGGCAAGAACAAATACATTGTAAAATGGCTTTGAAAGATTTTATGCTTCCTTAAAACATTGGATTCTTCATTGTGATAGTTCGTTAAAAATTAGCCAAGTCTAAGCAGCTTTGGCAGTAAAAAAATGAGTTCTTTGAAAAGTTTGTCAATAACTTGTGGGCCTAAGTTAATTTCAAATATGCAAATAAATCGTTCAAGTATATAAGCATTGTGTATAACTGACTTGCAAGAGGAATGGAATATGTTATTCCGGGTTTCTTACATATCGCTTTGACCAAGTTGATGGCAACGAGCGATGCATTGAAGTGAAAATCCAGCTTTCTGAAGTCTGTTGACTGACAGTTGGTGATTCCAGCATGTTGTTTGTTGTCTTTAAAGTAAAAATCCAATTGGAATCTGGTTCTGTTAAATTATAAAAAAAACAACGAATTACGTAATTTTTTCTTCTTTGTTATCAGCTATTTAGTTACTTTTTTATCTACAATTCTTATTGCCTAACCATCTGTTTTTGACAATTTTTCAATGATCTCTTATATGTTTATTGAGCTAGTTTCAGTCTGCTCTATGTTTAACTTTTAACATCCCGGTGAAAATTTACCGAAGTAGTGCTTTTATAAAATAGCCTTTTTATATTTTCTTTGTTTAATCTAATAGTTAATAATATAATCGGAAAAAATAAGACTTTGTTTGCTTATTTTTAATAAAACTGTTGACTATTTTTTTCTAATTTGCTTGAAAGAACAATGCCAACATTGATATTATTTTGAATTCAATACGCTTTAACAAATCGGATTGTAACCTTATATTTTATAATTAAAATTTTGTAGTATGAAATCATTTGTAAGGAAATTGTGCGCCGGATTGGTGTGTGCATGTGGAATGTCTGTTTCTGTTTATGCAACAGATTATTATGTGGCAACTGATGGAAATGACATGAATGTAGGTAGCATTGAAAAACCTTTTGCAACCTTGTCTAAAGCTCTAAAGTTGGTTCAACCTGGTGATAATATATATCTGCGTGGAGGAGAATATAATGTTACTGAAGATTGGATAATGGATAAAAGTGGAAATAAAACTTATGCTAAAGTGTTTGATATTAAACAAAAGGGCAATCCATCAAGTCCAATTTGTGTTATTGGCTATAAGAATGAGCGTCCGGTACTTAATATGGAGCAAATCAAACTTACAGATCGTCGTGTTGCCGTATTCTATATTGCTGGTAGCTATTGGAGATTCAAGAATTTTGAAGTTGTAGGCACTCAAGTAGCAATTAAAGGTCATACTCAGTCTGAAGTTTTTCGTATTGAGGGAGGAAATAATAATATATTGGAAAATATAGATGTACATGATGGTATGGCAATTGGCTTTTATTTGGTAAAAGGTATGAATAATTTAGTTTTGAATTGTGACGCTCATGATAATTATGATGGATATTCTGAAGGTGATTCTGGAAATGTAGATGGATTTGGAGGGCATGCAAATAAGGAAACTAGTACTGGAAATATATTTAGAGGTTGTCGGGCTTGGAACAATGGAGATGATGGTTTTGATTTGATTAATTGTTATGCTTCATATATTATAGAGTATTGTTGGTCATTTCGTAATGGGTATAAGCCCCATTCTATAGAATCTTCTGGTGGAAATGGAGCTGGTTTTAAATCTGGTGGATATGGTATGGGAGACATAAAAAAGGTTCCAAATCCGATACCGCAACATACAGTGCGTTATTGTTTAGCATATTATAATCGTCAGCAAGGATTCTATTCTAATCATCATCTTGGAGGATTGATTTTCGAAAACAATACGGCTTATAAAAATCCAAGTAATTATAATATGTTGAATCGAAAATCGTCAAATGAGGCTGTTGATGTACCTGGATATGGACATATTATTAAAAATAACTTATCATTAAGTCCTCGTAATTCGGGAGGTTTTCCACAACATTTAATTAATGTAGATAATACCCTTTCTGAAATTAAAAACAATTCATTTGCACCAAATGATTTGAATTTATCAGAGTCTGATTTTGAAAGTTTGAATGAACAAGAATTAATGGGATCTCGTAAATCTGACGGAAGTCTTCCTGATATAAATTTTTTACGCTTGACAAATCATGCAAATTTTCGTTTTTCTGGTATGGGCTGCTTTATAAATGAAGAGGCTGTTGATTATAGTTGGATACAAGAACCTGCTATTGTATTGGAAAACGGAGTGGCTCGTATTGTTGGTGAAGACTCTAAATCTTTTAATAAATTTTACGTTAATGGAGAAGAAGTAAGTATAGAGAATGGAATTGTGGATTTGACTTCAATGAGTGGTGAATTAAATTTGAAAGCAATAAGTGAAAATGGAGCGGTTACAACTCTTATTATTAATAAATGATAAATATTCATGCTATGAGAAACTTTTTTAACAATCTGTTTTTCTATCTTTTATTTTTAGGAATAGGTACTAATGTGTTAACCTCTTGCAAGGAAGAGGTGGAGAGTATATCTGAGTTATCTCTTGAACAAACTAAAATTCAGATAAAAGAAGGAGAGACAGTTACTGTGAAAATAATTGGTGGAAGTGGAAATTATCAGATTTCTTTATCAGATGAGAAATTAGCTGTTGCACAGATAGAAAATAATGAGATAAATATCCGTGCATTATTGACAGGTTGTGTAACTTTAACTGTTACTGATGAGAACGGTCAAACAGCACTTCTTAATATTATTATTATCTCTAAAATACTGGATTCAGATAAACCAAGGTTTGTTTGGACAAATAGTATTGCTCTAGATGAACCTAACGGTTGGGGATTGACAGTTTTTGGGAATAAGGTTGCTGTTACTTCTTGTGTGGAACAGATTCAATATGTATTAGAATGGGAGGGAGATTCTACAATGGGGAAGAAGTTAAATGCTTTTTTAACTACTTTAAAAAAGGGGGAAGCTCCTGTTAAAATAAAATTAACTGGACTTGAAATATTAGATATTAGGGAACAATGTTACTTTATTACTTTTTCTGTTGATAATAAGATTGGTGAACTTGTTTTTATAAAATAGTCATTAATTCTTTTAAGTTATTTTTATTAATGATTGATTTGCTTCAATTTGACGTGACGCTAATGTTGACAATACTTTGGTAAAAAATTGCTGAAGTATTGTCATTGAATTTGCGTAAGTTTTACCAATGAAAACGGTAGGGGCTTAGTTAATCAAGAAAAATATGATGCAAAACTTGGGAAATGAAATACTGATATATGGATTTTTCAATTGAAAACAATTTGAGCAATCCATATATTAGTATTTTTTTTAAGTCACATCTTTTATAAAGTTAATAGTTTCTAGGTTGAAGTTCTTAGACATCATTCATCTAATAAAGACCATTATTGGGATTATGCAGGAATGTGCAGGTTTTATTATTATTAAAGATACCCAAAGTACACTTATCAGTATTTACAACCGATTATTGCTCAATATTTTATAAGCAATAAGTCCGAAATATGG
>ENA-OPBS01003180-OPBS01003180.1-human-gut-metagenome-genome-assembly--contig:-NODE-3180-length-10590-cov-4.022591_pt1 | contig 10590 bp, 8 predicted proteins | sample MGYA00241074_ERZ501463 | MGnify/ENA primary metagenome ERZ501463 (study PRJEB25962, sample SAMEA2042578) | human gut metagenome | biome: human gut; feature: human-associated habitat; material: faeces...
AGCGAGGAATCCAGCCCTAATTTTTAGGCTCAAAAAGTTTTAGCGGACAGCAATAATTAAATATATTAAAGAAATCCACCCGGAGCCTTGCCTTATGGAACTAAATGTGAATCGGAATAATAAGGCATTGCAGTTTTATCAACACATGGGAATGAGAAAGTTGAGGGAAGGTGATTTCCCGATTGGAAACGGATATTACATGAATGATTATATCATGGGACTGGATATTTGAAACAAAAGAAATATAGCGAAATAAAAATAGGGTAATAAATGATTTATATAATTCATTTATTACCCTAGATTTTTTATAAGTATACTATGTTATCTACATATAATACTTATGCTACTTTTTCTAATTTCTTCATAATAGAGAAAATAAACAGAGCAGATAACAGACAGCAAACAATCAATACACTCCATACCATCCACAACTGCATACCACCCCACAGATAACCAATAATAGCAACCAGATAGTTACCAATAGCAGTAGCCACAAACCAGCCGCCCATCATCATACCTTTATACTTGGGAGGAGCTACTTTCGAAACAAAAGAGATACCCATTGGAGAAAGCAGCAATTCAGCAAAAGTCAAGACCAGATAAGTGGAGATCAGCCAGTTGGGAGAAACCAAAACATCCGGATTAATGCCTGCCGCTTCTACTTCTTTCGGAGTAGGAAGTCCCAAAGACCCAATGGCCAGAATCAAGAAACCACATGCTGCAATCACCATACCAATACCGATTTTACGTGGTGCGGAAGGCTCTTTTTTTCTTCTGGCCAAATAGCCAAAGACAGCCAAAGATACCGGAGTCAAAGCCACAACGAAGAACGGATTAAATTGCTGGAAGATTTGAGGAAGTATTTCCACTGTCGAATCCATGGAAGAATAACTCCATATTAATATGCCAAGGGAAGCCAATACAGCGACACCGGCAATCGCTTTACCACGTCCTGTTTTAGACTGGAATAAAGAGAACGCACCATAAACTACAATAATCAGAAGAACCAGATTCCATACATCAAATCCGATACGATCAAGCCCTGTTACAGATTGAGTAGTATAATCACGCGCAAAGAATGTCATTGTCAAACCATTCTGGTGGAATGCCATCCAAAAGAAAATTACTACGGCAAATACCAGTAACAAAGCTACAATACGTTCTTTAGTCTGTGCCGGAGTCAGTTCCGGTTCATTATAGTTATTCACTGCTTTAGCTTGCTTAGAATTATAGTCTGCATGTTTGAACATTGAACGACAACAAACATAAATTGCCATTGAAAGAATCAAAGAAATACAAGCCACAGCAAAACCATAATTATAGGCTTCAGACAATTTCTCTATATAAGTGGAACAGAAAGCGGACATATCACCGGTAAAACCTTGCGCAGCCTGCAAGCTACTAAGAGTAGCATTTCCTTCCGGAGTAATAGTACCATTAAGGAATTGATGCGCCAACGAAGGAATCTGAGCATTATAGGTGAACCCTGCGCCACCTAATATGTAGTTAGTCACCTTGGTAGCAGCAGTCGGAGCAAACAAAGCACCCACGTTAATAGCCATATAAAACAAGCTGAAAGCTGTATCACGCTTTGAACTATACTCTGGTGAATCATAAAGGTTACCCACCATTACTTGCAAGTTTCCTTTAAACAATCCTGTTCCGCAAGCAATCAAAAACAATGAACCAAACATCATCATTTTACCAGTAAGATTTGCCGCAGTAGGAATCGCCAAAAGGAGATAACCGACAAACATAACAACAATACCTGTCGTTACCATTTTACCATAACCACATTTATCAGCTAAAATACCGCCTACAAGTGGCATAAAATAAACTGCTGCTAAAAATGAGCCAAAAATAGTAGATGTTTCTGCTGCTGTGTAACCAAATTTTGCTTGCAAGAAAAGTGTAAAAATAGCAAGCATCGTGTAGTAGCCAAAACGTTCGCCCGTGTTAGCCAAAGCTAAAGCGTATAACCCTTTCGGTTGTCCTTCAAACATATAAAAAGAATATTAGATTAATAAAATTGATATTTCCTGCAAATATATACTTTTTTTGATTTATTCAAAGAATATGTAGCCATATTTACTTCAGAATAAATTGAAATTACTCTGCAAACAGGACACAAATTTCCGCTTTCGCTTCATGTATCAGATCTTCCGGAGCTATTTTTATCTGAAGTCCACGCACACCGGCACTTATATAAATATACGGAAAATGCCGGCATGTTTCATGGATATAAGTAGGGAAATGCTTTTTCATACCAATAGGCGAACACCCTCCCCGAATATATCCGGTTAACGGCAAAAGCTCTTTCATAGGGATCAAATCACACTTCTTATTACCGGAGGCTTTAGCTGCCAGTTTTAAATCGACTTCATGCTCTCCAGGAATAACGCAGACAAAATATCCGCTTTTATCACCATGCAATACGAGAGTCTTAAATACCTGTTCTATATTCTCACCCAAACTAGCTGCTACGTGTACAGCACTTAAATCCTTTTCATCTACTTCATAAGGAATAAGCTCATAAGTTATTTTGGCTTTATCCAATAGTCGGGCTGCATTTGTTTTATTGATTTTCATTTTCGGTATGTTTTTAGCATAGATTAAAGCCCCAGTTCTTCGCGAAGAAACTTTGGCGTATATCCTTTAGTACTCTTCACTACCTCTTCCGGCGTTCCGTAACTTAAGAGTTCTCCCCCACCCTTACCACCTTCAGGGCCCATATCAATAAGGTAATCCGCCATTTTTATCACATCCAGATTATGTTCGATAACAATAACTGTGTTTCCTTTATCGACAAGTTTGTTCAGTACACCCATTAGCACCCGGATATCTTCGAAATGAAGTCCCGTAGTCGGTTCATCAAGAATATAAAGAGTTTTTCCCGTATCACGTTTTGAAAGTTCCGTTGCCAGTTTCACACGCTGGCTCTCTCCGCCGGAAAGAGTGGTAGATGATTGCCCCAGCTTAATGTAGCCTAGTCCGACATCCTGCAATACTTTAATCTTGTTCAAAATTTGCGGAACATTCTCAAAAAATTCAACGGCACGGTTAATCGTCATATCAAGCACATCGGCTATGGACTTTCCCTTGAAACGGACTTCCAATGTTTCCCGGTTATATCGCTTGCCATGACAAACTTCACAAGGTACATATACATCAGGCAGGAAGTTCATTTCAATCGTCTTATAGCCGTTTCCTGTACATGCTTCACAACGTCCGCCCGAAACATTAAAGGAGAAACGTCCCGGTTTGTATCCGCGAATCTTAGCTTCCGGAAGACCGACAAACAAGTTACGGATATCCGAAAATACCCCCGTATAGGTGGCCGGGTTGGAGCGTGGGGTACGCCCCAACGGGGATTGGTCTACATTGACTACTTTATCTATATTCTCCAATCCTTCAATAGAATCATATTCCAAAGGATCTTGTAATGAACGGTAGAATTTTTGTGAAAGAATAGGTTGTAATGTTTCATTAATCAAGGTTGATTTTCCACTCCCTGATACACCTGTGACGCAAATCAGTTTACCTAATGGAAATTCAACATCAACATTTTTCAGATTATTACCTTTCGCGCCTCTCAACCAGATAGATTTTCCATTCCCTTTCCGACGTTTAGCAGGGATTTCTATCTTCATTTTTCCATTCAAATATTGTGAAGTCATTGTATTCGTCTTCAACATTTCCGTTGGAGTTCCGGCAAAAACGACTTCTCCACCGAGACGTCCGGCTTTTGGCCCCATGTCAATCACATAATCGGCAGCCAGCATCATATCTTTATCATGTTCCACTACAATTACGGAGTTTCCCATGTCACGAAGTTCTTTCAACGAATTAATAAGACGCAGGTTATCACGCTGATGCAAACCAATACTCGGTTCATCCAAGATATATAGTACATTCACCAACTGCGAGCCAATCTGTGTAGCCAAACGGATACGTTGACTTTCACCACCGGAAAGACTCACCGAACTACGGTTCAAAGCAAGATAATCCAATCCGACATCTAACAAGAATTTCAGACGCGTACGAATTTCTTTCAAAATTTCTACAGAAATCTTCTTCTGTTTATCGGAAAGATATACATCAACTTTCATTAACCAATCATATAATTCGCTGATGTCCATATTCGCCAATTCGTTGATATTTTTATCATAAATACGGAAGTGCAAGGCTTCTTTATTCAGGCGAGCACCTTTACATTCGGGACAAACAGTTGTTTTTGCAAATTGTTCTGCCCATTTCTGTGCCGTAGCCGAAGCGTCTTTCTCTTGTAACATCTGAATATACTTCACCACCCCTTCGTAAGTGACAAAATAATCAGAAGAAGTACCGATCAGCGAGCTCTTGATTTTTATACGATCATCGGAACCATACAACACTTCTTCAATTGCATCATCCGGCAATTCCTTTACTGGGGTCTTCAGTGTTGCATCGTATTTTTCCAACAAAGCACCGATTTGCCAGAAGATCATAGCATTTTTATATTTTCCCAAAGGTGCTATGGCTCCTTCATAAATGGATTGTTCACAGTCGGGAATCACTTTATCCACATCAATCTGATTGACTACTCCCAGCCCTTTACACTTTGGACACGCTCCCTGAGGAGAGTTAAATGAAAAATTGTGCGGTGCCGGTTCACGATAAGACAATCCGGTGACAGGACACATCAGTCGCTTACTATAATGACGGATACTTTCCGTCTGTGCATCCAGAATCATCAACAAGCCGTCTCCCTGACGCATAGCCGTCGCTACACTCTGTTTCAGTCTTCTATCATCTTTTTCGGTAACGACCAACTTATCTATTACTACCTCTATATCGTGATTCTTGTAACGGTCGAGTTTCATACCATGAGTAATTTCACGCACTTCACCGTCTACCCGAACATAGAGATATCCTTTTTTACGTATTTGCTCAAAAAGCTCCCTATAATGTCCTTTACGTGTACGAATCAAGGGAGCCAACAAATAGATTTTCTTTCCTTTATAATCTTTCAGAATCAGACCGAGAATCTGCTCCTCGGTATATTTCACCATTTCTTCACCGGACAGATACGAATAAGCCACTCCCGCACGAGCATAAAGCAGACGGAGATAATCGTATATCTCAGTAGTAGTTCCTACCGTAGAACGCGGATTTTTATTCGTCGTTTTCTGTTCAATAGAGATCACCGGGCTCAAACCGGTTATTTTATCAACATCCGGACGCTCCAGATTACCCAAAAAGTTGCGGGCATACGCTGAAAAGGTTTCAATATAGCGACGCTGTCCTTCTGCAAATATCGTATCAAACGCCAAAGAAGATTTTCCACTACCACTCAATCCGGTAATCACAGTCAAGCTATTACGGGGAATCTCGGCATCAATATCCTTCAAATTATGTACGCGCGCACCATACACATTAATATATTCTGTTTCCTGCATATTCATATCCTTCCATAAATGTTGCAAAATTAATGTTTCCGCCCGAAATATGCTCCTAAAAAAGCACAATATTATTTTCTTAACTCAAATCTTATGAAGATATAGGGCATTATTTGTACCTTTGTTCCTTGATTTCAAGAACCAATAGTTATAATTTGATGAAACCGATAAACCGAATATTCTTATTTCTGCTTTTTATAAGCGTTTCATACGCCGTCAGTTATGCACAGGAGAACCAATCTTATTTCTTGCATACCATCGAAAAAGGACAGAGTTTATACTCCATTGCCAAGATGTATAATGTCACAACAAACGACATCATACGTCTGAATCCCGGATGTGATGAGAAAATTTATGCCGGACAAACCATTAAAATTCCCAAAGGAAAAGAAAGCCAGAAAGGAGAAACATTCCATACAATTCAAGCCGGAGAGACACTGTATAAACTGACAACAATGTACAATATATCTGCTAAGGATATATGTGAAGCGAATCCGGGATTGAGCGCTGAGAATTTCCGTATCGGACAGGTGATTCTTATCCCGCAAAAGGAGAAGGAACAGGTCGTTACCGCCCAAAAACCGACTGAGCAAAGTAATATTCAAGGTCCTGTGGTTCCCAGATGCAAAGAAATGCATAAAGTAAAACGCAAAGAAACAATCTTTAGCGTAAGCCGCGAATACGGAATCAGTGAAGAGGAACTGATTGCCGCTAATCCCGAACTTAAAAAAGGGATGAAAAAAGGACAACTTCTATGTATCCCCTACCCGGTGGCAACAACCACGCAACCCACCCTGAAAGAAGATCCATATGCTATCCCTCCAAGTAACAGCGAACTTTTCCGCGAAAGTAAGGAGACTCCCAAGAAGATGTCGACTATTAAAGCCGCATTGATACTGCCTTTCCAGGAAGACAAACGTATGGTGGAATACTACGAAGGTTTTCTTATGGCAGTGGATAGTCTGAAACGTACAGGTACTTCTTTGGATTTATATGTATATGACAGTGGAAAAGAGGTTTCTACCTTGAATGCGATTCTTTCAAAGAATGAGATGAAGAAGATGGATGTTATTTTTGGGCCGATGCATCAGAAGCAAATCAAGCCACTGTCTGATTTCGCAAAAAAGAATGATATACGTCTAGTGATTCCTTTCTCTCAAAAGGGTGAAGAGGTATTCAATAATCCGGCTGTTTATCAGATCAATACGCCACAATCTTATTTATATTCAGAAGTTTACGAGCATTTCACACGTCAATTTCCCAATGCGCATGTTATCTTTATCGAGCCTATCAGTGCCGACAAAGAAAAGGCTGAATTTATCAGTGGCTTGAAACAAGAGCTAAAGAATAAGGGCATCTCCATGCAAACGGTCAACGAGAATGCAACAAAAGAAACGTTGAAAGCAGCGCTCCGCAATGATAAGGAGAACATCTTTATTCCTACCTCAGGAAAAAATGTATTGCTTATTAAAGTACTCCCGCAATTGACGCTGTTAGTCAGAGATAATGCAGGACAGAACATCCATTTGTTCGGCTATCCGGAATGGCAGACTTACACGAGAGATCATTTGGAAAGTTTCTTTGAGCTGGACGTGTATTTCTATTCTTCGTTTTATACGAACACACTATTCCCAGCTGCCGTGCAGTTTACCAACGCTTACCACAAATGGTACAGTAAAGACCTAAGCAGCAAGTATCCCAATTATGCAATGCTCGGTTTTGACACCGGATTCTTTTTCTTAAAAGGATTGTCACGTTATGGCTCGGAACTTGAAAATAATCTGTCTAAAATGAATCTGACTCCTATTCAAACTGGCTTCAAATTCCAACGTGTGAATAATTGGGGAGGATTTATTAATAAGAAAGTGTTCTTCATTCGTTTCACTAAAAACTTTGAATTAGTAAAACTTGACTTCGAATAATACGGAAAATGATAAAGATAAAACCATTTTTGATCGCAGGCCTTCTGCTAACAGGATTCACTCTCTCCGCCACTGCTCAGATCGGAGAGGCACGAAGCAATTTTTCTGTAGGTGTCAACGGAGGTGTCAACTTAAATAGTGCATCCTTCACTCCTACCATCAAACAGAACAGCCTGATGGGAATAACCGGAGGATTGACAGCCCGTTATATTTCTGAAAAGTATTTTGCCATGATTTGTGGGGCACAGGTCGAACTGAACTTCTCACAACGAGGTTGGGATCAATTATTTGAGATTCCAGGAGAAAATGGAGATATGGTAGAAGACCCCACTCAAATTTACACTCGTAAAATGAGCTACATTGATATTCCTTTCCTTGCACATCTAGCATTTGGTAATGAGAGAGGCTTACAATTTTTCATCCATGCCGGACCGCAAATAGGATTTCTCATTGGAGAATCAGAGAAGATTGAAGGAGTCGATATGAATAAACTCAATGATACCCAAAAAGCGGTATATGGTACTAAGATTCAGAATAAATTTGATTATGGCATTACCGGAGGCGGTGGTGTAGAGCTTAGAACGAAAAAAGCCGGTAGTTTTATAGTGGAAGGACGTTATTATTTTGCCTTATCCGATTTCTACAAGACAACCAAAAAGGATTATTTTGCCCGTGCAGCGCATGGAACAATTTCAATAAAACTCACTTATTTATTCGATTTGAAGAAATAAAACCCCTCCTACGCAAAAAGAATTTCCACATCTGCAAAGCATCGTTTTAAAGATGCTAAAGCGCAGCTTTAGATAGCAAAAAGCATAGCTTTAACTCCTATAAAGCTATGCTTTTTATCTATCATATTATTAACGAATTACTCAGAGAGTATAGGGAAAATTTTATCTTAATCTATCCGCAGCCTTTACCATCACTTCATCACGTCCGATAGCACGAACAGCCAATATATTCAGAATAATGGAAACAAGCGGCAAACACAAAGCCCACCCCACCCGAAACATATTCGCATCATTTTTCAATGCAAAATAGAAAGCAAGAAAAGCAATGTAATAGCCTACCAGCAATAAGCTGTTGAAAATCGTCATACGTATCTGCAACATACGATTCTTATATAAGAAAATTGTAGCTACGGCAACAATAGTACTAAGCAATAAGATGCAGAATAAGCCCCATGTAGACTCGTAAGCACCGTTTAGTTCTATTCCTAGAGCTTTAAAAGAGTGCTCTCCCATCGTATCAGTAAAATACCCCATCGGCAAGCACATTGCTGTAATCAGCAAACCTGTAACAATCAGTAAATAAACTGTTTGAATTCTTTGAATCATAAATAGTATAAATAGTAGTTGAGTTAAACAATAATAGCCAAGCAATAAGGAGCAGGGATTGTCATCCCACTTACTACTTGACTATCAATTCTTTCGTCAGAAAATAAATTACTGAAGTTTTTCCTTTTCCTTTGCCGGATTTCTATAATATATTTTCCCTTCGATGTATTCTTGCGTAGCAATCAAGTCCGGTTTCGGCAACTTCTCATAATAACGAGAAATTTCGATTTGCTCTCTATTCTCAAATACTTCTTCCAAGTTATCATTGTAAGAAGCAAACTCTGCCAATTTCTTAGAAAGGTCGTTCTTGATTTCCACGCTGATCTGGTTAGCACGCTTACCAATAATAGCAACAGTTTCATAAACATTTCCTGTATCGGCACAGAGTTCCATCATGTCACGGGTTACCGTTGTAGCAGGAGCATTCGTTTTTTTGTAGTCCATAAATCTATTTAAATTTAGTCTTTAATTACTTTTTGTGATTCATTAAATATTTTCTCAGCCTCTTTCAAGTACTTGCTTTCCGGAAACTCATTCTTAAAAGCATAATACTCATCAACAGTTTCACGATAACGATCCGCCTTTTTATCTTCCACGCTATAAATAGCCATTTCGTATCTTGCACGCAGAATTAATATAGAAAGTTCTTCGCGATAATCGGTATAAGGATAATCTTTCAGTGCATTCTGAGCCGTGATTACACAAGACTCATAATTATTACCCATATAATTACCCAAATTATAATATAGTTTTGCCGAATAAAGTTCTTTCAACACCAGCTTATCCTGCAAAGCAAAAATCATATCCTGAGCTTCCTGCTTCTTGACACTATTCGGAAAGTATTCCATGAACATCTGTAATTGTTGGATAGCCTGATAAGTACTCGATTGGTCCAGACGTGGTTCCGGAGTATCCAAGAACAAGGCCTTACCTGCATGGAAACGTGCCAATTCGGTAAATGTGCCACGCGGATATGTATTAAAATAGGTGATAAATGTCTGGGCTGCTGTCTGATAATCTTTCTGATTATAATAGCTCATACCCAACATATACAAGGATTCTTCCGCTTTATCGGTTCCTTTAAGAATGGTTATTAACTCGTTCAGCAAAGTAGCTGAGCGGTTATACTGCCCTTTCGCAAAATAGTTTTTGGCGGCTTCGTACTTGTATTCGTAATCGGTGCTTTTCAGCAATTTATTATACTCTCCACATGATGTCAGAGTGGCTGCCGCAAGCAAAGTTATAATGATATTTTTCTTCATCCTATTTAAAAATAATGCGCAAAGTTACTTATTCGCTGGGAATTTAGCAATTAATCTATGTTTTTTAATACATAAAAGGCGTTAAACATCGACAAAAGGGGAGAAAATAACGGCGAACCGGAAACAATATACGGTGAATAAACTGCACATCACTTAAAAGCGCAACCTATTCACCGCATATTATTTACAATTCATTTTCTACTGTCTACATTTCAGCTATAATACTACAATTTATACAAATCGCTTGCCGCCAACAGGTCGACTTTCTTTTCTTTCAGCACTTCGATGCATTTATCCAGATTGCTGGGGCGAATCACCACATTTGCAATATTGTTGTTAGCAAATGAGTACATATATTCAATAAACACTCCTTCAGCAGACAAATATCCCAGTACCTTTGCCAAAGCTCCTGGTACGTTCGGACAGCTAATGCCGACCACATCAGTCACATTCACTGCAAAATGATTGTCTTTTAAGGCTTTGTATGCTCTATCCGGATCGGATACAATTCCACGCAGAATGCCAAAATCAGCATTTTCGGCGATGCACAAGGCAGAAAGGTTGATATTTTCTTTTGCCAGCACTTCAGTCACTTCCGTCAAACGACCTGACTTGTTTTCCAAAAAGATAG
>ENA-OPBS01003183-OPBS01003183.1-human-gut-metagenome-genome-assembly--contig:-NODE-3183-length-10583-cov-1.860277_pt1 | contig 10583 bp, 8 predicted proteins | sample MGYA00241074_ERZ501463 | MGnify/ENA primary metagenome ERZ501463 (study PRJEB25962, sample SAMEA2042578) | human gut metagenome | biome: human gut; feature: human-associated habitat; material: faeces...
TGCTTCGCTGCGCTCAGCATGGACAAGCAGTTGGCAGGAGATTCTTCAAGGCAAAATGACATCGTGCCCCATAAGGGGATATATCCGATTAGCAAAAGATTCTTCCTTCCTGCGGTCGTCAGAATGAAATCATGTCATTCCGAGCGTATGCGAGGAATCTCCATAATTATTAATGGAAGAGGTTTTCTCGCTTTTCCTTATAGAAGAAGTTGGAATTTTTCGCAACATTTTGTACGATGCGGAAAGATGGTTGCTCCGACACGGTATAAAACAAAAGGCTATTCATATTGAATAGCCTTTTGTTTGTGTATCAAGGTTTCCCTATCGAATAATTTTGATAACGGTAGGAGTCGCCGTGTCCGGATTCTGAACTTTCACGAAGAAAATCCCGGTAGGTAAATTATCGATCTGCACCGCTTCTTTGTCGGCTATCATTTCCCTGATTATCTGCCCGGCAGTATTGTATATCGTAATACGATTGCCTGTGCAGTTACCTGTGTGCAGTATTCCGTCGCTGTACCAGACGGGGAATTTTTCGGTTGTCGTTTGCGGTATGGCGCTGGTAAATTGGTCGTCCATCACTTCGCCCATGAGACTGTTGAGGTAGACTTCGAGAGCCGTATAGCCGTCGGCATTCACGTAATTATTGTCGGCGACATTCGGGTTGAGACCGTGGGCCTTTTCCCATTCGTCAGGCATTCCGTCTCCGTCGCTATCTGCCGGAACTACATAATCGGTCGAGTAGGAGAAGAACCCTTCGGCGTCGTTTTCCGAGTCGATGATACCGTTGCCTTTACTTCCGCTGTTATTGGTTGTCGTACCCGATCTTACCTCTTCCACGATACGGCGTTCCACGGCGTCGCGGTTTATTGTTCCCGCTTGGGCAAGAACTGTTTCATAAGCCTCTTGTGCTGTTTCATAATCGCCGGCAGCATAAGCGTAAGTATCGAAGTCGTACTCGCCGTAACGCATGGGAAGAGTCCATTTGTAGTAATTGAGTTTCGGAATGATGAGGGTATCGACACGGAGTTGAGCTTTTGTATAAGAATTTTCATCGGGAGAAACTCCATTCCAGTTATTGGAGGTAACAGATGAGTTGCCGTGCATGATATTTCCAGAGATGTACCATTGCGACGGTCCCCAAGATGTAGCTCCGTCGCGTTTGTAAGAAGGTGCGACAAAAGTCTGGCTCGTGGTGTTTTTACCCGGGCGGTAGTAGTTATTGACGAAGTTGCATTCATGAGCTGCGTTCAGTCCATTGTATTCGGTGATATTGGCCGTGTTTTCGCCACCATAACAGCCCAACCGGCTTCCCCAGTTATAGTTGACGTTGTTGAAGTATTCGATATATACGACATAGTCTTCCCCGCGAGCACCGTTGAAACGGCAGCTCCGGCTGTTGTTATGAGCCAGCAGGTTGTGATGTTAGGTAGCTGGTGAACCTCCCCATTGGCAACCATATCCGCGAGCTCCTTTGGAATGTCCGGCATTGTAAAGACCTTCGTGTATGATACAATATTGTACGGTATGGAAGTGCGAATCGAATACATTCATGTTTTCCTCTACCGACCAGCCGAATGTGCAATGGTCGAAGATGAAGTTGGTACAGTTTTCTGCCCCGCAGGCATTCTCGGCAATGATATTACCGTTGACGTCTTTTTGTCCGATACGGAATCGGATATTGCGTACAATGAAATTTTCAGAGCTTCCAAAGTTCACTTTGTTGTGAGTAATGACGATACCGTCGCCGGGTGCGGTTTGTCCGGCCAATGTCCAGTTCTTCCGGTTGACTTTCATTTCCGATTTCAGGACGATTTCTCCCGATACAGCGAAAACAATCGTCAGAGGGTCGTTTTTGTATTGTTGGAATGCCCAGCGCAACGACCCTTCGCCGTCGTCATTGAGATTGGTAACGGTTACGACTTTACCGCCTCGGCCTCCCGATGCATATTTGCCGAAACCTTCGGCTGTGGGAAAAGCAGTCAGTTGGGCTTTGCATTCGACGGCTTGACTTGTAATACCGCGTTTCGATACAGATTTTACACTCCATGTGGAGGTCTCGTCATCGATGTTATAGGTATTACTTGTTGTGAAAGTTACGAATTTCCCGTCTCGTAAAATCATATATCCCGCGGCTTCACCCGATGCCTCCCAAGAGATGGTGTGGCCCGAAAGCGAAGGGTTGGCCGGCTTGTTTATTGCTGAGAAAAGAGCTTCGGGGTCGAATATCTCTTCCGAATTTTGCTCCGAAAAGAGAAATTTTGTGTTGAAATAGGCCTCACGTTCCGTCTCGGTGGCTTGATGGCTCCAAGAAGCTCTTCCCGATGTATTGACGGGATTCCCGTCGGGGTCGATATTTTTGTACTCATAATATGATGCCGAATTTTCGGCGCCGTTCCAAGCAGCCCAACCGACACTTTTGATATGATTACCGAGTGTACAGTTCATAAAAACGGTTCCGCACTGTTCTTTCCACGGGCGTCCCAAGTAGTACGAGCCATCGGCAACTCCCGCATCGGCAGTGATATTGCAATTGTTGAAAAAGAGACCGGCGTAGAATGTCTCATTCGAGAGCGAGGGGTAAAGGACTTTTGTCATTTTCAAAGAAGCATCGGCTGCCGCGGTGATGTATCCGCCGCCGGGTACGCAGTTGATCGTACATGACTCGAACCATTCGAGTCCGCTGTCGTAGATAAAATCGGTCGCACCTTCGATGAGGCAGTTGTAGAAATACCCCCGACTGCCCGAGTTCGATTTATACGTATCCTGATAACCGCTCAATGTACAATTATTGAAGATGTGGGCATCTCCGGCTGTGTAAAGAGCTTCGGCTTGACCTACGTTACCCGACGTATTGCGTATGGTAAGGTTCTCGGCGTAGAATTTCTTGACAAAAACATTCAAAGCTGCACAATCCAGATAGTTATTGTCGGGATTCTTCTCTCCGCGGTCGATCGAAGAAGTGAGTATCGTCCCGTCTCGGCTTTCTCCGATAAGGCTGATGTATTTGTTTTTATCGACCGATGTCCCGGCGTAGATATTTTCATCATATACACCGTTGCGTATGAATATGATTCCGCGCGTACCCTCCGCTACGGCATCGATGGCTTCCTGCACCGAGGTGAAATCGCCGCTGCCGTCTTGTGCTACGGTACTGAATGTGCAGGCCGTATCGCCATCTTGGTCGTTATTGCTTTCGTCATCGTCGGGGTCATCGTAAGTAATATCCCCCACATCGGAAACCGGATTTTCCCGGGCATATTCGGCCTGTGCGGCCGAAATCGGTTCTCCGAATATCTGTATCTTGTGTATTTTTACGGGCTGTTGCTGTCCGTAAGGATCGATAGCCGTATTGAAGGCGGAATTTCCATCGGCATCGGTTTGGAATGTCGTCGTTCCGGGGTCTCCGTCCCAGATGCGCCAACGTAAAGAAACGTCGTGAGCGTCGATGATATTCTCCATGAAATAACCTTGATCGCTGTACACGGTGTATCCGTTTTTTTGTTTGTTGCTACCCATCCATACAAGGGGTTTCCATTCGCCGTCTCCGATTTTGTAATCGCATTTTACCCCGCGTCCCCATGATGATGACGACCATGACCATTGCACGCGCTCTACGTAGGGTATATGGTCGATTTCGAGCCAACCGTGCATACTGACTTTGTTCCCGGCCGAGTCGGTCGTTGCCCCGTCGCGGCATAAGTGCGCATAACCGGCTATGCCGTGTGTCGGTTTTCCTGCGGTATAAGTAATGCTGTCTTCGAGATAGACGGTGTGTCCCGGCTGGGTCCAGTCGTTTTTCTGTGTGGCGTTCTGTCCGTCGTAGAACTGGCGGGCAAATGCGGCCGTGGCAGCTGCAAAACCGTTGTAAGAGTTTTTGTTGGCAAAGGTGCTGTTATGAAAAAGCAGCGGGTAGGTATGTTCGCTTGTTTGTCCGTTCTCATATATAGGTACTTCGAGAATACCGTTATAGTATCCGCCCGTACTGTATGACGGACAATCTGTTCCCGTTTTACCTTTCCATGTATCGGGCATATCGGAGTCGGAAAAATCAATGTCGATAACCTTGTTGTAGGTCGATGCATTACTCCATTGTTCGACCACGCAGGGTGGATCGTATTGTTGAGCCTGTGCGTTGAATCGACAAAGCCCCAAGAGTGCTGTCGCACCTAAGAAGATGAGTCGTTTTTTCATGGTAAATTATTTTGTAAGTTTTTATATCAGTGTTCAAAGATAGTATATTATATGTATAAGGAAGTGTCTTTTTTGTGCAAAAACGTAAAAAAATTGGGCGAACTACCACATGTAGCCCGCCCAAATGAAGTCGGAATATATTTTTTAGTAAGCGAAGAGGGGATAAGCCTTCATTGTTTCGTTCACTTTTTCGCGCACGTCCTTAATGACCGAGTCGTTTTCGGGAGCTTTCAGTACCGTATCGATCATTTCTACGATTTCGAGCATGAGGTCTTCTTTGGCACCACGAGTTGTGATGGCAGGAGTGCCGAGGCGTATTCCCGAAGTTTGGAACGGTGAACGGCTGTCGAAGGGAACCATATTCTTGTTGGCGGTGATATCGGCGGCAACGAGAGCTTTCTCTGCAACCTTACCCGTCAATTCGGGGAATTTGGTACGTAGGTCGATGAGCATGCAGTGGTTGTCGGTACCGTTGGAAATGATTTTATATCCTTTGTCGATAAATGCTTGCGCCATGACGGCCGCATTTTTCTTCACTTGTGCCTGATATTCTTTGTATTCGGGTTGAAGAGCCTCTCCGAAAGCAACAGCTTTGGCAGCGATTACATGTTCGAGCGGTCCTCCTTGTACACCGGGGAATACGGCAGAGTCAAGGAGTGCCGACATTTTCTTGATTTCTCCTTTGGGTGTGGTTTTTCCCCACGGATTATCGAAATCTTTACCCAGCAAAATAATACCGCCGCGCGGTCCGCGAAGTGTCTTGTGGGTGGTGGAGGTAACGATGTGGGCGTATTTCAACGGATTGTCGAGCAACCCGGCTGCAATGAGACCAGCGGGGTGAGCCATGTCTATCATGAGGATTGCGCCTATTTGGTCGGCGATGCGTCGCATACGGGCGTAGTCCCATTCGCGGGAATAAGCCGATGCTCCGCCTATAATCAGTTTCGGGCGTTCACGCAGAGCGACCTCTTCCATCATATCGTAATCGACATATCCGGTATCTTCTTTTACGCCGTATTCGAGAGGTTGGAACATCAGTCCCGAGAAATTTACGGGAGAACCGTGCGACAAGTGTCCGCCGTGCGACAAGTTCAACCCCAAGAATTTATCACCGGGATTCAAAACTGCCATAAATACGGCCATGTTGGCTTGTGCACCCGAGTGGGGTTGTACGTTGGCCCATTCAGCTCCGAAAATTTCTTTCAACCGGTCTATGGCGAGTTGCTCCGACTGGTCTACCACTTCGCAACCTCCATAGTAACGTTTCCCGGGATAACCCTCGGCGTATTTGTTGGTCAAGCAAGAACCCATGGCCTGCATGACTTGGTCGCTGACAAAATTTTCCGAAGCGATAAGTTCGATCCCCTTCATCTGGCGTTGGCGTTCGCGTTCGATGATGTCGAAAATGGCGTTGTCTCTCTTCATTGTTTTGTGATTATAAATTTTAAATTCGGTGAATTTTTGAGAAGTGGCAAAGATAATCTTTTTTTATGGGTTATAACGTATGGCTGGGGAAAAATCGTTCTCATTTTTTCTTGACCGACCAGCCGAAATTTCCGATGGCTTCGCCTGTCTTGTAATAGTGTCCGTGAGAATATACCAGAAGTCCGGCTTTTTCCATATCGAATGCTCCCGTTTCAGGGTCGATATATGCGGTATCGGCGAGAACGCCTTCTACATCGGCTATGAACATATCGTGGCTACCCAGATGCAGGACTTCTCGCACTTTGCATTCGATGCTCAGGGGCGATTCTTTGATATAGGGGGCGGCGACTTTTCGGGAAGCGACAGGGGTGAGTCCGCATTCGGCAAATTTGTCATAGTCTTTGCCCGAGCGTACGCCGCACCAATCGGTAGTACGGGCCAACCCTTCGGTGGTGAGATTGATGACGAAAGCCATATTGCGTTCGACGATAGCGTGGGAGTAGCGTTCGGGACGAATGGAAACATAACACATGGGCGGATTACTGCATATCGTTCCTACCCAGCTGGCCGTGAGTACATTGTATTCTTTCTCGGTGGCGCCGCAGCTGATAAGTGCCGCCGGCAACGGGTAAATCATCGTACCCGGTTTCCACTCGACCTTTTCGCCCGAAGGAGCGATGATTTCTTTTTTCATGTGCAAATTATTTGAGCTTGATTTCTTCTTTCGAGATGGATTGTTCGCAATAGCGACATTTTACGACGACGTTGTCCTTGTCGATTACATCGAATACTGTCGCCATCGGTTCGTTGTTGGTGATGCATTTGGGATTGGCACACCGTATGATGTCATGCAAAGTATCGGGTAGACTTACCGTCTGTTTGTCGGTTACGGTGTAGTTTTTGATGATATTTATTTTTGCTTTGGGTGCCAGAATCGCGATTTTGTTTATATCTTCTTGTTTGAAGTATGTGTCGGCGATTTTTATGATTCCCTTTTTCCCTATTTTTTTACTACACAGGTTATTGCCGATCGTAATGTTCTTATCGAGGTGGTCGAGGTGGAGTAGCGACACGACTTTGAACAATTGTTCCGAAGGTATATGGTCGATGACCGTGCCGTTTTCGAGGGCGGCGACTTTCAGTTCTTTATCCGAGAGTTCCATAGTAGATGCGTTTTTGAGGTTTAGTCTTCGATTTTTATTCCAAGAACTTTGCATATAATGGCTTGGCGGGCGTAAAGGCCGTTCTTGGCTTGTTCGAAATAGTATGCTTTGGGATTGTCGTCGACGTCGTAAGCAATTTCGTTGACGCGCGGTAGCGGGTGTAGAATACGCAGGTTGGGTTTGCTGTTTTCGAGCATTTGGTTGCGCAGGGTATACACGTTTTTCACTTTTTCATATTCCATCAGGTCGGTAAATCTCTCGCGTTGTACGCGGGTCATGTACAGAATATCAGCTTGATTGATGATGTCTTCGGTAAAGTCGAGATGTTCTACATAGGGAATCCCCAGTTTATCGCAATAGATTTTGTATTCTTCGGGCATTTTCAGCTCTTCGGGTGCTACAAAATGGAATGTCGGGTGGAAATGCGACATGGCCATGAGCAGCGAGTGTACCGTGCGACCGTATTTCAAGTCGCCGACCATGGTGATATTGAGATTTTCGAGAGTACCTTGTAGGCCAGCCTTTCAAGTCTGCATTCAAAATGGCGGTGAACATTCTTTGCTTGACGCCTGGATTTTCCAGATTTAACGTGCGCAGAAGATCTTTCGCGTATTCGCGTTTGGTATTGCCGTCAGCGGGACAGGCGCTCTTCTCCACAGGAAGATCGTATTTGTTTTTGAAACCGATGATATCCGCCTCATCGACATACAAGAGAGGACGGATGAGTGTGAGATCCATGCGGTCCCAATAAGTCATCGGGGAGAACGTGTGGAAGCGCCCTTCAAAAATTAACGAGAGCAGCATGGTTTCTACCACATCATCCTTGTGGTGGGCATAGGCGATTTTATTACAATTTAATTTTTGATAGGAATATCGTACAACTTTTTATCATTTATTCCATCGGGTCAAATCCGAACCATTTGATAGATGTCTCTTTCAAGAATCCTTCATCCTTCAACTCACCTTGGCACAGAGAGAACAGGGGTTGCTTTCTTTTCTGTCCTGAAAGATGATTTTAGAAATCTCTGTAGGAACAACAGTGTAGGGAACTTCCAATTTGTCACAAAGCTGCTGTATTTTATCCGTGTGGAAATCTCCAAATCCCATGTCCACTGTGATTGCTTCTAGCTCAAAAGGATTTGGATAAAAACGTCTCAACCCTGCCAATGCATATAAGAGTGTCAGACTGTCTTTTCCGCCGGAGATTCCCACAGCGATTTTGTCTCCTTTTTCTATCAGGTGAAATTCATCGACTGCTTTTCTAGTGATGCTCAACAACTGTTGATATTTCATATCTTGTATTTATCCTCCATAGTTTTTTGCGGAACTGGGAAAACCCTCAAAATTAGTTTTTTTATCCCAGTATCGCTCGATACGATAACGAGTTTATTATATCGAATTTATGTTAAAAAAGATAGGAAAAAATTTAAAAATCTGTGACAAATATTAAAATTCATGTTATAATTTTACCAGCTATTTCTAAAAGTGGAGGTTGGTTATGAAATTCCGTTGGGATAACAAATACTTGTATTGGGGTGTAACTGGGTTTGTCGTAGTGGCAGCCAGTATGCTTTTTTATTTCGGAATTTTCCAGATGGGCGTTTTAATTCGCGGTATCAGTATTTTTCTTCATATACTTATGCCAATCCTCTATGGAGCCGCGATTGCTTATCTGATTTGTCCAATCACCAATTTTCTGGAGAGAAAGGTATTCTTTCGATTCCTAGAGCACAGGCATTTTCATCTCTCCAAACGCATAAAGAGCGTGGTGCGCTATGTGAGTATTTTGCTTTCTCTCGTATTTATGTGCTGTATTATCTATTCACTGCTGATGATGCTGTTGCCTGAGCTAATACGAAGCATTGTGAATATTATCTATAATTTTCCAAGTTATATTTTAAGCGCACAGAAATGGATTAATGATGTTTTAGAAGGGAATTCTCAGCTCCATTCTTTTTTTCAAGAATTTCTCAGCCAGTATTCTGTGAAGATTGAGGCCTATCTCACTGGTAATATTCTGCCTAAACTGCAAGAGACGTTGCAGAATTTCTCAGAGGGCGTTTTTGACATGCTCAATGTGCTGAAAAATTTATTGATCGGAGCGATCGTATCGGTTTATATTTTGGCCGACAAAGAAGGGTTTGTAGCCAAGAGCAAGATGTGGCTCTACTCTTTTTTATCCCCGGAAAGGGCAAATGTGGTGATTCGCAGCATGAGATTCACCCACAAAACTTTCGGCGGCTTTATCAATGGTAAACTTCTGGACTCTCTGATTATTGGGATTCTCTGCTATATAGGGACCAATCTGATCGGAACTCCTTACGCCACATTGATCAGCGTCGTCGTAGGTGTGACAAATGTAATTCCATTTTTCGGTCCCTATCTGGGAGCGATTCCCAGTGCCATCCTGATTTTATTGGTGGACCCAATACAGTGTATCTATTTTGTGATTTTTGTTTTCGCGCTTCAGCAGTTTGACGGAAACATTTTAGGACCGAAAATTCTAGGAGAGTCCACAGGACTGTCCAGTTTCATGGTGATCCTGGCAATTTTAATGGGAGGCGGACTGTTCGGAATTTTTGGCATGTTTGTAGGAGTGCCGGTTTGTGCGGTGTTGTACGCGATGACCTGGAAAATTATTCGAAGGTCTCTGAAAAAGAGAAAACTGCCGACGGATGCAGTGGATTATTATAATATTGACTGTCTAGATCCTAAGACTTTGCAGCCTCAGAAGATGGAGAATTTAAATTTGAGGAAAAAACATCACAGTCATAAAAAGAGAGCGGAGGAGAAAGAAGAAAATCATGAGAATGGTGATACAGAGAGTAAATCACGCGAGCGTGACAGTAAATGAAAAAGTAGTGGGGAAAATTGAAAAAGGCTTTGTGGTGCTGATCGGTGTCGGACAAAATGACGACCGACAGACTGCTGATAAGTATTTAAAGAAGATGCTAGGCCTTAGAATTTTTAAGGATGAAAATGACAAGACAAACTTGTCTTTGAGCGATGTGAAGGGACAGCTGCTGATGATCTCACAATTTACGCTCTACGCGAACTGCAGGAAAGGAAACCGTCCCAGTTTCATAGAAGCCGGAGCGCCGGACATGGCGAATGAGCTCTATGAGTATATGGTAGAAAAAGCCAGGGAACAGGTTTCCGTAGTCCAGACAGGATGTTTTGGGGAACACATGAAGGTGAGTCTGGAAAACGATGGCCCATTTACAGTGATTCTGGATGAATCGCTGATGGGATAGATTGGAATGGGAGCAAACCAAAATTAAAACAACGAAGAGGGTGAGAGTATGAAGAAAAGAAATTATGTGTATGGTCTGTTTCTTATTCTTATGCTGTGCTTTGGTTTAGGCACAATGTCATATGCGGAGGTGACAGTTCACGCCGCGGCTGTGAAAAAGCAAAATGGCTGGGTCACGGAAAACGGTAAGAAGTATTACTATATCGACGGACAGAAAGCAAAGGGGAAGACGAAAATAGGTGGGAAAACCTACTATTTTAATTCTGTGCATGGCTATATGCAGACTGGATGGTATAAGACATCGGCAGGAAACTATTATTATTTCGGCGACGATGGTGTCATGCGTACCGGTGTTCAAGAAATCGAATCTGTACAGTATTACTTCAAGAGTTCTGGAAGAATGACTCAAGATGAGATTGTCACAGTAAAAGGAAAAAAGTATTATTACGATAAAGAAGGAAAGCTGTACAAAAGTGGTTGGCTGAAGGACTCTAAGGGAGAATACCGCTATTTCTACCGCAAGGATGGCCATATGCTCACAGGCTGGA
>ENA-OPBS01003185-OPBS01003185.1-human-gut-metagenome-genome-assembly--contig:-NODE-3185-length-10579-cov-5.336184_pt1 | contig 10579 bp, 10 predicted proteins | sample MGYA00241074_ERZ501463 | MGnify/ENA primary metagenome ERZ501463 (study PRJEB25962, sample SAMEA2042578) | human gut metagenome | biome: human gut; feature: human-associated habitat; material: faeces...
GAACAATCTACAATAAAGCGACAGAGATGAATACGCTGATCAATGAGCTGACATTATATTCTAAGATCGATACGAATAAGATCCCTTACAATTTTAATATCGTGTCGGCGAATGAATATTTCAACGACTGTGCGGATGACCTGTCGGTTGAACTGGCAGCACAGAATGTAGGATTTGGTTATTTTAATTATGTAGAGAAGAATGTACGGATCATTGCAGACCCGGAGCAGGTAAAACGTGTGATTCACAATATTGTCAACAATTCGTTGAAATATATGGACAAACCAAAGGGAATGATCAATCTGCGTGTCAAAGATGTAGGAGATTTTGTACAGATTGAACTGGAAGACAACGGAAAAGGAATTGCAGCAAAAGACCTGCCGAATATCTTTGACCGATTTTATCGGACCGATGCGTCGAGAAATTCGTCCACCGGAGGAAGTGGAATCGGTTTGTCTGTAGTAAAGAAGATTGTAGAAGAACACGGCGGTAAGATCTGGGCAACAAGCAGAGAAGAGACCGGAACGACAATGTATTTTGTACTAAGAAAGTATCAGGAGGTACCAGTCAATGAGTAAGATATTAATAGTAGAAGACGAAGAAGCAATTGCAGATCTGGAACGGGATTATCTGGAACTGAGCGGGTTCACTGTAGAGGTTGCAAATGACGGAGATATAGGACTTCAGAAAGCACTGAACGAAGATTATGATCTTCTGATCCTGGATCTGATGCTGCCGGGAACAGACGGATTCGATATCTGCCGTCAGGTGCGTGATGTGAAGAATACACCGATCGTGATGGTATCTGCGAAGAAAGATGATATCGATAAGATCAGGGGACTGGGGCTCGGTGCGGATGATTATATGACAAAGCCGTTTAGTCCAAGTGAACTGGTGGCGAGAGTAAAAGCGCATCTGGCAAGATATGACCGTCTGACCGGAAGTGCGGCAGAGAAGAATAAAGTGATCGAGATCAGAGGACTGAAGATTGATACAACTGCAAGACGTGTGTGGGTGAACGGAGAAGAACGTACATTTACGACGAAGGAATTCGATCTGCTGACATTCCTTGCGAGCCATCCGAACCACGTATATTCGAAAGAAGAGTTATTCCGGGAGATCTGGGATATGGAATCCATCGGGGATATCGCAACGGTAACGGTGCATATCAAGAAAATCCGTGAGAAAGTAGAAGTGGATACATCCAACCCGCAGTATATTGAGACGATATGGGGCGTTGGGTATCGGTTTAAAGTATAAAAATATAACAAAATATTTTGAAATGCAAAAACCCCACGGAGGTGTACCAGACTTCCGGGGGTTTTTATTCAATTTTACATGGGAGAATAAAATCCAGAAAAACATCTCCTTTCCGTACCTTTTGTTGGAGTCGGTAACAAGTAGATTGCACTATAATATAAAATAATATTTTATACTTAAAAATATATAACTTAAAATTTATACAAATATGGTATGATAATATAAAATAATAAAAAAACGAGGAACAACATATATGATCACAAGCACATCCAATGCCAGAATCAAACGTCTGGTAAATTTAAAAAAGAAGAGAAAACTAAGAGACGAAGAGGGCGTCTTCCTTGTAGAAGGAATCCGCATGTTCCGGGAAGTGCCGCTCGACAAGTTAAAAGAAGTCTACGTATCTGAATCCTTTTACAGAAAAGAAAAAGATACCGTAAAAGAAGTCCTGAAAGATTCGAAAATAAGAGTGGAGGAACTGACAGATACCGTATTCTCACATGCGTCAGATACCAAGACCCCGCAGGGCATCCTGTGCGTGGTGGAGCAGATGAATCACAAAATCAGCGAACTGACTTCAGCAGAGTGTCCGCTGATCATGGTATTAGATCATCTGCAGGATCCGGGTAATCTGGGAACGATTCTGCGTACGGCAGAAGGCGCCGGTGTAACAGGAATTCTAATGGACAGGGAATGCGTCGATATCTACAATCCGAAAACGATCCGCTCGACCATGGGATCGGTATACCGTATGCCGTTTGTATACGTGGAAGATCTGGGTAAGGGAATCCAGGATTTAAAAGACAAAGGTATTACGACCTATGCGGCACATCTGGAAGGAAAGCATTCCTATGATGAAGAGGACCTGACGAATCCATGTGCATTCCTGATCGGGAATGAGGGAAATGGACTGAGACGAGAGATTGCAGATATGGCAGACTGCTATATCAAGATCCCGATGCTTGGTCAGGTAGAGTCGTTGAATGCCGCAATCGCCTCTTCTGTGCTGATGTTCGAGGCTGCAAGACAGAGAAGGAAGGCAGATTAATCTCCTGAAACCACTTTTATACAGAATATTTATCTGTATATTACATAAAATGAGATACAATCCACTCATTTTGCACAAGAAAATTGCTTTCTTTATCAGAGTATAGTAATATAGTGAACAAGAAATAATATATACGGAAAAGAGAGGACGGCTTATGAAAGTGATCTATTGGCTGGCGATATTTATTGTACTGCTGATCATTGAAATTGCGACGATGGGACTTACCACCATCTGGTTTGCCGGAGGCGCACTGATCGCATTCTGTGCGGGGTTTGTCGGCTTTGGACTGGGCGTTCAGGTTGGTACATTTATCGTAGTTTCGCTCCTGCTTCTGCTTCTGACGAGACCACTTGCGGTGAAGTACTTTAATCAGGAGAGACAGAAGACGAATGCAGAAAGCCTGATCGGCCAGCAGGCATTGGTGACAGAAGACATCGATACGATAAAGGCCAAAGGGCAGGTAGAGATCCGGGGCCAAATCTGGTCGGCGAAGACGGATGAGCCGGACGGAACAATCCCGAAGAACACAGTTGTTGTAGTAAATGGTATTCAGGGCGTGAAACTGATCGTGCGTGCCAGAGAGGAGTAGAGTATGATTTTTGGATTGATTTTATTAGCGATTATTATCTGCGTGGTGATTTCCTGTGTAAAGATAGTCAGACAGGCGCAGGCATTGGTTATTGAAAGACTGGGGGCATATCAGGCAACATGGGGAACCGGACTTCACTTTAAGATTCCGATTTTTGACCGTGTGGCAAGAAGAGTGGATCTGAAAGAGCAGGTAGTGGATTTTGCACCGCAGCCGGTTATCACAAAAGATAACGTAACGATGAGAATTGATACCGTTGTATTTTATCAGATCACGGATCCGAAGATGTTCTGTTATGGTGTGGCAAATCCGATCATGGCGATTGAGAACCTGACAGCTACCACACTTCGTAACATCATCGGAGATCTGGAATTAGATCAGACACTGACATCCAGAGAGACGATCAATACGAAGATGAGAGCGTCTCTTGATGTGGCGACAGATCCTTGGGGAATCAAGGTAAATCGTGTAGAACTTAAGAACATCATTCCGCCGGCAGCTATTCAGGATGCAATGGAGAAGCAGATGAAGGCAGAGCGTGAACGCCGTGAAGCCATCTTACGTGCCGAAGGTGAGAAGAAGTCTACAATTCTTGTGGCAGAAGGTCACAAAGAGTCTGCAATTCTGGACGCCGAAGCTGAGAAGCAGGCAGCCATCCTGAAAGCCGAAGCACAGAAGGAAGCAACGATCCGTGAGGCTGAAGGTAAGGCAGAAGCCATCATGAAAGTACAGCAGGCAAATGCCGATGGAATTCGTTTCCTGAAAGAAGCAGGAGCCGATGAGGCTGTTCTTACCATGAAAAGTCTGGAAGCATTTGCAAAAGCTGCTGATGGAAAAGCAACGAAGATCATCATTCCGTCAGAGATCCAGAGCATTGCAGGTCTGGTAAAATCTGTTACAGAGATTGGCGCAGATGATAAAAAAGAAGAAAAGTAGACAAAAGACATAAGATAAAAGTCAAAGAATAAAAACGAGGTACAAAACAATGGATTTAAAAGGCAGAAATTTCCTGACACTGAAAGATTTCACACCGGAAGAGATCACATATCTGCTTGATCTTTCCGCAGAATTAAAAGAAAAAAAGAAAAAAGGAATTCCGGTTGATAAATACAGAGGAATGAATGTGGCATTGATCTTTGAAAAGACCAGTACCAGAACCCGCTGTTCTTTCGAAGTAGCTGCTCACGATATGGGTATGGGAACGACTTACCTTGATCCTTCAGGATCACAGATCGGGAAGAAAGAAAGTATCGAAGATACAGCAAGAGTTCTCGGAAGAATGTTTGATGGAATCGAGTATCGTGGATTTGGACAGGAGATTGTGGAGGAACTGGCCAAATATGCAGGCGTTCCGGTATGGAACGGACTGACGAATGAGTATCATCCGACACAGATGCTGGCGGATATGCTGACGATCCGTGAACATTTCGGACATCTGAAAGGTATCAAACTGGTATACATGGGTGATGCAAGATACAATATGGGCAATTCCCTGATGATCGCATGTGCCAAATTAGGTATGCATTTTGTGGCATGTACGTCTAAGAACTATTTCCCGAATGAGGAACTGGTAGAGACTTGCAAAGGATATGCCAAAGAGACAGGAGCAACCATCACACTGACAGAAGATATCGAAAGCGGAACCAAAGATGCAGACGTTATCTGTACGGATGTATGGGTATCCATGGGTGAGCCGGACGAAGTATGGGAAGAACGTATCCGCGAACTGTCCCCATACAAGGTGACAAAGAAAGTAATGGCAAATGCAGGAGAACAGGCAATCTTCTTACACTGTCTGCCGGCATTCCACGATCTGAAGACAAAGATTGGTAAACAGATCCATGACAAATTCGGTCTGGACGATATGGAAGTTACAGATGAAGTATTTGAGTCTCCACAGTCAAAAGTATTTGACGAGGCAGAGAACCGTATGCATACGATCAAGGCTGTCATGGTGGCAACACTTGGTGAAAGAGAGTAGGCAAGATCAGACAGATTATGAAATCAGAAATATTACGTTTGTTAAAAGAAAGCGATACATATATTTCCGGACAGCAGTTGTGCGAACAGTTTCAGGTATCCAGAACGGCCATCTGGAAAGTGATCGACCAGCTTAAAAAAGAAGGTTATGAGATAGAGGCGGTGCGCAACAAAGGCTACCGCCTTATCGACAGTCCGGATGTTATGTCAAAAGCAGAGATTGAAAGTCTTGTAGACACAAAATGGGCAGGAAAAAATGTCGTATATTACGATGAAATTGACTCGACCAATAATCGTGCCAAAGAAGCCGGAGATAACGGGGCTGCTCACGGTACTTTATTCGTGGCAGATATGCAGGTGGCAGGAAAAGGCCGCAGAGGCCGTGTCTGGAAATCACCGTCCGGAAGCAGTATCTATATGACGATCCTGTTGTATCCGGATATTCCGCCGGTAAAGGCACCACAGCTTACGTTACTTATGGCGATCGCTGTGGCAGAAGGTATCCAGGAAGTGACCGGACTTGAGACGAAGATCAAGTGGCCGAATGATATCGTGGTGAACGGCCGGAAGATCTGCGGTATTCTGACGGAAATGAGTACGGAGATCGACTATATCAATCATGTCGTGATCGGTGTCGGAATCAATGTGAATCAGGATACATTTCCGGATGATATTAAGGCAACGGCTTCCTCACTTAAGCTGGAACTCGGAAAGAGCGTAAAGCGTTCCGAGCTGATCGCAGCAGTGATGAAGAGCTTTGAAAAATGCTATGAGATCTTCATTGAGACGGAAGATCTGTCGGGCTTACAGGAACTTTATAATTCCATGCTGGTGAACCGGGATCAGGAGGTCAAGGTCCTGGAACCAGGAAATGAATATAAAGCGCACGCCATCGGCATCAATCAGACTGGAGAACTGATTGTAAGAACGCCGGATGGGAAAGAAAAAGAAATCTATGCCGGAGAGGTATCAGTTAGAGGTGTTTATGGGTATGTATGATGAAAAAGTGGTGCTTTGCGGCGCCAATTCATATGAAGAAAAATATTATCTGAATCCGGATTTTGAACAGCTCCCGGATGATGTAAAGAATGAACTGAAGATCATGTGCGTGTTGTATGTGCATGATGTAGGAGGAATCCTGACGCTGGTATTCGAAGAGAACGGGGAATTATGCTTTGAAGTAACCTCCGATGATTTTGACCCGATGTTCGATGACATTGGAAGCCAGCTTAAGATCAAGCAGCTGCAGAGAGACAAGCAGGATCTTCTGCAGGCATTGCAGTTATATTATAAAGTATTCTTCCTGGGTGAAGAGATAAACAGCGAAGAGTAACTATAAGGAAACAGACAAAACAGGAGGAGAAAGATGCTTCTTGTAATCGATGTAGGAAATACGAACATTACACTCGGAGTGTTTAACAAAGACGAATTATTTGGCACATTCCGTATGAAGACAAAGCAGCCGAGAACATCGGATGAATATGGAATTACTTTACAGGAACTGGTAGAAAGACACGGGATCGAAAGCTCGAAGATCAATGCAGTGATCCTTGCATCCGTAGTGCCGGATGTGATGCATTCACTCGGCAGTGCGATTATCAAATATTTCGGCGTAAAGCCGGTGGTTGTATCTGCAGGAATTAAGACGGGAATCCGTATCGTCACGGAGAACCCGAGACAGGTCGGCCCGGACCGTATCGTAGATGCAGTCGGTGCTTACACCTTATATGGTGGACCGGCGATCGTGGTAGACTTCGGAACGGCAACGACATTTGATGTGATCGGCCCGGACGGAACATTTGAGGCGGGCGTGATCGCACCGGGAATCCGTACTTCGGCACAGTCTCTCTGGGGAGAGGCAGATATGCTTCCGGCAATCGAGATCCGCAAGCCGAATTCCATTCTCGCAAAAGAGACGATCACGGCAATGCAGGCAGGCCTTGTATATGGTCAGATCGGTCAGACTGAATATATCATTAAGCGTATGAAAGAAGAGTCCGGCTACCCGGATGCAAAGGTTATTGCAACCGGCGGACTTGGCAAGATGATTGCGAATGAAACAGACATGATCGATGTGTATGATTCACAGCTTACGTTAAAAGGACTTCGGTTCATTTACGAAAAGAATAAAAAAAGTAAATAATCTACGGTGTTGATAATGTAGACTTTCAGAGAAATGTGCAGCACTATATATCAAGATGGTTCCGCCAGTGTAAGAGTGGGGCTATCTTAGCTGATATATAGTGCTGTGTGTTTCTTGCAGGAAATGAAGTATAATTGTGAGAAGAATGATAAGTATCCTGGAATAATCGAAGATAGAAGATGTTTATAAATTGTTCAGGGATAACCAGGACAGAAGATAATAGTAATTAAAATTAATTAACAGGAGTAGAAAGATGAAAATCGGGAATGTTAATCTGGCAAATCCATATATTCTCGCGCCGATGGCGGGAGTAACGGATCTGCCGTTCAGACTGCTCTGTAAAGAGCAGGGAGCCGGACTTTTGTGCATGGAGATGATCAGCGCGAAAGCCCTGCAGTATAAAAATAAGAATACCAAAGCATTACTTGCGATCCATCCGGAAGAGTATCCGGTGTCGTTACAGCTCTTTGGTTCCGATCCAAAGATCATGAGCGAGATGGCGAAAATGATCGAAGAGCTGCCGTTCCAGATCCTGGACATCAATATGGGATGTCCGGTTCCGAAGGTAGTACGGAACGGCGAAGGTTCTGCACTTATGAAGAATCCGAAGCTGGTACATGAGATCGTATCGGCAGTGTCGAAAGCAATCGAAAAGCCGGTAACGGTGAAAATCCGGAAAGGATTTGACGATGATCATATCAATGCTGTAGAGATCGCAAAGATCATTGAAGATGCAGGCGGTGCGGCAGTTGCCGTGCACGGACGGACAAGGGAACAGTATTATTCCGGTAAAGCAGACTGGGATATCATCCGGCAGGTGAAAGAGGCTGTGTCCATTCCAGTCATTGGAAATGGGGATATTCTCTGTGCACAGGATGTGATTCGGATGAAAGAGCAGACCGGGTGTGACGGCTTTATGATCGGGCGTGGAGCCCAAGGAAATCCATGGATTTTTCAACAGATTCTGCATCAGTTAGAAACAGGAGAAGAAATGCCGCGTCCGTCCAGACAGGAAGTGGTGGATATGATGCTTCTGCATGCACGGTTGCAGCTTCAGATCAAAGGAGACTATATTGGTATCCGGGAAATCCGTAAGCATGCAGCCTGGTATACGGCCGGATACAAAAATTCTTCCAAACTGCGGGGGAAAATCAATGAAGTAGAAAGCTATGCACAGCTGGAAGCATTGTTGGAACAGTGGCTGGCAGAGGAAAAACACATCTTTAGACAATGATATCATAAAATAGTAAAAAACAGATAGGAAGTGGCTATATAAAGAACATTCTGAACAGACTATGCGTCCGTTGTCACCGGTTGATCCACTGGCTGCAGCAGTTTATAGATAAATGGAATGCCGGCAGGAGAGCGAAAAAACCAAATGGTACCCTGATGGATGAAGTGGAGGATGTATCGGCCAATCCGTGGATTTATGCCACGAGAGAAGTGATTGAGCAGATTCTGCTGTACCGGGGGAGGATATCCGGTCATAGAGTTGATTGTGAAAGCGATATTTGCAAAAAGACAGGTGAAGAGATGTTGGAATCGAAAGCTGCAGAAAGACACGATTTGCTGGAAGCATATCGGGAGTTTCGACCGATGATTCTTGACACAGACTCTCCGGAGCAGGTGTTTGGTGAAGAAGATGATGTGGATCAGATTTTAGAACAGCTGTATCCTGGACTGAATTTTCTGGAAATCTGTACAGACCGTCCCCAATATTTTGCGGCATTTGCGGACAGGATGGAGCACGAATGCGGGCTGATCGTCCGTATATTGCCGCTGGCTGAGATGCATCAGAGTCGGGCGGGAATGGTTCTTGATTTGCAGCGGTATGGGGAATTGCATGTCCGAGAATTTCGCAGAGATGTGATTTACCTTCCTTTTTATAAGCGAAGATGGCGGGAATATCGGGAAGTAGAGTCTCAGGAAGCATGCGTTTGCAACAAGCGATGTGCACTTCGGCAAAAAAATAGTAGTTTGCCAGAAAATACAGGGGAGATCCCAAAGCGGAATCTTGACATAGAAGTTCCGATTGGTTATAATGTAGTGATTGTGAAAGTGGGTAAAACTCTTCAAAAATTCAGATAAATAAACGATCAGGAGGATCAGCAGAGATGGATAAGAAAAATCTTTTAACTTACCAGGGTTTACAGAAACTGGAGAGTGAGTTGCAGGACTTAAAGGTAGTAAAACGAAAAGAGATTGCACAGAAGATTAAAGAAGCCCGTGAGCAGGGTGACTTATCAGAGAATGCAGAGTACGATGCAGCAAAAGATGAGCAGCGTGATATCGAGGCTCGTATCGAGGAAATTGAGAAAATTTTGAAACATGCAGAAGTTGTTGTTGAGGAAGAAGTAGATCTGGACAAAATCAGTGTTGGCTGCCAGGTTCGTATCCTTGACTGTGAATTCGACGAAGAACTTGAGTATAAAATCGTTGGTTCCACAGAAGCAAACAGCTTAAAAGGAAAAATTTCCAATGAATCTCCGGTAGGAAAAGCATTACTGGGAGCAAAAGTTGGCGATATTGTAAATGTAGAGACACAGGCTGGTGTTTTACAGTACAAAGTACTGGAAATTCAGAGATCAAATTAATAGAAAAGGAGAACAGGAAATGGCTGAACAAAAGAATGCACAGAATGTAGACGTAAACCAGCTCTTAAAGGTTCGTCGCGAGAAACTGCAGGATCTTCAGGAACGTGGAAAAGATCCGTTTCAGATCACTAAATATGACATGACACATCACAGCATGGAAATCAAAGATAACTTTGATGAGCTGGAAGGAAAGACCGTAAGCATTGCGGGTCGTATGATGTTCAAACGTGTTATGGGAAAAGCTTCTTTCTGCAATATTCAGGATCTGCAGGGCAGCATTCAGTCCTATGTGGCACGTGACAATATCGGAGAAGAGTCCTACGCAGATTTCAAGAAATATGATGTAGGTGATATTCTCGGTATCAAAGGTGAAGTATTCAAGACAAAAACAGGTGAGATTTCTATTCATGCGACAGAAGTTACACTTCTTTCCAAGAGCCTTCAGGTTCTGCCGGAGAAATTCCATGGTCTGACTGACACAGATACCCGTTATCGTCAGAGATATGTAGACCTGATCATGAATCCGGAAGTAAAAGATACATTCATCAAACGTTCCAAAGTTATCAGCAGTATCCGTCGTTTTCTGGATGCACAGGGATTCATGGAAGTTGAGACACCGATGCTGGTATCTAATGCAGGCGGTGCGGCAGCAAGACCATTTGAGACACATTTCAACGCATTAAATGAAGACCTGAAACTCCGTATCTCTTTGGAACTCTATCTGAAACGTCTGATCGTAGGTGGTATGGAACGTGTATACGAGATTGGCCGTGTATTCCGTAACGAGGGTGTTGATACACGTCACAACCCGGAATTCACTCTGATGGAGCTTTACCAGGCATATACAGATTATGAGGGAATGATGGAACTGACAGAGTCCATGTTCCGTTATCTGGCAGAGAAGGTTTGCGGCTCTGCAAAGATTTCCTATAATGGGATCGAGATCGATCTTAGCAAACCGTTTG
>ENA-OPBS01003187-OPBS01003187.1-human-gut-metagenome-genome-assembly--contig:-NODE-3187-length-10575-cov-5.522624_pt1 | contig 10575 bp, 9 predicted proteins | sample MGYA00241074_ERZ501463 | MGnify/ENA primary metagenome ERZ501463 (study PRJEB25962, sample SAMEA2042578) | human gut metagenome | biome: human gut; feature: human-associated habitat; material: faeces...
CTTCCGATCGCTCGTCCGATCATCACCGTTTTTTTATGTATCTTGTGTATTTATGAACTACTGCTTGGTATAATGAACTTATCATTATTAAACAAAAAATCTTATTCCAGATTTTTAAAACCTTGCGCACAGTTCTTAGATCATTATCAACATTCCGGTTCTTCCAGAAAGAACTAATACCTTGAAAGGAGAGTTATATTCATGAGAAACTTTTTAGAATTTATCCCACAAACAGATGATATCGATCTTTCTCGTATTGATCGTTTCCAGAAGAAAATGTCAAACCGTGTTGCAAGTATCTGTAGTGAACGTGCTGTTTTATACACGGAAAGTTTTAAACAAACAGAAGGTGAGCCTTACATTCTGCGCAAAGCAAAAGCTTTTGCTCATACACTGGCTCATATGACTGTTTATATCGAATCTGACAGCCTGATCTTTGGAAATCAGGCAAGTTCTAACTTTGCTGCCCCTGTCTTTCCTGAATTTTCGATCGACTGGGTCGTCGATGAACTGGATGGAACCAATGGAGCCACTGCTTTTGACAAGCGAAGCGGCGATGTCTTCCAGTGTTCCGAACAGGTAAAAAAAGATATCCGCGAAATCGCTCCTTACTGGCATGGCCATACACATCAGGATGAAGTCGCTTCCAACCTTACCGATGAGATTCGTGATGCTTCTACTCAGGGAGTTTTACATCTTGGCGGTATCTCAAGTTCCGGAGATGGACATATCGTTCCAAAACATGAGCTTGTCCTTGGACGTGGTTTCCGTTCTATCGCTGATGAAGCAAGAGAAAAGATGGCTGATCCTTCTATGAGTGATTCACAGAAAGTATTTTATGAATCTGTTGCAATTTCATTAGAAGGCGCACTTTATTTCTTCAAACGTTATGCCGATGTTGCACGTAAGATGGCAGAATCTGCTGATAACGAAAAACGTAAAGAAGAACTTCTTGCCATGGCTGATATGGCTTCTACTATGATGGAACAACCTGCACGTTCTTTCTGGGAAGGATGTGAAGTCTGCTACATGGTTCATATGCTGCAGATGATTGAATCTAACGGACATTCTTTCTGCTATGGACGTTTTGACCAGTATATGTATGATCTTTATGAGAAAGATATTGCTTCTGGTAAGATTTCCAAAGAAAAAGCTTTGGAATATATCATTCATATGTTCTTAATGAACAGTACTAATAATAAAGTCCGTGGTTATGGACATACAAAATTCTCTCAGGGATATCCTTTATATTCCAACCTTGTTGTCGGTGGTTATAAAAAGGACGGAACGGATGGAACCAATGATCTTTCTTACCTCTGTGTTGAGGCAATGAACATGACTGCTATGGCAGAACCAAACTTCTCCATGCGTTATAATAAGACAACACCTGTTGATCTTCTTCGTCTGGCTGCCCGCCTGATCCGTACTGGATGCGGTATGCCTTCCATGTTTAATGATGAAGTTGCAGTCAAAGGTCTTGTAGATCTTGGAATTCCTCACGAGGATGCTCTTGATTATTGTCCGATCGGCTGCGTGGAAACTGGTGTCCCTGGTATGTATGGACATCGTGCAACTGGTATGACTTATGTCAACTGGGGAAAAGTTCTTGAGATCGTCTTAAATCATGGAAATGATCCAAAAACAGATATCAAACTGATCGACCTTGGTGACAAAGAGTATGCTTCTTACGATGAAGTATGGGCTGCATGGGAAAAAGCCTTAAAATATTATTCTGATCTTGCGGTTGAATCCGATGCGATCTGTGACCGTGCGCTTGTAACTTACGATGCAGATCCATTTGCTTCCTGCTTTATCGATAACTGCATGGCACTTGGCAAGACTTTAAAAGAGGGTGGATGTAAATATGATGTCATCTCCCAGTCCAACATTGGTCCATGTATCGTTGGTAACAGTCTCGCTGTTGTGAAAAAATTAGTATTTGAAGACAAAACTTTAAGCATGGACGAATTAATGAAAGCCATGGCTTCTGACTGGGCAGGTGAAGAAGGTATGCGCATCCACAAGATGGTCATGAACGTTCCAAAATTCGGAAACGATGAAGACTATGTTGATGAAATCGTCGCTGATGTCTTCCATTCTTATTTAAAATTACTGCCAGATTACCATACAGAGAGAACTGGAAAAGGTCCTGAAGTTTCCTGCTATACAATGTCTACAAGTAATATTACATCTTATGTACCAAATGGTTTTGATGTCAATGCAACCCCAGACGGACGTTATGCCGGAACTCCTTTAAATGAAGGATGTTCTCCAACACAGGGAACCGATACTCACGGACCGACTGCTGTTATCAACTCTGTATCCAAACTTCCAAATGATCAGGTTGCTGCCGGACAGCTGTTAAATATGCGTTTTGCTTCCGGAGCACTTGCTGGGGAAGAAAACTTAATGAAATTTGTTGCTTTCTTACAGGCTAGTGTGTTAAAAGGCATTTACCATAACCAGTTTAATGTCCTATCCACAGAGACACTTAGAAAAGCACAAAAAGATCCTGACAATTACCGTGATCTGATCGTTCGTGTTGCCGGTTATTGTGCCCAGTTTGTATCACTGATGCCGGAAGCTCAGGAAGCGATCATTGCACGTACTGAAAATGAATGGAGCTGATCAAAATGAAAGAAGGTTTTATCTCCACCTTACAATCTTATTCTACGAAAGATGGTCCTGGAATCCGCACGACTGTCTTCTGCATCGGATGTAACCTGCGCTGCGCATGGTGTGCAAACCCAGAGCTTATGCTCCCCGGTGAAAAATACATGTATTTTAAACAACGCTGTATCCGGTGCGGTTCCTGCATCAAACACTGCCATGGTGAAATATCCATGGCAGAAAATGGATGCGTGATCGATCGTGCCAATATAGATATGGACACTCTAAGGCAATGTGAAGACGTCTGTCCAAAATCTGCATATGAAAAAGTAGGAACCAGGATCACATCTGCTGCCCTTGCCCCAAAGTTACTGCGTGACAAAGAATTCTACACAGTCTCCGGCGGCGGTGTGACCTTCTCAGGTGGAGAAGCTGGACTTCAGGCTGATTTTGTCTATGAAACCGCCAAACTCCTTCGCAAGGAAGGTGTTCCTGTAACTTTAGATACCGCAGGACTGATCAAATGGGACATTTTATCCCATTTGTTAGAAGAAATCGATCTTGTCCTATACGACATCAAATCCATCGACGAACAGATTCACAAAAAATGTACCGGTGTCAGCAACCAGCTGATCCTTGATAATACAAAAAAGATTGCAGATATCCCCAAACCAATGTGGATCCGAATGGTTCTGGTACCAGACTGGAATGATGATCTTGATGATATCAAAAAACGTTTCGAATTTATAAAATCATTAGGTCCTGCCGTAAAACGTGTTGATGTTTTAAAATACCATACACTTGGCGAAGGGAAATATTACAGCTTGGGAATGGAATATCCAATCGCACCTGGAACTGTATGTTCTGATGAATTTATTGACAAAGTATCCGAGATTGCTGATATGGTAGGTATTCCAATTAATATTGAAAATTAAAAGAACCTGCTTATCCATTTTGCAATACCAAAAGAAGGATTTTCAGGGAGTATCCCAAAGTTTGTGTAAACCTTCAAACTGATGTAAGATAATATTACTCAGTTTGGAGGTTTTTTTATGGGAAGAAGAAAAGGAGACACACCACAAAAAGCAGCATTAAGACAATTAATGCAAGGATATTTAAAGGACAATGATATCAGTGTAAAAAATGGAACAGATGTTAATGCAATCATGCGTGATATGATGTCAGTGATCCTTGAAGGTGCTCTGGATGAAGAACTTAATGAGGAACTAGGCTATTCCAGATATGATTATCGTAATAAAGATACCAATAACAGTCGCAATGGTCATTCTGGGAAAACCATGCATACCAGTTATGGGGATATGGAAATCGCTGTTCCTCGTGATCGTAATGGCGAATATGAACCCAGATTAATCAAAAAATATCAGAATACTGTTACCCAGGACATGGAGGAAAAGATTCTCTCCATGTATGCAAAAGGCATGACGACCGGAGATATTGAATCTCACATGAAAGAACTCTACGACATTGATATATCAGACAGTACGATCAGCAGAATTACAGATAAGATCCTTCCGATCGTAAAAGAATGGCAGGAAAGACCTTTGGAAGAAGTCTATGCAGTTGTTTATATGGATGCAATCCACTATCATGTGCGAAGTGAAGGCCGAATTGTAAAACGTGCTGTTTATATCGCTCTTGGGGTCAACATGGATGGTAAAAAAGAAGTCCTTGGAATGTATGTGGGTGATAATGAAAGTGCTAAATTTTGGCTTTCTATCATCAATGGGCTGAAAAATCGTGGCGTTGAAGATATTCTGATCACATGTGTGGATGGACTGACAGGATTTCCACAGGCAATCGAAGCTGTATTTCCACAGACGGAGATACAACAGTGCATCATTCATCAGATACGAAATACCACAAGATATGTATCTTATAAAGACAATCGAAAAGTAATGGCTGACCTAAAGGCAGTCTATGCTGCACCAACGGAAGAGATCGCTTTAGAAAATCTTGAAGATTTCGGAGAAAAGTGGAACTCAAAATATCCAAAAATCTATAAATCATGGAGCGAACGCTGGGCAACACTGGCTACTTATTTTAAATATCCAGAACAGGTTAGAAAACTTATTTATACAACAAATGCCATCGAAGGATTCAATCGTCAGTTGCGAAAAGTGACAAAAAGCAAAACTGTATTTCCAACTGATGACAGCTTATTAAAAATGCTTTATTTGGCAACGATGGACATCACAAAAAAATGGACTGGTCGCAGAAGAGACTGGAGCCAGATCCGTGCACAATTAGATATATTTTTTGAAGAACGATTAGAAAAATATATGTATTAAAAATCTGTGTTTTTAGACAGGTTTATTTGACATGCCTAAAATCTTTTGTATAATGCAGATAAGGGCTATGAGTCAAAATTTGACTCATAACCCTCATAACTATTGATTAATCTTATATCAGTTTTTTGTGTTTACACAAAACTTGAAACAGTCTCTATTAATCCTATCAATAAGTGAATTAACACTTTCAGCTAATTCCTTTTTCAAATCCCCAAACATTTCTCTAATAGCCACTTTCTTTCGAATCAAAAATAAACCAATCACGATCAAAACAACAACAGGCAACATCCATCTTAATGCACCCATCCAAAAGCTGGCAGCAGTACTTCCACGATAGCTTAATTCCAAACGATTTCCAGTCAATTCAAAATCACAAAGATCATGAATATTCTCATCCGACTTGATCAGGGCAGAGACTGCTTTGGTAGATGTATTCTGTTTTACCGTATTTGTCACAATCTTCTCAGGCATAACAGCTACAGTAACAGATTCTTTCGAATTCACAGAAGCAAATACATAATGCCCATGAAGTTTCTCACCATTTTGATTCGCAGGAAATGAAATCTTATCAGAAAATGTGATCTTCTTACCACCAGCAAATGAAAAATGCGCTTGTGATTTCATCAAACTATTCGGAAACAAAGCAGAGAAATCCTTATTACAGTCTGAAACACTTCCTTTTTGTACAAAAGATAACGTAACATTCTGATCACCATCTAAATTTACAGAATCAATGGTTTGTCCTTTGAACTGCTTTTTGATTACAGATAACTGATGGTCAGTCACAGCCTTTTCAAAAGAAAAAGACACTTTACGACGGATATCTTTGGATGTGTTCCATACCGTAGCAATCTCATAAGTTGAAATTGGCTGTGTAACAGAAGAAGTAAAGCTGATTTCTTTTTGTTTGATCGAATCACTAAACATCTGTTTTTCATCAAATGTATAAGTAACAGGAATCTTTTGGTTTTTCTGAATAAAATGAGAGAGATCCAGAGATTCTTCATAGTTGATCTTCAGTGTAAAAGGGTTGTCCTTGCTGCATGTGGAGCTGTAAGTTCCAAAAGAATTCTTTGAATGAAGGACAGTTCTTGTTTTCTGTGCAAGATCAGAGAAATTGTTGGCGTCAAAACTGATACATAAAGTTTTTCCATCGGATGTATTTTCCCAAGTGATATCATTTCCAGCAAAATAAGAACGGATCTTTCCTGCATTTTGATCTAATGTTTGTTGTGGAAGATCAAATTCTATCACTCTTGCAAGTTTTCCAGATTTCTTTGTCTTTGTATCAATATGAATGGAAGATAATGGTACATAAGCCATTTCATCAATATTGATCTTATCTTTCGTTTCATAAGTCGTTCCAAGGAAAGAAATCTCCGTACTTTTTAAATCCCATAGGTCAGAAGAGGAGTCTTTGTCAATATATTTTCCCTCATACAAAGCCGTATAAAGCCATGTCATCAGATCTTTAGATGTGAAATTTTCTTTGTAAATAAGACCGGAAACAAATGGGGAATCTCCATATTCATAAGTGATCTCTGGGGAAAAATTAAGAAGATCACGAACTTTCTTCTTATAATCATCAAGAGAAGAAAAACGAAGATAGAAAGTATACGTATCGTTTCCGTCAGAAGAAGATGAAGTATAAGTAAGAGCATCCGGGCAGGATTCTTTGATGAGTTTATTAAGATCTTCTTTGCTTCCCTTGAAATAACTATGAAAATCGCGGGAAGAAAAGGTACAAGACATCACTCTTGTACCTGAAAAGTCTTTATTTAATTTTACTGTACTGGTAAGATTCACACCGCACCCGCATAAGAGAAGCAGTGAGAACAGTAATCCAAAAAGAAAAACTTTTTTCTTCATAAGGGTCTCCTTATTATTTGAGATTAGCTAAATAAGTATCATTGATCGCGATAACTTTTTTCATAGCATCACGTCCTGGAGCTCCGATCGTATTACGTTTTTCAACGCAAGTTTTCATGCTGATGGCATCATAAATATCTTCTTCGAAAGCAGGGCTGATCTTCTGGTATTCATCTAGAGGAAGTTCATCTAGAGAAATATGTTTATCAAGACAAAGAAGTACAAGCTGCCCAACGATTCCGTGAGCATCGCGGAAAGGAACACCGTGATTTACAAGATAATCCGCAGCATCAGTTGCATTTGTAAATCCGTGTTTTGCACTTTTTTCCATCTGTGGTTTGTTAAATGTCATGGTATTCATCATTCCATTAAATAAAGAAATACATCCTTTGACAGTATCAATCGCGTCAAATGTAAGTTCTTTATCTTCCTGCATATCTTTGTTATATGCCAGAGGGATTCCTTTCATTGTTGTAAGGATAGAAGTTAAAGCTCCATAGACACGTCCTGTCTTACCACGAACTAATTCAGCAATATCAGGATTCTTTTTCTGAGGCATGATACTGCTTCCTGTACTGAATCCGTCATCAATGGATACAAATTTGTATTCGTTAGAGTTCCAGATGATAACTTCTTCACTGAAACGGCTTAAATGCATCATGATCGTAGATAGAGCAGATAAAAGCTCGATCACATAATCACGGTCAGATACAGAATCCATACTGTTTAATGTAGGACCATAAAAATTAAGCAAAGAAGCTGTTTGTTCACGGTCTAATGGATAAGTAGTACCTGCAAGAGCACCAGCTCCTAAAGGACAGTAGTTCATTCTGTCATAAATGTCAGTTAAACGGCTGTAATCTCTTTTAAACATTTCCATGTAAGCACCTACATGGTGAGCAAGAGTGACAGGCTGAGCTTTCTGAAGATGTGTAAATCCAGGCATAAATGTATCAATGTGTTCTTTCATGATACGATGAAGTGTTTCCATTAATTCTTTTAATAAATATTTGATATCAACAATTTCATCTCTTGTATAAAGTTTCATATCTAAAGCAACCTGATCATTACGGCTTCTTCCAGTGTGAAGTTTCTTTCCAACATCACCGATGCGATCAATAAGGTTTGCCTCTACAAAGCTATGGATATCTTCATATTCACTTGTGATCTCAACTGCACCAGTCTGGATATCCTTTGAAATCCCTTTTAATCCATCGATGATCTGATCACGTTCTTCTTCTGTTAATACACCAACACTTGCAAGCATCGTAACATGTGCAATACTTCCGCGGATGTCTTGTTTATAAAATTTCTGGTCAAAGGAAATAGATGCATTAAAGTTGTAAACTAACTGATCTGTTTCTTTTGTGAAGCGACCGCCCCATAATTGTGCCATAAGTGTTTCCTCTTTTCTGTATATATTTTTATTCTTTATCATAAAATCAAATGAATTTACTTTTCTATTCTACATGAAATAACTCGATTTTGCCACAAATTTTTTGCATCAAAGGGGAAAAATTTATTTTTGACACTCTCATCATATAGATTCTTTGAATTAAGATAGAATAGACAGAGAAAAATTAACGCACAATAAAAAGAAAGTTATGAAAATGGGCGGTGACTATGAAAAAGAGATATCAGATAGAAAAATATACAATCCTGTTTGCGATTGGAGGAATGGCATATTTTTTGCTGGAAGTTTTAGTACGTGGATATTCACATTATTCGATGTTTTTATGTGGTGGGGCATGTTTCCTTTGCTGTGGGCTTCTAAACGAAAATGTAAAGATCAAGATAAGTTTTATTAGTCAGATGGTATTATCTTCTGTGATCATCACGGTATTAGAACTTATTACAGGTTTTATTGTAAATGTATGGCTTAAGATGGATATTTGGGATTATTCGCATCTTCCATATAACTTTATGGGACAGATCTGTTTATTGTACTCGGTATTTTGGTTTCTTATTTCAAGTGTAGCAATCGTGCTGGATGATTTTCTAAGATACAAATTATTCAATGAAGAAAAGCCACATTATAAGATTTTTTAAGAATGTAGTATAAATAGCAGTTCACAGGGAAAGCTATCGACATTTGAGGGAAATTCTGTTAATCTATTATAGGTACAAATAGTAGATTGGAGGAACAACAAAATGAAATTTACAATGGGAAGGACAATGAAGATCCTTGTAGCAGTTTTGATCGTAGCAATCATTGCGATCGTTATGCTCTCACCATATTCTTTTGAAAAATATACCGCATCATCTAAAATGATTCAGGTTACTTCGACTGATACTGTAACAAAAGATGCAAATGGTAAGAAAAAACAGCAGGTATATTCATATAAGAAAGATGATAAAAAATACACAGAGATTGTTAATGTTTTAGATCAGTATTCTTATCATTTTACAACAAAGACATTAACTAACTCATCTCAGATGAGCGATTCTAGTAAGCCACAGATGATCATGTTATTTGGAAATAAAATGCTTGTGATCAGTGATTCAGGAGAAATCCTTCTAGATAATCATGTATACCGCATGGGATATTCTGGAGGAAAAGATGCGAAAAAAATGATGAAAAGCATCAATAAGATTTTAAAGAGTGAATAAAATATAATAGGGGAAGACATCATGGGATATAAACGTCTTTATAAAAATTTGATCGACATTATCAAGGAAGAACAGGCAAAATTGGGATTTCGAAGAGAAAGTATCCGTCTGTACTATCCACTAAGTTCGTTAAACCATTTTTTTGAAACACAGGATACAGAAGAACAGATGAAAAACAGACTTCATGAAATACCAGATTTTATCAAAGAAACTTTAGGAGATATCAAAGTTACAAGCAAAAAAGAAAGATTTTGTTTCCACATTCCAGAAGAAGGCAGTAACTATGTCTATGAAAATACAAACCCAAATGAATTTATCAAAGAACTGGTAGAAATCGTTGGAAAACACGGATCTAAAATGGAAGATATTATTACGTTATTTAAACAACATGATAAAAACGTGTTTGTAGAAGAAATTCATAATGGAGAATTTGATTATCTGATCCGTTTTTCAGAAGAAAATGAAGATCCATATTATTACTGTTTTCACGATGAGGGATGTCATATCATCTATCACCGTTTTTTACCAGAAGATTATGAAGATTTCGGATTTTAAACAATTCTATTAAGAATATATACAGGAGGAATAAGTCATGAGTGAATTATTAGACATGATCAAAACAAGAAGAAGTATCAGAAAGTACAAATCAGATATGGTGCCAAAAGAGATTATTGAAAAGATCGTAGAAGCGGGAACTTACGCAGCTACAGGAATGGGACAGCAGTCACCGATCATTCTTGCAGTTACGAACAAAGAAGTGAGAGATAAACTGTCTAAATGGAATGCAGATATCATGGGAACAGACACCGACCCATTTTATGGAGCACCTGTTGTATTGGTTGTCTTAGCAGACAAAAACCGTCCAACAGCAGTCTATGATGGAAGTCTTGTTATGGCAAATCTAATGTTAGAAGCTCATGATTTAGGAATCGGAAGCTGTTGGATCCACAGAGCAAAAGAAGAATTTGAAAGTGAAGAAGGGAAAGAATTATTAAAATCTTTGGGAATTGAAGGGGATTATGTTGGAATCGGACATTGCGTACTTGGATATGTCGATGGAGAGTATCCGGGAATTCCTGAACGCAAAGATAATTGGGTGTACTATGTAGAATAAATTTTAATTTTGTAAGTTGGCCAACTGTAGTCTTTCAGTATATGATAAAAAATAAATAAGCAA
>ENA-OPBS01003193-OPBS01003193.1-human-gut-metagenome-genome-assembly--contig:-NODE-3193-length-10560-cov-6.167920_pt1 | contig 10560 bp, 10 predicted proteins | sample MGYA00241074_ERZ501463 | MGnify/ENA primary metagenome ERZ501463 (study PRJEB25962, sample SAMEA2042578) | human gut metagenome | biome: human gut; feature: human-associated habitat; material: faeces...
TTAATGAGGTTAGCACCTCAAACTCCCAAAAATAAAGTAGACAAAACCATAACGGCTTTGTCTACATTTTCAAACGAAGTCTTTTTTCTTTTTTGATAAAACTGTTAAACAAATAATAGCATTTATCGGACATTTGCGTAAGTTTCTTTGTGGAAATATCTTTTCCGTTCTTTAAACGTTTTTTGACGGCACAATCAAAACGATATTTATAAAAGTCAACATACAGTGAAAAAAGGAAAAGATGTATTGAATTAAAAAGTATTTTCATATAATACCTCCTAAAGTTAATAGTTATAGTATTTTCAAAATTAAATAAGTTAACCATGTAATATTTGCGTTGAAGTACAGAATTTGGCTTACCTATCGAAAGGTAAATGCTTGTAATATTACTGTAATAAAGCAGTAATGAACGTGTAATTGAAAAAATAGATATAGGGTGTTATAATTAGAAACCAGTTAGTCAAACACAATATATTGTGGTTTGGAATGAGTGGGATACGATATTTGAGGGAGTAATTTAGTTATGAAAGTAGTAAAAAAGGACAATACAAAAGAGCCTTTTAACGTGCAAAAGGTCGTTATTGCGGTAAATAAATCAGCCTTTCGTGCATTGGTAAAATTTACGGATGAGGAGATTGACTTTATATGTCGTTTCGTTCAGGACGAGGCGAGAAAAATGGGCAAGGAAGAAATTGAAATTTCCGAAATGCACAACATTGTAGAGGGTGCGCTTGAAAGAGTTAATCCTAAAGTTGCGAAAAGTTATCGTGATTACAGAAATTACAAGCAGGACTTCGTACAAATGCTTGATGAGGTTTATAAAAAAAGTCAGTCGATTATGTATATCGGTGACAAGGAAAATTCAAATACTGACAGTGCGCTTGTTTCGACAAAGAGAAGTCTTATATTCAATCAGCTTAACAAAGAGCTTTACAAGAAGTTTTTCCTTACAACAGAAGAACTTCAGGCGTGTCGTGACGGATATATTTACATACACGATATGTCGGCAAGACGTGATACAATGAACTGCTGTCTTTTTGATGTGCAAAGCGTTTTGCAGGGCGGCTTTGAAATGGGTAATCTTTGGTACAACGAACCGAAAACTCTTGACGTTGCATTTGATGTTATAGGCGATATTGTTTTGTCTGCGGCAAGTCAGCAGTACGGAGGCTTTACAGTTCCGTCGGCAGACCTTATTTTAGAGCCTTATGCGGAAAAGTCATATAAATATTATATAGAAAAATATAAGAATATCGGACTTGACGAAGAAAAATCAAAAGAAATCGCAATACAAGATATTCAAAGAGATTTTGAACAGGGTTTCCAAGGTTGGGAATATAAATTTAATTCGGTATCGTCGAGCCGCGGCGATTATCCGTTTATAACCGTTACTATCGGTACGGGTACCGGACGTTTCGCGAAGATGGCGTCAAAGACTATGCTTGAAGTAAGAAAGAACGGACAAGGCAAAAAGGGACATAAAAAGCCTGTTTTGTTCCCTAAAGTAGTGTTCTTGTATGATGAAAAACTTCACGGTGAAGGCTGTCCTTTGGAAGATGTTTTTGAGGCGGGAATTGACTGTTCTTCAAAGACAATGTACCCTGATTGGCTTAGCCTTTCGGGTGAGGGATATATTGCGTCAATGTATAAAAAATACGGTAAAATCGTTTCACCTATGGGCTGTCGTGCGTTCTTGTCACCTTGGTACGAAAAGGGCGGTATGAAACCGGCTGATGAAAATGACGTGCCTGTATTTGTAGGAAGATTTAATATAGGTGCTGTGTCGCTTCATTTACCTATGATTTTGGCAAAGGCTCAACAGGAAAATAAACCGTTTTTTGACGTGCTTGATTATTACTTAAACCTAATCAGACAACTTCACTTGCGTACATATGACTATCTTGGCGAAATGCGTGCGTCTACAAATCCGCTTGCATATTGTGAAGGCGGTTTCTACGGCGGTCATCTTGGAATACATGATAAAATAAAGCCTATTTTAAAGACTGCAACAGCGTCATTCGGTATTACGGCGCTTAATGAATTGCAACAGCTTTATAATAAGCGTTCGCTTGTCGAAGACGGTGAATTTGCAATCAGAACACTTGAACATATTAATGACAAAGTAAATCAATTCAAGGCTGAGGACGGAAAACTTTATGCCATATACGGTACACCTGCCGAGTCGCTTTGCGGACTTCAGGTTACACAATTCAGAAAGAAGTACGGCGTAATCGAAAACGTATCCGACAGAGAATATGTCTCAAACAGTTTTCATTGTCACGTTACGGAGGATATTACTCCGATTCAAAAACAAGACCTTGAAAAACGTTTTTGGGAGCTTTCAAACGGCGGTAAAATTCAGTATGTAAAATACCCTATAAGCTATAACAGAGAGGCTATAAAAACTCTTGTAAGACGAGCAATGGATATGGGATTTTATGAGGGTATAAACTTGTCGCTTGCGTATTGTGACGACTGCGGATATGAAGAACTTGAAATGGACGTGTGCCCGAAGTGCGGAAGTAAAAATCTTACTAAAATCGAAAGAATGAACGGTTACTTGTCATATTCGAGAGTTAAGGGCGATACAAGACTTAACAATGCAAAAATGGCAGAAATCGCAGAAAGGAAAAGTATGTAATGCGTTATCATAATATAACAAAAGATGATATGCTTAACGGTGACGGACTTCGTGTTGTACTGTGGGTTGCCGGTTGTGAACATCATTGTCCGAATTGTCAAAATCCCGTAACGTGGGATATAAACGGCGGTTTGGAATTTGATGAGGCTGCAAAGAAAGAGATTTTTGATGAACTTGAAAAAAATTATGTTTCCGGTATAACATTCAGCGGCGGAGATCCTCTTCATACACAAAATCGAAAAGACGTCGGAGCACTTATTGAAGAAATTAAAGAAAAATTCCCGAATAAAACCATTTGGATTTACAGCGGTTATGATTGGCAGGACGTAAAAGATTTGCCGTGTATGAAATATGTTGACGTAATGGTGGACGGCGAATTTGTGGACGGTCTGAAAGATAATAAGCTTTTGTGGCGGGGAAGTACAAACCAAAAAGTTATAGACGTACAGAAAAGCCTTGAAATAGATAAGGTTGTTCTTGCGGTTAAGTAAAGGAGTTAATTTATGCAGAGAGTAGCTAAATTTGAAAAAGTCAGCTTTGAACAATTCAAAAAAGACTGGTCAGACACATTTTATGTGACAGATGGTATAGAAAAGATATACGAAGATATAAAGCTTCCGAAAAGAGCAACGGCAGGTTCGGCAGGTTATGATTTTTATGCACCGATGGCTTTTGAATTAAAGCCTGGAGAAACTATAAAAATACCGACAGGTATCAAAGTTAAAATCAATGACGGCTGGGTACTGAAACTTTATCCGAGAAGCGGTTTGGGATTTAAGTTCAGAGTGCAGATGAACAATACCGTCGGAATTATCGACAGTGATTATTATAACAGCGATAATGAGGGACATATATTCTGCAAAATCACAAACGACACAAACGAAGATAAAACCGTTTCTGTAAATAAAGGTACAGGATTTTGTCAGGGAATATTTGTAGAATACGGAATTACTTTTGATGATGATGTTACCGACGAAAGAAACGGCGGTTTCGGAAGTACGGGAATGTAAAAAAATGAGTTCCATGTGAACTCATTTTTTAGTTTGTATCTATATGTTTTCTGTATTCATTAGGACTCATATGTACGATATGTCGAAATGTTTTACAAAAATATGTTGATGAATTATAACCGCATGAGGTAGCTATATCTGTTATGCTGTGTTTACTGTTTCTAAGAAGTTCGCAGGCATTGTTTATACGCACTGTATTCAGATAATCCGAAACGGTTATGTTCATTTCTTGTTTAAACAGCTTACACAAATGCGGTTTTGAAATATGAACGGCGTCTGAAATATCGTCAAGGTTTTGAACTGTCTGATAATTCTTGTTTATGTATTCGAGAATTAAATCTATAGTTCTGTGTTTTTCTGAAACTTTTTTCTTTTCCGTATTTTTATAGCTTGAAAGAATGGTGAGCAGTTCGCATATGTGAATATATGAGTAATTCGGATTTTGTTCCATACGTTGTATTATTTCTATTACAGAACTGAATTGTGCGGAATCCAAATGTATTTTCTGATTGTTAAACATATTGAGCAAGTTTTGGTATGCATCAGGCAACATATATTGTGAAAGATAATGTTCGGTAAAATGAAGAGCATATCTTTCGTGTTCCGTACCGCCGTTGTTTTTGTGGAGATCATCCGGCTTTAACAGAACAATTTCGTTTTTTGATACTGAAATAAGTTTGTCATCGGCAAGCAATGTTGTAGAACCTCTCAAAATGATAAATATTTCATATGAATGGTGATAGTGCAAATTAGATTGCCTGTCACCCTTTTTTCGTGTTTGACGATTGAGGTAAAACCAATCGTTTAAAGGATTATATCCGTTTGCCATATGTGACCGCTCCTTATCTGTTATAACGAGTACATAATATAACAGAAATTCGGTGATGTCAATACGGTATAAATCAAAAATAAAACCGATTGACAACAAGAAATAAATGTGATAAGTTATACACAAGGGATATTTATGAAAAACTAATGTATGTGAAAAAACATATAAAGGAAGATGAATATGAAATTAAGAATTTTAGACAAAAGTAATAATGAATTGTTTGTAAAACAAGGCTTGAAAATTGACTGTACATATGAGAGTGAATATTCTGCAGGAGATAAAATTTATATTTCGGCAAATAACTGTTATTTCTTCAAAATACAGCTTGACAGTGCATTAAAAGAAACGGTTGTATATGCTCCGTCGGGTAGTTTTGAATATCGAATTCCGACAGAAGTGTTGAAACGTATATATGAAGAAGGTGCTTTTGCGGGAACGGAGCACAGAATACGTGTATCGGAGGCTACTGACGAAGAAGCGTACGGCGAGAGGAATATTTCACTTAATCCATATGACTTGCAAGGTCAAAAAAGATGTTATCCGCACGCATATGCGAATTATGTAACACGCGGTGAGCCTTGCTTTTTTGAAAGAAATGCGATTGACGGCGTACTTGAAAATAAGGGTCACGGAAATTTTCCGTATCATTCTTGGGCAGGCGGTGCAAGAGATGATTTGGAGTATTATGTTGATTTCGGTACAGAAGTTGAAGTTGAAAAATTAGTATTTTATTTAAGAGCTGATTTTCCGCACGATACATATTGGAAGAATATTGATATAGAATTTTCGGACGGTGAAATCGTTACCGCAAACTTCGAGGGTGTTGCAGATGGTCAGGAAGTTGTATTAAAAGAGAAAAAAATTACAAGAACAATTCACCTTACAAATTTCATACAAGCGGTATTCCCGCTTTCTTGGGCGGCATTGTCGCAAATTGAGGTGTACGGCAGATACATAAAGGAAGATTTGAGCAAAATTGAAATAAGAAGTGCCTCAAATACGAAAGATGTAAAAAATTACACAACCGAACGTTTAAGAGAAGAATTTCATATTGCAAAACTTTTCACAAAAGACAATATCAGAATGGTATACAGCCATATAGACCGAATTATCACCGCGGGAATTATGCCTGTTTACAGCAAATTGAAACTTGAGGCAGGCAAGGAGCTTGCGGCGGATTATTTCCTTCAAAGACGTGAAATGGGTTGTATTAATATCGGCGGAAAAGGTGTAATTACCGTTGACGGAACGGAGTATGAAATGAATCCGCGTGACGGTATTTATATCGGTATGGGCAATAAAGATATTTCGTTTAAGTGCGTTGATATTGAAAATCCGCCTAAGTTTTATGTTTCGTCGTGTCCGGCACATACATCGTATCCTGTTGTGAAAATTGATATTACAAAGGCTAAGAAAGTTCCTTGCGGAAGTAAAGAGGATTGCAATAAGCGAGTGATAAACCAATATATTCACCCTGAAGTTATGCAGAGCTGTCAGCTGGCAATGGGACTTACAATGCTTGATGTCGGTTCAAACTGGAACACAATGCCGTGTCATACACATGACAGACGTATGGAGGTTTATTTGTATCTTGATATGGATGAAAATGACGCAGTATTTCATATGATGGGTGAGCCTGATGAAACACGTCACATCATTATGCACAATGAAGAGGCAGTTATTTCGCCGAGTTGGTCAATACATACAGGTGTCGGTACAAAGAATTACTCATTCATTTGGGCAATGTGCGGTAAAAATCAAGAATTTGACGATATGGACTTCATTGAAACAAAAGATTTGAAATAATTTACAAAAAGTCGAATGTAGAGTTACATTCGGCTTTTTTTATTGACTTTTACAAAGTGAATTGATACAATTAAATAAACAAAGAAAAGAGGGGAAATAAAGTGAAGAAAATATTATGTTTCGGTGATTCAAATACATGGGGACATAACCCCGTAGACTGTTCACAGCTTGAGAAACCGTGGACAGTTTGGTTAAAGAATATTGTACCTGAATATGAAATAGTATCTGACGGAGTATGCGGCAGAGCAACAACTCATTATTTGGAAAATGAAGATAAAACAAACGGTTTAAAAGATTTCAGAGAAAGATATTTAAGCGGTGAAAATGATTTTGATTTGATTATAATAATGCTCGGTACGAACGATGTGCTGAACAATATAGATTTTTCAAACCAAAAGACCGCCGATGTACTTAAAATATATGTAGAAGAATGCAGAGCAAAATTCGGTAAGGACAAGCCGAAAATATTGCTTGTATCGCCGATTTTGATAAATGATAATTGTTTGGCACATCCTATATTCAAGGATTTGTATAGTGAAAAATCAATCGAAAAATCAACGCACTTTTCGGAATATATATCAAAACTTGCAGATGAAGAAGATACATATTTTATGAATGCGGCAGATTACGCGAAAGCGTCCGATATTGACGGAATACATATGGTTCCGGAGGAACATAAGAAACTTGCAAATGCGTTTGCGGATAAAATTAAAGAAATATTGTCATAAGGTGAAATAAATGCTAAGAATATCAGATATAAAATTAGGAACAGATGATACAGAATCAGATTTAAGAAAGAAAGTTTTAAAACTTTTGGGTGTGAAGAATGTAAAGTCTTTTGAAATATCAAAAAAGTCAATAGACGCACGAAAAAAGCCTGATATACATTATGTATATTCGGTCGATGTTGAAACCGATAACGAAGAATATTATGCGAAGAAAATAAAAAACTCACAAATTGTAAAGAAGAAAACTTATGAATTTCCGAAGTGCGGTAAATTTGACAAGCCTGTCGTGATAGTCGGCACAGGACCTGCGGGACTTATGTGCGGACTTACTTTGGCACAAAATGGATATAAGGTAATACTTCTTGAACGCGGAAAGTGCGTAGAAGAAAGAATGAAAGACGTTGAGGCATTTTGGGAGGCAGGCTTTTTAAATCCCGAATCAAATGTACAGTTCGGCGAAGGCGGTGCGGGAACTTTTTCTGACGGAAAACTTACAACGGGTATAAAAGATTTTCGTATAAGAAAGGTGCTTGAAGAATTTCATAAGCACGGTGCACCGAAAGAAATATTATATTATTCAAAACCGCACGTCGGAACCGATAATCTTTCTAAAATGGTTGCGTCAATCAGAAGTGAAATCCGTAAACTCGGCGGTGAAGTCAGATTTTCCAATAAACTTGTTAATGTAAAAACCGACAACGGTGAAATATGCGGTGCGGTTGTTGACAGTGACAGCGGTGAATATGTGATTGAAACAAATAATATCGTGCTTGCAATCGGTCACAGTGCAAGAGATACTTTTCTTATGCTCCAAAATCGCAATATAGCAATGGAACAAAAGAGTTTTTCAGTCGGTGCGAGAATAGAACATTCGCAAGAAATGATAAATAAAAGCCAGTACGGTAAAGCATATAAAAAACTTCCGGCGGCGGATTATAAAATGGCGGTACATCTTGAAAGCGGCAGAGGGGTGTATACATTCTGTATGTGTCCGGGCGGCAGAGTTGTTGCGTCTGCGTCGGAGGACGGCGGTGTTGTGACAAACGGTATGAGCTATTTTGCACGTGACGGAAAAAACGCAAACAGCGCATTGCTTGTCAATGTAACGCCGAGCGATTTTAAAACTGACGATCCGCTTGCGGGAATGTATTTTCAGCGTGAAATTGAGCAGAGAGCGTTTGAAGTCGGCGGTAAAAATTATAATGCACCGTGTCAAAGAGTCGGTGACTTTCTCGGAACGGAAAGTAACGGTGAATATACGGTCGAGCCGACATACAAGCCTAATGTGACGTGGGTAAATCTTGATGAAGTGTTCCCTAAATTTATAACCGATTCAATGCGTGAGGGAATAGTGCTTATGGATAACAAACTTCACGGATTTGCCGACAGCGGTGCGGTTATAACAGGTCCTGAAACAAGGTCATCGTCACCTGTAAGAATTATTCGTGACAAGAAAACAATGCAGTCAAATATAAAAGGACTTTATCCTTGCGGTGAAGGTGCGGGATATGCCGGCGGTATTATGTCAGCCGCGGTTGACGGAATAAAAGTAGCGGAAATGGTAGCAATTAATAACGGTAGGAGTAAAAATGAGCAGTAATAAAGTAAAGGGAATAATGTGTATAATTTCATCGGCGTTTTGCTTTGCGTTGATGAATATGTTTGTAAGAATGGCGGGAGATTTGCCGTCAATACAAAAAAGCTTTTTCAGAAATTTTATAGCGCTTATTATAGCGTTCATTGTGCTGATAAGGACGGACGAAAAATTTAAGTTCAATAAAAAGAATTTGCCGGAATTGTTGCTAAGGTCAATATTCGGTACAATGGGAATTTTGTGTAACTTTTATGCAATAGACCACCTTGTGTTGTCGGACGCGTCAATGCTTAATAAGCTGTCACCGTTTTTTGCGGTTATATGTTCATATTTTGTGCTTAAAGAAAAGGTAAAGCCGTTCCAGGCTTTAGCCGTAATAGTGGCATTTATTGGTGCGTTGTTTATAATAAAGCCACAGTCAATATCGGCAAGCTTGCCAAGCTTTGTGGGAATGCTCGGAGGATTCGGAGCGGGCGTTGCATACACTATGGTCAGAAAATTAAGTCAGAAAGGCGAAAGAGGTCCGTTTATAGTATTCTTTTTCTCGGCATTTTCGTGTGTTGTGACATTGCCGTATTTGATAGTTGACTATTCACCTATGACGATAGCACAGCTTGTAATACTTATATGTGCCGGAATAGCGGCGGCAGGCGGACAATTTTCGATTACTGCCGCATATTCATACGCACCGGCAAGAGAAATATCGGTGTTCGATTATACGCAAATAATATTTGCGGCACTTATGGGATTTATAGCGTTCGGCGATATTCCGGATAAATTCAGTATTATCGGCTATGTAATAATATGCTCCGTGTCGGTAGCGATGTTTTTGTACAACAGAAAAGAGGGGTAAAAACTATGAAAAGAAAATTTTGTGTGGCTGTTGTTTGTATGTGTTTGTCAATCGGTGCGACGGCTTATGCGGCTGTCGGGGATATAGCTGATACGTTGTATAACACAGATATTATAACATATTTGGACGGTAAGCAAATAAAAGGTTATTCGCTTGACGGCAGAATGATGATTTGTTTGGAAGATTTGAGGAATTACGGTTATGCGGTTGAATATGATGACAGCATACGCACGTTGTTTGTGACGAAAGACGGAGATATTTCGGAGGACTTTAATCCGTATTTTGAACGAGGCACTATCGGCGGCATAGCAGGATATACATATGAAACGGATATTGTCGCATATGTAAACGGTGTTTATGTGGATACAGAAAATATCGGCGGACGACTTGTAGCGGTTGCAGAAGATTTGGCAAATGTGGCTGAAGAAGATAATCCGAACAAAGAATTCGGCACATCTAAATATTTTATGAGCCACAGCTATGATGATGCAACAAGAACATTAAATGTTTACAGCTTGTCGGGTTCGGGTTTAAATGCAAATCAAATGCTTGACAATCTGAATAATATGAAAACACCTTACGGACAGGGATTTTATGCGGCAAGAGTTCAAAAGGCTTATCCGATATATGACGGCGGATATTTGGTGTATGTAAATCAAAGCAGTTCTCACGGTTATAACAGTTCTTTGTATATGCTCAAAAACGGTGGGGAATATATAAACATTAATAATGTTTTAAGGCAATATAAACTCGTTACGGAGTGGGGAAAACTGAACATTGCAGATGAAGAAAACGGATTAAGTGTATCGAAAGACGGTACATCTGTATCATTTTTGGATAATGACAATAATAAGCATTGTTTGGATTTAAAATCACTTGTTATATACTAAAAGATAAATAAAAGGGGGAGAAAAAATGAAAAAGAAGTTTGTTTTAGGTGCGTTATGTGTGTCAATTATTTTAGCGACGGGAATAGGTGCGTCGGCGGAAGTAAGTGAAAATCATTCACAATGGGCGGAGGAAAGTTTAGTAAGTGCAGATGAGGCGGGATTATTGCCGAATTTCTTTGCGGACAGAGATTTAACCGCTAATATATCGC
>ENA-OPBS01003196-OPBS01003196.1-human-gut-metagenome-genome-assembly--contig:-NODE-3196-length-10551-cov-5.074505_pt1 | contig 10551 bp, 5 predicted proteins | sample MGYA00241074_ERZ501463 | MGnify/ENA primary metagenome ERZ501463 (study PRJEB25962, sample SAMEA2042578) | human gut metagenome | biome: human gut; feature: human-associated habitat; material: faeces...
TATTATCCGCACCCAAAAAGTTGCATTTATAAGTTGAACTCAAGGATAAAAAATCCGTTGGCCGGAATCCTTTTATACTCAAACCAACCAACGGATAAAGTTATTTTTCAGATATATATCTTATTTAATGGATACTCCGTACAGTTTAAGTTCAGCCAATCGGAATTGCCACCTTCCACCTGCATCAGTGGTACTTTCACAATTCCAAGTTTGTACTATACGTATAAACTTAACCGGGGTATCACAATGGCAAGCTGATGTTGTGAAAGAAGCTCCCAAGTTAACCGCACCTGCCGCGCTCAAATCAGCCACACTATATGACTTTCGAGCATTAGGAATATCCTCAAATGTACCATCAACAGACCAAAGTACATCAAATCCTCTCAATAAAGAGACTTCATTTTGTAAACATTGTGTCCATGAGATAGCAAAATCTGTAACTCCTTCCGGAAGTTGCAATTGGAGATAAGGATTAGTGCCGCCGGTATTAACAAAGTTCCTATTAGGGAATGGAGTCTGCACATACGTTGCAGGATCTTTATCAAACAAACTCGCAGCAGTTGTATTACCTACAAAATCGGGGAAATTGAAACTCAACATAGAAGCATCCAACCCTTTGTTATTATACTCATATTCCTTACCTGTCACTGTCAGATTAAACTCCCGACTATCAAAATCAAAATTAATTCCTTCTATTTCGGTAATTTTAATAGCCACTCGTCCTCCTACAACCAGATTTGTCAAATCATCACCGCTTCCTGCCGATACCGACACCTTCAATGAAGCTTCTTTTCCCGGCTCAAACGTTACCAGACCGTCATTTTCCAGCGTTACTGAACTAGAAGACAAGTATCCTTCCTTTCCATCGTTATTCACAACTTCTACCTTAGCCGTGAAATCCCATTGGTTGTCTATCTCTAACCCCATAGGTATAGTGAATAAAACAGGATCCGAACTATTTATAAACCCTTGGACACATTCTTCCTCAGAGATTTTAAATTCCAGCTTCGGAGTGGTAATCACAGGCTTCATGACATAGAGATTATTCATAGAATTTACAGAATCCGTAGCACTAACCAGTGAAATGGGCAATACAAAAGTCTTATCAGCATTTTCCGGAAGTTCTACCAAGGCTTGAATTGCACTCGTTTTCATCACCACTTTGGACATTTTATATCTCTCATCGGACTGAAAAATCAACTCGCTGCCATCTATAGAATAGGTATTTGAAGGCAAAATAGTATAATTTTCATTGTATTCCTTTAATGCTTCATCCGACAATACGGTCAATTGAGCCTGAGCCGTTAATGACGGATCACATCCGGTCTTCATGATTGTTATATCAAAAGAAGCATCCTGACCGGTGTTATAAAGAATTTTACTTTCTTCTCCGGTTTGCTTCAAAGACAAGATCTTATGATATTCTTTCGGATATGTATCATCATATTCATCGCATGCCGTATAGACAAATGACAATCCGCATAATAATGGTATAAATAAACTTTTCTTCATAAATTTGCTTTTTAAATTCATAATACAATTAGTAACCGTATGCCTGAACCATTTGCGGGTTTTTATACACTTCGGCATTCTGAATAGGAGCCAGATATAAACGGTCGTTCCATCTGAAAGGCTGGTCAATAGTAGTCCTTACATTAAATTTTTCAAACGGTACATCTTTCACCATTGCGTTCAACCCCTCACGTTTAGCACCAAAGTATTTCTGACCTTCCGCCCAACGGCGCACATCATGATAACGATGGCCTTCATTCCAGAACTCAATAAATCGCTCATTATGAATCATTTCAATTAATTTACTCTGTTCCGGTACAGTAGTAGTCGTGGGAACACCGGCACGGTCACGAACCTCCTTCAAGTTGGCTAAAGCATTTGCCAGATTGGCACCACCTACGTTCGCCTGACATTCCGCCAGATTCAGATACAATTCTGCCAAACGTATAAGAGGTATCGGTTTGGTATCTCCAGCCTGGAAAGCTCCACCATCGAATACAAATTGAGCTGTCGGATTTACATATTTCTGGGTCATAAATCCTGTAACATTATAGTTACGCGGACTTCTGGTAAGGTCGTATCCATGTCCTGCAGCAGTCTTCATGTTCAAAACGCATGGCGAACCTGCATCGCCACTGCTGGCCTTCAACAACTTTGAACCGTAATCACCACCATCGAACGCCATCCATGCGTAAAAACGCGGTTCACGGTTCACACAAAGTTTAATAATATCCTCTCTGTTGTTTCCTGCTATTCCTGCTTTTTGGAACCATTCTGCTCTTGAAGCAAAATCGCCTGTTGAAGCGGCCTCTTCAGGCAACACACCATCTTCCGTATAGAAATGTTCAATGGTATATAGCGTCGGAGAAATAGCTGAAAATCCCCCTGCCCAAGAAGTCTTATTACCTGTTTGGAATATATGCGCCGGTATACGTCCCTGTATTCTTGAATTAATATTCTTACCGGTTAGCCCCCAGATTAATTCCTTATTATGCGGATAGCGGGAAGCAACCATATAACGAAGCATCATCACTCTTTCTTTGAACTCTCTGTTCTCCTGGATATTATTATCCTCCTTTCCCGGCACATAAGGTAACCACTTATCATTATTTCCCAGTTCTGTCTGATACAATGTCATATCAGAAGCTTCCGTTCCATAAAGACGGCATCCACCCTCATTAAGCGCAAAATCCAATGCCTTCTGACAGGCCTCCATCGCTCTTTCCCATTTTTTCTCATTATAACTACTGCTTACCAGTTCAATGCCATAATCATCCCGTCCGATAGATTCTTTATATTTAGCATCATCACCTACAAAAAAGTCTTTATCCCCGGGAGTATTCACTTTATTCTTCCATGAAGAAAAAGGGAATTGACCATTCCAAAGAGGAGAAGCAGCATACATCAGTACACGAGCTTTCAAAGCTTTAGCCATCGTAGAAGTAGCACGTCCCCATTCTGTTCCCTCACGGGTCGGCGGCAAATTCTGTGCTGCCAGATCAAGTTGATATGCAATCCAGTTAACACAATAATCATAATGACATCTTCCACCAAACTCGGAAGAGGGAGTACTCTGAGGTACATATTCCGTAATAACAGGTATAGGACCGTATTTTCTCAGTAATGCAAAATGATAATAAGCAATTAAAAAATGAGCTTCGGCCAACCACTGTTCTTTTTCACCCGGTAACCATTCCTGCAATAAGGTTTCACCGGGATTATTTTCGACCTGACGTAAAAAAAGATAGCATTGACCAATATACTTATAATAATTATCCCAAAGTCCATCCGGATTGGCTGCCGAGACTAAATTATATGCATAATCATCCCAAAAAGCTCCACTATCGTTCCGCCATTCTATCGGCAGTGCAAACTCATCTGTGGAACCATTAAGAGCACTTGTGTGACCAATAGGAGAATCATCTTCCTGAAGTCCTGCATAACAAGTGAACAGAAATCCTAAAGTACTTTTCCGGGTCTTTGTGGCATCCTGTAGCCCTGCTTGTTCAGGCGGAACTACATCCAGATAATCACAAGAAACTAAATTAAATGAAAGAGCAGTCACAATCAGACCCACTCGAACTATATTTTTCAGAATATTCATATCTTCTATGATTTAGATTATTAGAAATTAAGTTGTAAACCTACATTGACCGTACGTTGCAACGGATAGCTATTCCAACTGCTCAATTCCGGATCCCACAAATCAAACGGGCTGAAACGAAGCAGATTCGCACCACTGACATAAATACGCCCATACGGAATTTTATAACCGATTTCCAGATTCTTCAGACGCAGGAAAGAACCATTACGCAACCAATAAGTACTGTTGACCGTATTATTACCTATATCACCGGTCGTCAATCCCAAACGCGGATATTCGGCATTCGGATTCGGATTATCTACCGACCAGTGATTATCTGCAATAAATTTCAACACATTCTTATTCGGTATACGATTCCCTTCAAGGAAGGGGTCCAAACCATTGATCAGAATGGAACGCAATGCAGAACCACTGAAGAAAATACCAAAGTCGAATTTTTTATAATTAATGGTACCACCGAAACCATATTGCAAACGTGGAACAGAACCGTACTTGGAAATCATACATTGGTCGTCTTCCGTTATTTTTCCATCACCATTCAAATCACGGTATTTGATATCACCGACCTTCGGAGTGCTATTTCCTACCATCTGTTCCGGGCTGTTGTCTATCTCCTCCTGGCTCTGGAACAGTCCTTCCGAAATATATCCGGTCAATCTGGAATATGGTTTTCCTGTTTCCGACTTCCAAATAGTAGGATAATCCGGTTCGTCTTTATAAACCAACTTATTTTTATTATATGTCAGGTTAGCCTGAAAACTAGCCCCCAAATCTTTAGAGAAATTCTTATGATAATTAAGGATGAACTCCACACCCTTATTATCCATTTTACCGACATTTCCCCAAGGTTTTGCTTTACCATAACCCAAAGAATTAGGCCAAGACTGACGTTCCATAAATATATCGTAACGTTTGTCATAGAAATAGTCTATTGTTATATTCCAGTGGTCAAACAAAGTCATATCTACGCCAATATCAAATTTCTTCGCTTTTTCCCACACAGCATCCAGATTTGCATAATAGGCAATCTCCGGACCTCCCAATGTGTGATTCATACTCTCTCCAAATGTCCACTTTATCTGATCCAATTTATTATCCGTCAGCTTATCAATATATAAATAATAGCTTCCGCCCGCTTGTGCCAGATCATCGCTACCTACCAATCCATAAGAGGCTCTCACTTTCAGGTTATTCACCGCATTTTTCAAAGGTTCAAAGAACTTCTCATTACTGATAACCCATCCTAAAGACATTGCCGGGAAGAAACCGAAACGTTTCTTCTTGGCAAGACGTTCCGTACCGTTATAACCGAAGTTGATTTCAGCCAGATAACGTTGTCCGTAATCATATGTGAAACGTCCTGAGACTCCTTGATTACGATTAGGAAGCACATCACTTCTGTATTCCCTTTGCCGGTACATCAACATACCTCCGACATTGTGCAAACCAAATTGACGATTATAACTGATATTTCCCTGAAATTCAAATGTCTGATCCGAACTTCTGGCAATATCCGACTGTGCTATATAGTCTGCACCTTCCTGAATACGTTCCAAGTCATATTCCAACGGACTATCTTCACTGTATCCCACAGCTCTGAAAAGATAAGGAGTAATGGAACGATTGTAGGAACTGCTGGACCAGTTTTTAAAGTTTACCCAGATATTTGCCTTCAATCCTTTTGTTACAAACCCAAAATCCTGCTCCACTTTAATGACTGTATTCAATGTATTCGCATTCTGCTCCTTATAAGAAGTCATCATCTGCGCATAAGGATTAGGATAGAGATAGTCCGAACTCTGATAATCAGATCCATAGCGGATATACGTATCACCCGGTTGCGCAGGATAAGTTGCAGGGAAAGTTACCGGAGTAGTCGTCAGAATCATTTTAAACAAATCAGCACTATTGATATTAGGCCCTTTGTTCTGACGGATCTGAGCATTCATATTCATCCTGATTGTCGTTGTGGGGGTCAACTTATAGGAGATATTATTCTGGAACGTATAATTCATGATATTAATATTATTGTTCCACGAATAAGCTTTCTCCGTATTCAGCAAACCACTATCGTGGCTGACATTCAAGCTCATATAATACTTCACTTTTGTACCTCCTCCCGATACATTGATATTGGCACGCTGCGTCATTGTCATCTTTTTGAAAATGACATCCTGCCAATCCACATTCGGATATACATAAGGATTTACCCCGTCACGGGTCAACTGGATCCGTCTGTCCGAATACAATAATTGATCTTTCGATTTATTCGGATTTCTCGACAGGTCAGCTTCATTGTAAAGTTCCATATATCTGGGACCATCTACAAACTCAGGAAAATCGGACATGATATTGAAAGAGTTCTCCGCACTAACATTAACTTTCGTCTTCATATTGTAATCACCTCCCTTTGTAGAGATTATCATTACACCATTTGCACCGCGTGCACCATAAATTGCAGTTGCAGAAGCATCTTTTAAAATGGAGAAACTCTCGATATTTTCCGCCGGCACATAGTTCAGATCAGCTACTGAAATTTCTACATCGTCCAATAATATAAGCGGTGTTGTACGCCCGCCAAAAGTAGAAATACCGCGAATATAAAAATCAGCCCCAGAACCCGGCTCTCCTGTTTTAGTGGTAGCAATCACACCTGCCAGCTTACCGGCAAACGAAGTACTTAATTGTGAAGTCGGCATTCGTAAAATATCTCCTTTCACATTTGTAATAGCCCCTGTCACACTCACTTTCTTTTGTACTCCGGAACCTACAACAACGACCTCGTTCAACGTCTGCTGTTCTCCGGACATCGTGACATTAACCACCCCTAAATCTTCTACCGGAGCTTCACGTTTCTGGTAACCGATGTACGAGAAGACCAGTACGGCTTTGTCTCCGCTCACAGAAATAGAATATCTACCATTCAAATCCGTGATAGTTCCACTTTTCTGACCTTTCACAACAATGTTCACACCTACCAACGGCTCGCCGTCTATGGCGTCTGTAACCACACCTGTGACGACTCTTTTCTCTCCTTTCTGCTGTACACTCTGTTTATTCACTTTCAGTACAACTTCGTCTCCCCGGACTAAATAGTTAACATTACTCCCTTCAAATACAACTGACAATACTTTTTCAATCGTACCTTGGCAGTCAATGTTTTTGCGCTTTACTTCATCCAAATCCGCTGCATCGTAAAAAAACACATAATTACTGTTTTTTTCGATCTGACGGATAGCTTGTACTTCACTAAAATACCCTTTCACCTTTATGACTCCCTGTGCTGCTATTGCAATCAATGGGAAACAAAAGATTCCAAACCAAATGCACATGAGGTACTTCCACCTGCCATGCTGTTGCTTTTCTTCCATACTAAATAATTAAAAGATTAACATTAAAAAATTATACAAACATATTATAGTATACCTTTAACGGAATATGATATATTCTCCATTTTCCTTTCTATATCGCCACCCTGTACTGAAGCACATTTTTTCAATAGCTTCTTCCAATGACTCATTATAACGTAGACGCCCGTTTAACAGATTCTTGGTTGCCTGTCCGTGTTCCAATGATATTTTTACATTATATATTCTTCCTACAATCTCAATCCATGAACTTAAATCAACATTTGTAAATTCATAATTACCATCTTTCCATTTCACTCCTTGCATTTCATCCACTTTCACGCTTGCCTTCTCCGCGTTGAAGGTCAATTCTTGCGAAGGTTTCATCTCAATAGTATGCTCAGTACCTACTATCGTAAAATCGACTTTACCACTAAACAAAGTGACTTTAGAAATATTTGCCCGTTCCTGATTAATTAAAAAAGAAGTACCTTTTACTTCTACAAAAGCCCTATCAATGTATACGATAAAATGTTTGCCTTCCTGTTTATAAACATCAAAATGGGAATTTCCTTTCAACCACACTTTTCTATTCTGAACAAAATTCTCCGGATAACGGATAGAACTTCCCGGATGCATCCAAACTCGTGAACTATCAGGCAGCATATATAGACGTCCTTCTTTTGATACTACTTCTACAAAAGCATCTTTCGCCTCATTTACCTTTTTTCCGGAGAAATACATCCAAGTTGCTCCAAGTAGCAGAACAAGAGCTACGGCAGCCACAGATAGCCAATATGGTATATAAACATGCTTTTTCTGTTGTCGGCAATCCAGACATTTCTGTCTTACCATTTTCCACATCTTTCGCCCTACTTCATCGTCAAGTTCTTTTTGTCGATCCATATTCCATTGCAGGTGCATTCTTTCTTCAAACTCTCGATGATGAAATAGTTCCTTTTGTTCTTTTTCATCCAGTTTGTCTGCTAATAAAGCTTTGATTTGTTCATATAGTTTCTTATTCATATCTATCTTTTTCACATTTTTCATTTTCATTATAAAACAAGCGTCTCTAATATTAAATACGAAACTTTTATGTCTATCCCTACATTGCATTGAACTTTTTTTCGAAAAATCAGAAAGCAGTTCTTTAGAACGCTAACCAGTCCTTTTTTTCTTATCTTTGCAAAACAATTATAATTATGCACGTAATGGAGAAAACATCTGTTTTAGCAAAATTAAAACAAGGAGACGAAACCTCATTTACCTTTGTATATGATCATTATTGGCGGAAAGTATACAGATTTTCAGAGATTTATCTGAATGACGACGAGGAAATAAAAGAGGCAGTACAAGAGGTTTTTATCAAATTATGGGAATCGCGTGCATCAATCAACGAAAACAAAGACATAGACGGATTACTCTTTATTATGACTCGTAACACAATTTTTGATTACTTCCGCAAAAGTCTGAATAAGGTAACGATGAAAATTACTGCTCTTGAGGTTGCTGAGAAAATTGCTATATCTGATGAGACGCTCGAAGTTAAGGATCTACTGGAATATATATGGAAATTAGTTTCTTTACTTCCACCACGACAACAAGAGGTTTTTATCATGAGCAGGAAACAACAAATGACAAACAAAGAAATAGCAGAACAACTTGACATTAGCGAGAAGGCGGTAGAACGTAATATCTACTTTGCTTTAAAATTCATAAAAAAGAATTTGAACCTATTTATTTTCTTCATTACGATACCATAAGAGACATTCTGCGTTTTAACTAGTTTTAACTGGGTTTGATATAGTGCTGGGCTAAAAATATACGTATTTATTAATAAGACACAAAGGTATAAGTTACCTTAAAACCTATAAATAAATATACCCATGAAACAGTATGCATTATTAGCTTTTCTTTCGCCAGTTGCAAGCCTATTGGCGGTTACAGGTCCGGCACAAAGCGAAAAGCTCAAAACCAAAACAAATCCTCAAAAGCAGCCAAATGTCATTTTTATCTATGCAGATGATCTGGGATATGGTGACCTCGAATGCTATGGAGCCAAAAACGTACAAACTCCCCATGTAAACCAATTGGCAGAAAGTGGTGTCCAATTCACCAATGCGCACGCCACTGCGGCAACAAGTACTCCTTCACGTTACTCCATGCTCACTGGAAAATATGCGTGGCGTGTACCGGGAACCGGTGTGGCAGCAGGTAATGCTGGTATGATTATCCGACCTGAAACTTACACGCTGGCAGATGTTTTTAAGAATTCCGGATATATCACCGGCGCTATCGGCAAATGGCATTTAGGATTGGGTGACAAATCGGGCATGCAAGACTGGAATGCTCCACTACCTACAGCACTGGGAGACTTGGGATTTGATTATTCCTATATTATGGCAGCCACAGCGGATCGCGTACCATGCGTGTTTATTGAAAACGGTAAAGTAGCCAACTACGACCCTTCTGCTCCTATTGAGGTTAGTTATCAAAAGCCATTCCCTGGCGAACCATTAGGGAAAGACCATCCGGAACTGTTGTACAATATGAAACATAGTCATGGGCACGACATGGCTATTGTCAACGGAATTGGTCGCATAGGATACATGAAAGGTGGTGGCAAAGCATTATGGAAAGATGAAAATATAGCCGACTCCATCACCGCACATGCTATTGATTTTATCGACAAGTACAAAAACCAGCCTTTTTTCTTGTATTTTGCTACAAACGACGTACATGTACCACGTTTTCCACATGAACGTTTTAGAGGTAAGAATAAAATGGGAGTACGTGGTGATGCTATTGCCCAGTTTGACTGGACAGTGGGACAAATAATAGCAGCTCTTGAAGAACGGGGATTACGAGAAAACACATTAATTATCCTCTCTAGTGACAATGGTCCGGTAGTTGACGACGGTTATGATGACCATGCTGAGGAATTGCTTAACGGACATAGTCCTGCAGGTCCTTTTCGTGGTAATAAATACAGCGCATTTGAAGGAGGAACGGCGGTACCTGCAATTGTCAGTTGGCCGAAAGAAATCCCCGGTTCGCAAATTTCCGACGCCTTAGTATCACAAATCGACTGGTTTGCATCAATGGCTGCTCTAATCAATGCAAAATTACCAAAAGGAAGTGCGCCAGATAGCCAGAACCGCTTAAACACATGGCTCGGAAAGGATCAAACGGATCGCCCATGGATTATAGAAGAATCTTCAACCATGTCTGTACGTACCAAAAATTGGAAATATATTGAACCAAACGATGGACCTGCCATGATTACCTGGGGCCCAAAAGTAGAGACTGGAAATTTGAAAACTCCTCAACTTTATGACATGAGAGTTAGAGAATATGAAAAGGAAAACCTTGCGGACCAACACCCCGAAATAGTCTACGAAATGCAGAATATTCTGAGACGAGTTAGAAAATAGAAATACCAAAAACGATGTTCATCAATAAAAAATTCCCGATAACTTTATCACAAGTTATCGGGAATTTTATATGTTCGGTCATTTATAAATTAATACTCTTCCTCGTTAAAGAAAAAATCCTCCTTACTAGGGTAATCCGGCCAAATATCTTCGA
>ENA-OPBS01003200-OPBS01003200.1-human-gut-metagenome-genome-assembly--contig:-NODE-3200-length-10541-cov-16.954034_pt1 | contig 10541 bp, 15 predicted proteins | sample MGYA00241074_ERZ501463 | MGnify/ENA primary metagenome ERZ501463 (study PRJEB25962, sample SAMEA2042578) | human gut metagenome | biome: human gut; feature: human-associated habitat; material: faeces...
GGGAGGTGACTTTCTCTTTAAGGCCCCGAAGGGGCCGCTCTTTGGCTCCCCCTTTCCCCCTTCCCGCCCGCAGGCGTTCCCCGCCGCAGCGGATTTTCTTTTTGCTACTTTTTCTTTTGGAGGTGTGTATTTTGTTTTTTCAAAAAAAGGTGGGAAAGCCTGAAGAGAGTAAGACGGTTCGGCAATGGGCACTTTTGGGGCGAATCCCTATTGATCCGCTGAGACCCAGCTACATTTGGGAGACGCAGACTGATGGGCCGGTTACAGTTTATTATCATGAAGAAAATACCAGAGAAATGACTGAAACGGAGAAGGCTGATTTTTTGATGGATGGGAAAGCTTATCGTCAGCGTTATTTGCAAATGATTATTCAAGAGGGAGCACGTTTACGCAGAGCTGATGGGAGTAGAAACTGATGGATGTTCAGGAAACTATGGAGCAGATGCGAGCGTTGTATAGGGAAAAGAATGAGCATTTGGAGAAGTTCCTGGAGTCGGTGACACCTTTTGAGTTTTACCGGGAGATCTTCCCTGTGGGCAGCTTTGAGCGGAAGGGCCATTTTGAGGATGCGAAGGGCAACGGGATCGCGGTGACGGTGCCGAAGGCCGCAGGGATCGCGCTGGAGATCCAGGAGGAAGGTAAGGCCAAACGCTACACCATTACCGATGAGCTTTCAGAGTTGTCGGAGGTCTTTGATACGGACTTTACCATCATGTCTCCTCTGTCCTATTTTGGACGCCGTCGGTGCGGCAAGAATGCTCGGTATCTCTATGCCCTGGTCTTTGATCTGGATGGGGTCGGGATGCCGCAACTCCGGGACACGCTGCACCAGATGAACAAGGATATTCTGCCCAAGGCGACCTTTGTTGTAAACAGCGGGACGGGACTTCACTTGTATTATGTCCTGGAGGAGCCGATTCCTATGTATCCGCATAATCAGAAATGCTTGAAGGAGCTGAAATACTCCCTTACCCGGCAGATATGGAACAGGTACACCTCCACCATCAAAGAGCCGCAGGTACAAGGTATCCTGCAAGGCTTTCGAGTGGTCGGGTCTGGCTCCAAGCTGGGCCGGGAATATCCTGTGACAGCCTATCGGCTCGGCGGGCGGGTGACGATAGAGGAATTGCTGGAGTTTATCCCGGATAGCAATGGAGAGCAGCAGCAGCTCCTGGGCCTTATGCGGAAGGGCCGGCTCTCTCTGGAGGAAGCGAAAGAGAAATATCCAGACTGGTATGAGCGGAGGATCGTCAAGAAGGAGCGGCGGGGCCGCTGGACGGTCAAGCGGGATCTTTATGACTGGTGGCTGCACCGAATCGGAGATGAGATCAAGGTTGGCCATCGCTTCTACGGGATTATGACGCTGGCGATTTATGCGAAGAAGTGCGGTATTGACGAGGAGGAACTGCGAGAAGATGCTTTTTCGCTGCTGAAGCCCTATGACGATATGAGCATTGAGGACATCAACCGTTTCACGAAGGATGATGTGGTGTGCGCTCTGGAGATGTTCAACGAGGACTATGTGACATTTCCCAGGGATGACATAGCGAAGATCTCCGGTCTTACTATGCCTGTCAATAAGCGAAACTGGCGTAAACAGAGAGAACATTTACAGTTTGCACGTGGTGTGCGAGAAGTGAAGGGAAGACTGGGAGACGTCGTTTCTGGTGGAGGACGGCCATCAGCTCAGTGTCAGGTTTCAGAGTGGCGTCAGCAACACCCAGATGGATGCAAAGCTGATTGCCATAGAGATACTGGCCTTGATCCTAAGACAATTCGGAAATGGTGGTAGAGTTCGTTTCCAGATATGAAAGTTCAGATTGGACTTATCAAGATATATTTATGTTATTTTATGAATAGGGCACTAAAAATAAAAAAATATAGTTGAAATTTTGTGCTATATGATGTAGTATAAAAGTGATGTTAGTGATGGGGAGTAAAGGTAATATGAAGAAAAAAATCACTATAGTTCTTGTGATTGTAATCTTATTTATATCTTTAGCCGCTGGTTTTTATAGATCAAAAGTTAAATTTGAACCAACAGACTTGGGAAGTGCTGTTATTGGTAGTGAAGAAGTATCCACTGTAATCGTAACAAAACCGATTTAGGGAAGGAGTTTAAAATGAAAAAACGAGTAATCTCTCTGGTTGTACTGATGTGTTCCATGATGGCTATGTGTATGCCAGTAGGAGCAGTAGATACCGATTATGATGATGAAGTAGTAATTGGTTCAGATGAGTTTGTGGTTTATGTGACAGATCATTCAGACTCGAAGACATTGTATCCAGTTAATGTAAGAACTGATATTTTGTATATGGAAGATGAGGGGCTTGGATTCCGTATATATGGAGAGACTGTAGTTCCAGTTGTTAATGAAATAAGTGGATATGTTGAATACAACACATCTTTTGATGCTGACCATGGAATAGTAGTAACTTTTTCTGAAAGTAGTGATTTTCCTCGCACGGGAATTGAATGGATAGAGTACACAGGAAATAAATATGATTCTGGTGTGAAAATTACAGCATCTTTTTCGGGAATGGTTGGTGGAGAAACAGAATATATAGGAGAGGAAGTAATTCTCGATGGGTACTTCCATCGAACGGTTGAAGCGACTATTCCGTAAATTTATTTCTTGAAAGACGAAGTTGATTAAGACAATCAAAATTGTTAAAATAGAGCCTGGATGTCTATTAATCAAGAAAAGAGAGGTTTCCCGGCCAGCAAGCTATAAGTTTGCTGGCCGGGAGAACTTTTTATTGAAGAAGCAGTTGGGAGAGGCGGCCAGCCAGTAGTTACAGCCCAGATTCGGGTGAAGGAATGGCGTTAGCAACACCCGGATGGCTGCAAAGCCGATTGCCATAGGGATACTGGCCTTGATTCAAAGACAATTCGGAAATGGTGGGATATGGAACAAGGAAAGTAATAAATTTGGAATTGGAGGGAGAGACGAAACGGTTTCGTTAAAGAAAATAAGTAAACTTGAGAGAAGCAACTAAATGTAAACCGAAAGTTACATGGGGCAACTGCGGTTCATAAGTAAGAATCCTGAATAAATAGAGACCATTGACAAATAATATATATCGTGGTATATATTGTTTAGGAGGTGACCATTATGGAGACAGCGAAGATTTTTGAAAACGGACGGAGCCAAGCTGTACGTCTGCCGAAGAAATTTCGGTTTAATGTGGAGGAAGTTGTGGTACAGCAACTTGGGGATGCGGTTCTTCTGGTTCCAAAAGAGTCTTTATGGCAGACATTTATGGATGGCTTGAACAGCTTCACCAGCGATATTTTTGAGAATGGGCGAGATCAAGGTGTCCAGGAGGAGAGAGAAAATCTATGACCTATATGTTGGACACAAATATCTGTATCTATGCTATGAAGAAAAAGCCGGAAAAGGTGCTGCATAGGTTCCGGGAGGAGCTGGATGGAGGGCTTTGCATTTCCTCTATCACTTTGGCCGAGTTGGAGTATGGTATGAAACATAGCTCTGACCCAGTTAAAAATGAGCAGGCCCTTTTGAGGTTCCTGGCTCCATTGAGCATCTTGCCCTTTGGGGCGGGGGCGGCGTCGGAGTATGGGGAGATTCGAGCCTATTTGCAGAGCCATGGAACACCAATTGGCCCTCTGGATATGCTGATTGCTGCCCATGCACGGGCGGAGGGAATGATCCTGGTCACAAATAATGTACGGGAGTTTGAGCGTGTACCGGATCTGGAAATCGAAAACTGGGCGGAGTAAAGGGTGGTGTAGATAGTGCAGAGAAAGGTCTTGCAGATCGGCTACGAGCCGGAGCGTGACCGCCTGACCTGGGACGGCTGGAATATTCACTGCGGCCAGGGCCTGGACGTGTTGCTCCCGGATCGGCTCAGCGGCGGTATATGGCGGGCCGTCTCCTTTGAGTACAATGACAAGGGATGGTATATGCCTGGGCATCCTGGTGTGTCTCCGGTGGGCCTGTGGGCGCGTGAAAGCAGTGAAAATTAAAGGAGATTAGAAATTCTTATATACGTTACGTTTAAGATATAATGTATATAAATTAAATACCGTAAATAATGAAAAGGGCAAGGGTTATACACCCTTGCCCTTTTCTCGTTGACATGGCTTCAATAAGTGATATAATTGAAATAAGTTATATAAAGTAAATAAGTGATATAAATTAAATAATGAGGTGAATGTATGAAAGTGATTGCAATCGCGAACCAAAAGGGTGGCGTGGCCAAGACCACCACGACCCACAATTTGGGGGCGGCCCTGGCTGCTGCTGGTAAGAAGGTGCTGCTCATAGATCTGGACAGCCAGGCCAGCTTAACGATCAGCGTTGGGCTGGAGCCGCTGGAGGTGGAGCGTACTATCGTCGATGTTTTGAAAAAGGATGGGACGCCGATCCGGGAGTGCATCCAGCAGCTCACCGAGCAGTTGCACATCGTGACGTCGATCATCGACCTGGCGCCGCTGGAGATGGAGCTGCTATCCCGGGCCAGCCGGGAGAAGATCCTGGATCGGGCGCTACGGCCAGTGCGGGAGCAGTATGATTTTATCCTGATTGACTGTCCCCCGCAGCTTTCCATTCTGACGATCAATGCGCTGTCTTGCGCCGATGGGATTCTGATTCCAGTCAAGACGGATTACCTGGCCTACCGGGGGCTGACGCAGCTCCAGGACAGTATCCAGGAGATCCAGGAGCTGATTAACCCGGAGCTGAAGGTGTTGGGGGTGATCGCTACGCTGTATGATACCAGGGTGGGCGATGACCATGATATCCTGGGTCTGCTCCGGAAGGAGTATAACTTGCTGGGCGTGGTGAAGCGGTTGGCCGTTGCTAAGAAGGGTCTGTACGACGGCCAGGCGGCCGTGGAGCAGGCTCCGGAGAGCCAGATCTCCAAAGAGTATACGGCCATTGCAAAAATGCTGCTCGAAGGAAAAGAGAGACGGGAGGAGATATGCTATGAGTAAGCTGGAAGAGAGGGAGAGACGTAGGAGAGCATCCGTTGTTGGGAGTCTGATCGAAAAACCGGAAGAGAAAGCTACCAGTTCCATCGGCCGGGGACGGCCAAAGGAGGAAGGTCGGGAGCTGAAGAAACGGATTAGCCTTTCGGTGCTGCCGAGTTTGTACGATGATATTCAGAAAATTGCTTATGTGCAGCGTCGGAGCGTTAGCGAATTGTTGTCTGCTATGATGGAGGAGTACAGAGGGAACCATGCTGCCGAGTTGGTGGAATACGAACAAATAAAGAAATAAATAAAATATCGTGGCAGTATAGTTTGTACTGCCACAGTATTGACATTACCACAAAAATAGAAGAGGTTCTCCTCTTTTTTGAGAGGCTAAGTCAATGGGCTATGTGTTGTGACACATAGCCCATTGACTATAGCTTATCTATGTTTTCTGTTTTATATATTTGTGCCATAGGAGAATGCTTAGTAATTGAATGACCATCATGAAGCAAAGAAACGGGAAAATAAAGGTATGCCATTTTCCAGTGAAAGTATTAAAGATTTCTATGCTTGGAGAGACAATTAATAGGAATAATACAAGGCCAAGATTGGGAAAGAAGATGCTGATAGCAAAAATACATAGATGTATAGCCCAAAATAAAAGGAAAAACCGCAGGTGGTCGATATTTTTGTTCAGAAATACCGCTATCTCTGTAATAATAAAAAAAAGAACATATGTGCAAAAAGAAAAAAGAAAGGCAAAGGGATTGGCGTGATTACCACAAAAATCAAAAGAGAAAAAATTCAATATTCCAGATATGATGTAAAGGCAGATACAAATTGGTATGCCTAATTTATAGATGCGTATCATAGTGAAACTTCAATTGAGGTCTACTTTGACCATATACTTCTCAGCTTGACTTTTAGGTGAGATTGCCGCAACACCAAAGTGAACATCTTGTGTATAGGAATCATTCAAGGTAATATCCCAATATGAACCATTGCCATGAACTCGAATTCCATTATATTCGAGACAGTACTCAACAAAGCCATCGCATCGAATGGCCTTTATATCGGATGGTGAGTAATGAGTTTGAGTGAGAGGAATAGAGTCATAAGTGATGCATGTAGTTGCAACATATGGAATATGAAGATTCGCTACCCTTTTCGCAGTTGATACAACGGCATCACGTTCAGAATGATAGAAAGATACAGATCTTGGTTGGTAATAGCCAAGGAAATTGTTGTCGGGACCATTCATAAAGGTGTTGTAATCAACAATTCCAGTTGTGGAATTCTTTCCAGTTGCTTGGGCGTATTGTGCAGATGTGCCAGCACCTGAGACAGCGATTGCTGCGTGCCAATTCGTTACAACATCGCCGATTATTTGTACACCATCTCGATAGGCGATATATCCGCCAACGCCGTCAGCAAGAACTTGAGGAGTTATAGATTGAAGATACTCTAATGCAAGGCTCGCCTCTTGAGTAGAAATTGTAGTTAAAGAAGTTTGAATAGCAGTACGGATTTCTTCACTATCAGTTGTTTGATACAGATCACATAGATAGTTAATAAAGTTTGAAGATTTGAAATCATCAATAGTAGTTACATTTGGATAATTTTCAGCGAAAAGATTTAATGCGATGTTAATCTTTTCGTCACTTTCAGAAGAAATATTTTGGAGAATGTTATTTGAGATTTCAAGAGCTCGTTGCTCATTTCCTTTTGCTAATGCTTTTATAGCATGATAAGCGACCTCTCCATCAGGAGAGTCAGATAATGAAGCCAAGACGTTTTGGACAGTTAAATTAGAAAGAAGGGAGTCATCTAAACAAACAATAATTAAAATTTTCATGCCATTGTCGAATTGTGTATCCCGTAACATATCAACAAAAGCAGAGTCTGTAATTTCAAAGTCGTATTTGAATAAATAACCCTCTAAAAGCCCACGCCTAAAATTGGCTTCATCAGAGTTGTTGGCTATCATAGATATTAACTCTTCATCAGAAAAGTCAGATATTCTTGATACGATTTCGCTGATATAAAGAATCAACTCTCCATCATAATAATCGGCTCCAACAGAAACATCTCGGAATGATTCTAAGAGTTGGGGGGTAGAGAATTTTTCCAAGTCATTGGCAATAGAGAGGTCTTGGGAGGATTCGAAGTTACTTGATTGTGGGAGACTGGAAGCTGATGCAGGGATATAGCAAGAAAAGAGAATAATGGCTGATAGAAATGTAGAAATAAGTCTCTTCATAAGCGCCTCCTTTGTTAAAAATAACGACATATATCAAGCGTATTAAGTATATCATAGAAGAATTTGATATGCAATAAAGTTTGGGAGAATTTTCAATATATAACGGTTTACCCGTTTACACATAGAGTGAACGGGTAAACCGTTATACGGTTAATTTTATGAATATATTGACTTCTCCGTTTTAGTATGGTACGATGAGCATGGATAGAAATAGGCTGCGAACGGCGCTGGAGCTGGGACAGCGGCCTGATGGAAAGGTGGTGGGAGAAAAGAGGCTGCAGCTGGTAGGGCTGCAGCGGATCAGAGATTGGCTCGTCTGGGCGAGGGTAAAGAGTGATTAGGCCCAGAGCGTCTTGGCCGGGAGCTGCCGGCTGGGGGTTCAGCAAATACCCATATAGAAGCCATGACAGGATTGATACTCCTGTGTGGTGTGCGGGCTTGCCACAGTAACCTTTGTGAAATGGAAAGCGCACCATGGACCCCAACACGAGTAATCCTTTTGAAAGTGATGGGTAAGAGAAATGTATCATGTCCCTATCCACCCTCTGATAGTAGCCAGGATACTGTAGATCTCCTGGAGAGCCGCACCCTCTACAAAGGTGCCGACAGATCCCGAACTGCCGTAGATCTCAATAAATCGGGACTGCACACATAAGCAGTTCAAAAAAGTGTCGGGAGCGATCCTAAATCCGTCACACATAAGACGTTAAAAAGTGTATTTGCCGATTGCCGAGTCTCCGAGGGGAGCTGACATGAGGCGGCTTTGCTTGAACAGATGATAGAAAACAAGAAATCATGATTTATAGTTTTATAGAAATATAGATTTATATATAAATAGGTTTAATTAAAAATAGATTTCTATTTATCTATAAAAATAGAAATCTATTTTGCAAGAGAGGAGGGGCCTATGGGCCGGCGCAACAAGGCTTATCACAAGGATCTTCACCAGCAAGCCTATGAACGATTGACCAGTATGCAAGCGTTTGGGGAGAGCAGAAAAGAGGCAAAGGCGAATGGGACGGACAAGGATAAGATTTTCTCCTTCAGCACCTACCAGAGCTACTGGAAGCACACGAAGTATTTTATCAAGTACATCAAAGAACACCATCCAGAATGTACTACGCTGAAAAGTGCCAGGAAGTATGTAAACGAATGGCTGCAGGATGGCGTGGATCGGGGCCTGTCTGCATGGACGATTGGTGTGCAGCGGTCGGCCATGGGAAAACTGTATGGGATCTCTCCGGATGATGAAGATTTTTTCAAGGCTCCGAAAAAAGAACGGGAAAACATCAAGCGGAGCCGCGGCGACCGGGTTCGGGATAAGCACTTCTCCAAGACGAACAATGATGGGCTGATCAAGTTTTGTCAGGGGACTGGGCTGCGTCGGAAGGAGCTGGAGGAGCTGCGGGGGAAAGATCTGGTTACCAGAGAGCAGATTGAGGCAGAACTCTCCCGGCTGGAGAACCGGCCTGCAGAGGAGCTGACGCCGGCCGACACCAAGCGGCTGGAAATGCTCCAGGACGCCCTTTTATTCCCGGAGGGTTACTTTACCCATGTCCGCAACGGAAAGGGGGGCAGGGAGCGCCTAAGCCCTATCATCGGGCCAAATGCGGGGCAGATCATAGAGCGGATCAGTAACACGCCGGCAGAAGAAAAGGTGTGGCAGCACGTTCATAAAAGTGCCGACATTCACGGCTACCGGGCCGAGTATGCCACAGTGATCTATAAAGCCAATGCCAGGGAAATCAAGGACATTCCCTATGACCGGGTAAACAAGGGCACCGGGCATCGCTACCAGAGCGAGGTGTATACCTGCCGCAAAGATGAATCTGGTAGGAAGTTGGACAAGGCTGCAATGTTGGTGTGCAGCAAGGCACTGGGCCATAATCGGATCGATGTTGTGGCCAACAACTATATCCGGGATCTATAAGGGAGGTGTGCTGCCATGAGCGAGTTTGTAAAAAAGACAATGATAGGCTACAAGGAACTTGATAGTGGCCGCTCAAATCCGGAATGTACTCATGTTATTTTGACCGTCAAGGAATATGATGATCTGCTTCAGAAGATTGCCGATGCGGAGCAGGAGACCAGGAACGAAAAGAGAAAGGCCGAGGAAGAAAAAAGGGCTTCTCAGAATAGGGAGCAGCAGACGATTCAAAAGGCGAACCAGGTCATAGAAAAATGGAAGAAGGCGCTGGAAAAAGAGAAGGGGGAAAGCGCCTATCAGAAGGGATTGAATGAAAATCTGCTGCGTATTGCCAGAGAAAGAGCGAATGCAGATCGAAAACTGAAACCGAAGAAGGAGCACACTGGCTACGTGGTGGTGGTATCGTCAGAAAAGATCTATCGATATAAAAGTGGTCGCAGACTGGAATCAGTGAAACTATGGGAAACCGTGATTCAAAGCCCGTATTCGATAGAGTTTCCAGCAAAACAGGCAAAGAAGCTGATACTGGAAGAGTTCTTCCCAGAAAACGGGGAGTGGGAAGCTGCCAGGTTAGGGATAGAACGATGGGTCGCCGGTGACTATGAGGATTTCCTGAGTGCTGCGGATAAAGATGAGGAATTTATACAGCAGAATACAGCTCTGACGGGATACCGGAGCTTCAGGGCCAATTATCGGGCTGGGTACTGGGAAATGATATTAGTTCATACAAGGCCCCTGGAGGTTGTCCCGAAGGATATGCGAGTGAGCTGAAGGAGGCAAAGATGATGAAGATGGGATTGTGTGCAGAGGATGCGGTGACGCATAACCTAACCGTAGTATGGACTGGGCTGGATACCAAGGAGCTGAAGGAAGGGGAACAGCTGGAGATCCGGGTGGCCGGTCACTGGATTGAGGTTGAGCTGGAGAGAGATCCTGACGGCGGCTGGAGTTGGCGGGACCTGGAGACCGGCTGGAGCCTGAAACGTACCGATGTCGCGCCGGTCAGTGTCCGGAAAATTGACGCCTAAAATTAGCCTGTCCGAGGGCCTTGAAAGCGCCGCCTGGACAGGCTATAATAACAATAAAAAATAGGGAAAAACTCTATTGATAATATATGCCGTATAGAAGGAGGGGAGGGAGGTGAAATATGGCCTGAATTTGGACTGTCGAAAAATAGGGAAAAACTCTATTGATAATATATGCCCAGTATAGGGCCTTTTGGCCCTATAAAAAGCTCGTAAATTTCTCTCTCAAAGGGGGAGAAAGTCGGAGGGGAAATGGGGGGGGTGCGGAGGCTGTGGTAATGTGGTAAACCCGATAGGGTTTTCCATCATTTCCATAGCCGGAGCACGGGGGGAAAGGGGGAGGTGACTTTCTCTTTAAGGCCCCGAAGGGGCCGCTCTTTGGCTCCC
>ENA-OPBS01003201-OPBS01003201.1-human-gut-metagenome-genome-assembly--contig:-NODE-3201-length-10540-cov-2.513114_pt1 | contig 10540 bp, 6 predicted proteins | sample MGYA00241074_ERZ501463 | MGnify/ENA primary metagenome ERZ501463 (study PRJEB25962, sample SAMEA2042578) | human gut metagenome | biome: human gut; feature: human-associated habitat; material: faeces...
CCTCGGTGAGCGTATTCAATGCCGCGTCTATATCTATAGTACCCTGTCCTTCTCTCAGTTTCAAATTGGCCTTATATGCAGGACCGTTTATATCAACCTTCGCAACCAGGTCCATACTATCGGGAATTACAATAGTCCCATTGGGAGCCTCACCGGACAAAGCAGTCAGGAAGTTCAGATTCTGGGTAGTCATCTTCAACCCGACCATTCCCGAGCGCGTGATACTGTCCGCCAGATTTTCAAGAAGCCCACCACCCTCTAAAGAAAATGCTCCCGGCAAATCTACCGTAAAGCGCGAAATCTGCATCTCTTTCAGATTACCGTCCGTACCCGCACGAATAACAAGAGGACGGAAAGGATAGGCTTCTTTGAAACTATCCGGCAGCCCACCCGTAAACAGCATAACATCCTCTTTACCGATGTATGCGTTGAGATTGGCGGACAAACGTCCCGTAGTAGGGATGTTGACAAGTTCCCAATACGTATGGGCAGACAAATCAATTTCAGAATGAGGAGTCTGCAGCTTTAAGCCCGGAACACAAATAATTGAATCATTAGAATAAACCCTGCCCGCCAACGAGGTAATGCTCAGTCCCGAACGTTCATTCATTGAAAATTCACGGAGCACGGCATTCATATTCCTACCTTTATATAATAAGGAGTCCAAACCGATCCGGATATCACGGACCGCAATATGAGAAGCATCGAAGCCTTCGACCGGTTTAGCAGCTCCGGTATCATAATTGGCAGAGCCTCCCGACAACAGGAATTGTTTCAAGCTATAAAACTGATTCTTCAGATCCGCTTGCGCATCATTTACAGACGCTTCGCCGATGTAGGCTGCCATACGCATGGAATCAGCCGGAAGCTGCATACTGAATGACACATTTCCCAAATTCAACTGATGAAGGTCTACTTTCCAATTGACAGGAGCGGAAGCGGTCGTGTCTTTAGGAGCGGTCGTGGTGTCGTTCATTACCAATTGGACATGGGTGTCTGATAAATCGACCTGATTAATAATCGCTATTTCATTGGATAAATCCACCCCATGACTCTGCAGAAAGAAACGCCCCAAGACACCTTTTATCTTCATTCCCTCTATCAGACCTGCGGAATTGACTGCAACCTGATTTAGTGTAACTTCATCGACTTCTACTTTTCCTTTGATAAGTGGCCACGCCTGCACCCGCACATTCAAGCTCTCTAAAGACAACAAAGTATCCGGCTGTTGAATGACTTCTACACCACGAACTAACAGATTGAGCGGAAAACGAAGGTCAATCCGTTCCACCTGAATCTGCATACCGGTTGCTTCAGAAGCGTATGCGGTCACTTCCCGGCGTAAAAGATTTTGTACCGGAGGAATATAAAGTAATACCATCAGTATTACAAAGAGTATTATTGGAGTAAGCAATATCCAGCTTACCCATCGTATCCATTTTCGTTTCATGCAAAGCGTGTCAGTGTAAATTGAAGACACAAAGTAAACAAATTATTTTGAGAAAAGGTTTGGATAACGATAAGAAAGATACTCTTTTGCCTCACTAATTATATGCGGAACCGTTGCCAGCACTGTAAGTGTTGTTTGCTTTATCTCGTCAACGAACATCTCTCCACGACAACTTTCCAAATATTTTAAAGGAGCAATTGTTTCGGATGCGCCAATCAGTGTGAAAAGCGGAAGAAGTTTATGAGCCATAGCAGCTATTCCGTCCGTATCTTCATTGTCTAAGGCTTGTTGTACTATATCAATATTTTTCTCAGTTTCTTCGATGAAAGTCTCAATAATGGAACACGCCGCCTCCGGGTCGTCCTCCGAATAAACTGTCAATGCGGAGAAATTCATCAATCCGCTCCCCATATCTTCTGTGATATGCGCCTCATCCGCAACCAATTGTCCTTCATTGATCGTCTGCAACAATTCCTTTACCGTAAATGGTTTATGCAGACATCCGGCAAATCCATGTTCGTACAACGCCGCCTTATCCATCTCACTACGAGCAGTAACAGCAATCACGGGGATCGTTTTTGCCTGTGGAATATTGGAAGCACGAAGTAGTTTCACCAAATCAAAACCATTGATGGCCGGCATTTGTATATCGGTCAGTAATACATCAAAAACAGAAGTGCGAAGTTGTTCTATAAGTTCCTCCAATTGCTCGCAACAAACAGCATCAATGCCGTGCTGTTTCAGCATAGCTGCCGTCAAGCTGAGTTGGATTTTATCGTCATCAATCAAAAGAACACGGATCACCTTCATCGGAAGAATGGTAGCTGGCTCTTGGATAGATTCCCCTTTATCACTTTCCGAGAGTTCACCCTCCGTTACCGATTTCCCCACCGGATAAAGAGGAAGAATCACCGTAAAGCAACTTCCTTCTCCCGGTGTGCTTTGCACATCAATTTCTCCTTCGAGTAAAGTTACCAGTTTCTTCACGATGGACAATCCGAGCCCGAACCCCTCTTCACCTTGTGCACCGGACAAACGAGTAAATTCCTGAAAGATGCGTTCCCGGTCTGACGGAGCCATCCCTTTTCCGGTATCTGCGATGGCTATTGTCAACTTTGAAGAGTCGTATGTAGCCGTCAATGTTATCTTACCTTTTTGAGTGAACTTAACGGCATTGGATAAAAGGTTGTTCACAATCTGACGGAGACGCAAAGGGTCACTAATAAATCTCCCATTCAAATCGGAAGCGACATTACTTTGTAAAGTCAATCCTTTGGCGGCAGTCAAAGGCTCAAAACTAATATAAATTTCATCAAATAGCTGCGAAGGATTAAAGGTGACGCGATTCACCTCCGCTTTATTAAGGTCGAGCCGATGAAAATCGAGCAGGTCACTGACTAACTTCAAGAGATGTTCCGAAGAACTCTTCATATTTTCAAGATAGAAACGCTGCCGTTCATCCCGAGTCAACCGGGATAGCAGTTCGGTATACCCCATAATAGAGCCTAACGGCGCTTTAAAGTCATGAGTAATGGCAAGCATTAACTTTTCACGGGCGACAAGCAAATCCTCCGCCCGCTTGTTGGCTTCCTCCAGTTGTCGACGATAGCGGTTGCTCCGAGATATATCGCGTATGATCAATATCAAGAAAAAGGCAGACAGAAACACCGCCCCAATAGCGATTCCCGAAATAGTACGTGCCGAACGCATCCTTACTGCTTGTTGCTGCTCCGCATCCTGGAGTGCACGCTGAGTCATTTCTTCCTCATAACCCTTTATCAAGCTATCCATTCTTGCAGTCAACTGTGTATTCATCCGCTGATACTTCGTACTGGTACGCCGGATGGTCTTTTTCCGTTGCAAACGTTTTTCCTCCGTAGCCATACGGATTTTTTGCTGCAAGGAATCCTTAGAAGTGGCAGGGTCCGTAGCTACCTCCAAAGAAGTGTTGACAAGTACGGCACTATCCTGTTTGGAAGGGACAAATACTTCCGCTAACCTCTTGAAGAAACCTTTCTTCTTCGGAGCAGTCAGCAGAGAATCGCGTTTGGTTATGACACGATGTTGTACCCGTTGGTAGGTAATGACGGAATCCTGTTCGGAAATAATTTCCTTAATCTCCGATGCAGAAAGAAGGCTATCGTTCGCTTCGCTCAGCACTCGTAACATTTGAATTGTATTCCGGTCTTTCTCATGGAGAAGGGTCAACAAGCTATCCGTACGCAAATTCTGCTGGTTGTCCGCAGCCGATAACGCTTCCATCTCACGATGCACAAACACCAACGAGAAAAGAAGAATAGCCAGTAGCAAAGTGTAACCAATGGTTATTTTGAGTTTTGTAGAACGGTAGGAAGCCATAGGAACAACGAATTACAAGTTATTGTCGGAGGGCAGGCTGTTTCGTCATGTAGTGGAAACGCCACCAAAGCATCAGCCCTGCACTTGTCAGTCCAAAAGGGAACGCCATCCATACGCCTACAACACCCCATCCCATCACGAAACCGCAAAAATAGCCTACGGGCAACGAGATAATGAAATAAGCGATAAAAGCGATGACCATCATCAGTTTTACGTCTGCAATTCCACGCAAAGCGTTGGCAAAAGTGATCTGCAAGCCGTCGCCAAACTGGTAGACAAGGAAAGGAAATATTAACGAAGTAACCATAGCGGCAACTTCAGAACTGTCGGTAAACCAACCTCCCAGATAATTCCGACAAAGAAAAACAATGAAAGACAACACGACACCCAATGCCATCATCAGATGGAAACCGGCATAGGCGGAACGACGCACATTCACCATATCATCCTGACCATTGAAGTTGCTGACCCGGACAGCAACGGCAGCTCCCATCCCGTAGTACATCATAAAAGTAAATTGTGAAATTGCCAACATGACTTGATGGGAAGCTAACGCAATCGTCCCCAACCAGCCAATCATGATGGCACTCAGACTGAAGGAAGCCGTCTCCATTCCCATCTGAAAGGCAACCGGCCATCCTAATCCGTTCAAACGGCTGAAAACAGCACGCGACCATCCCAAACGGAAAAAGCCGACCTTATAACGAATGAAGCGCGGACTACGCATAAAGATGATTACAAAGACAACGACCATCACTATACGTGAAAACAGAGTACTGATACCTGCTCCCAACAATCCCAATTCAGGAAAGCCGAGCTTTCCATAAATCAGAATATAGTTTCCGATGATGTTCAATACATTTCCGCCAAGCAAAATCCACATGGCTGTTTTAGTATCTGTAATTCCATCCGTAAATTGCTTGAAGCCATTGAAAAGCATAACAAACACCAAAGAAGCAAGTAAAACCAGATAATAAGGTTTAATCAGAGGAATCAATTCCTCCGGTTGACCGAGACGCTCTATATTCAGGAATAACAGCGTCATACATATAGTCAGCAGAAGCGCAACCATCAGATTGGCCAGCAAACTATTGCGCAATGCCTGTCCGGCAGGGGCAAATTGGTGAGTTCCATACAGCCCTCCCACGATAGGTGTCAACCCGTACGAGAATCCCGTACTGAAAATAATAGCCAGATTAAACACATTATTCACGAAAGAAGCCGCGCCCAACTCTATCGTGCTATGGTGACCGATCATCAACGTATCTGCGAATCCAAGTATGATCACTCCTATCTGTCCGATGACAATAGGAAGTCCAAGGTAGAATAATGCCTTGTAATGCTCTCTGTATGTTCTATATATATTTCTCATTTACTTTTATAATAGAGTATAACCCCGTTCTCCCGCCGGAAAGCCGATTGGGCTACAGCCTGCAACTGTCCCGCAGTGACGGAACGATAACGTTCCACCTCCCGCTCCATGCTTTCCGCCCGTCCGAGCAGTTCGAACCAGGCAAGATTAGTCGCTACATTCAAATAATTAATATTACCGAATATCTGAGTAGACTCAAATTTGTTCTTTACTTTTTCCAACTCCTGCTCACTGACAAGTTCCTGTTGCAGGCGATCCAATTCTTCCCGAACGGCAGCTTCCGCCTGTTCCAGTGCCACGCCTGCCGACGGCTTTCCGGCAATATGGAACAAACCCGCGTCTACACTGCCGGATATATAAGCGTCAATACTTGAAAATAACTGCCTTTCTTGTACGAGACGCTGGTTCAGGCGGCTGGAACGCCCGTTGCTTAATATATCCGAAAGGATATCAAAGGCATAGTAATCAGGGTGATGATGGTCACACATATGATATCCCATGAACAACGCATCAAGAGGAACATTCCGCTCTACCGTTAATCGTCGTTCTTCCGTCTGTTCCGGTTCCTGCGGCAAGTTCCGTTGAGGAACCTCCCGATGGGGAATAGGGCCGAACCATTTCTCTGTCAGTGTCACTGCCTCCTCGAAAGAGATGTTGCCGGTGACAGCCAGTATCGCATTATTCGGAGCATAAAATCGGAAAAAGAATGCTTTCACCTCCTCCAACGTTGCATTGGCGATATGCGACAGTTCCTTACCGATGGTAGGCCATTGGTAAGGGTGCGACCGGTAAGCCAATGGCCTCAGGAGATGCCCTACATCTCCATAAGGCTGATTCAGGCAACGCTGCTTAAACTCTTCCATTACCACTCCCCGTTGCACTTCCAGACTCCGTTCACTGAAATCGAGGCTCAGCATACGGTCTGACTCCAGCCAAAAGCCGGTTTCCACATTCTGGCGGGGAACAGTGAGGTAATAGTTGGTAATATCATTATTCGTCCAGGCATTATTCTCCCCACCCGCCAATTGGAGCGGCATATCATAATCGGGAATGTTGACCGAGCCGCCGAACATCAAATGTTCAAACAAATGCGCGAAACCGGTATGTTCGGGATGCTCATCACGAGCTCCCACCTTATATAATATATTAAGGGCTACCATCTGCGTACTTTCATCCTGCGAATGCACCAGACGCAATCCATTGTCAAGAATATGCCTGTTGATTTTCATATCATTTAGTCAAGTATAGTCGCTTTTATTATCTTCACATCTTCTTCAGGACGGTCGCTACGGTCGGTTTTTACCTGCTGGATTTTGTCTACTACATCCATCCCTTCCACTACTTCGCCGAATACGGTATACTCACCATCCAGATGCGGGGTACCGCCTACCGTAGTATATGCTTCAATCTGCTCCGGAGTGAAATGAAATTCCGGTTGCTTGGCAGCTATCTCCTGTGCTTCTGCAAACAGTTTTTCCTGCAAGTCATAAAGCCCGTCTTCATCGTTTGCTTTCCGCATCTTATAAATTTCTTTCATGTGCTTCTGCGCCAATGTATTGAAAATAACATTAATCTTATTCTCATTCATCTGGCTCTCCATACTTAACAACGTAGAATCATTGTAGACTTTTCCTGTCACGATATAGAACTGACAGCCGGAAGACTCTTTCTTCGGGTTCACATTATCTCCTTGACGGGCCGCCGAAAGAGCGCCTTTCTTATGGAAGAATTTCGGATATACAAATTCTGCCGGAATGGTGTAACCTACATCACCGGCACCCAACATCTTGCCCTTCGGAGCATTCTTCGAATCCGGGTCACCCGCCTGAATCATAAAATCTTTGATAACGCGATGAAACAGTGTACCTTCATACATTCCGTCTTTCACCAATTTAATAAAATTATCACGATGTTTGGGAGTCTCATTATACAACTTCACTTTGATGTCTCCCGCAGTTGTCTCAATCTTTACCAATGTTTCTTTATCCATGTCTTCTCCTTTTTTAGTTCCGGTCTTGCAGGCAATAAGTCCGCAAAACGATATGGTTAATAATATCAATACAATCTTTTTCATAACGCTTTTATTTAATTTAAGTTTGCAAATATACCACTTTCGCCTAAATCCTCTTACCTTTGTGACTTAAAAGAATCAAAACCTGACATGATGAGATCCATATTGATCGTTGAAGATGATATAACTTTTGGAATGATGCTCAAAACCTGGCTAGGCAAAAAAGGATTTGAAGTATCATCAGTAAGTACCATTGCACGTGCCCGGAAGCATATCGAAAGCCAAACTGTAGATTTAATATTATCAGATCTGCGGTTGCCCGATCATGAAGGCATCGATTTACTGAAATGGATGAATGAACAGGGAAAAGCCATTCCTCTGATCATTATGACTGGTTATGCGGATATCCAGTCCGCTGTACTGGCAATGAAACTCGGAGCACGGGATTATATTGCCAAACCCGTGAATCCGGGAGAATTACTGAAGAAGATATCTGAAGCTTTACAGTCCGGAGAGGATTCTGTTATTCATAATACAGCTAAATCGTCTTCTAAAAAAGGCCCTACTGCTTCATCTAAAGATTCTACAGAAAACAACTGTGCCTACCTAGAAGGAGAAAGTGACGCAGCCAAGCAACTCTACAATTACGTTGGCCTGGTAGCCCCGACCAATATGTCCGTACTCATCAACGGTTCCAGCGGAACCGGAAAAGAATATGTGGCGCACCGCATTCACCAACTTAGCAAACGAAGCGATAAGCCGTTTGTCGCTGTAGACTGCGGCTCCATCCCGAAAGAACTGGCGGCTTCGGAGTTCTTCGGTCATGTGAAAGGGTCGTTTACAGGTGCGTTGACTGATAAAACCGGTGCTTTCGTCGCAGCCAACGGAGGGACTATTTTCCTGGATGAAATCGGGAACCTCAGTTATGAGGTGCAGATACAACTACTCCGTGCTTTACAGGAACGAAAAATACGTCCAGTAGGCTCTACACAGGAAATATCGGTAGATATCCGTCTGGTGTCCGCCACCAATGAGAATCTGGAACAAGCCATCGAAAAAGGCACTTTCCGTGAAGATCTTTATCATCGTATCAATGAGTTCACTCTGCGGATACCTGACTTGAAAGAGCGGAAAGAGGATATTTTGCTTTTTGCAAATTTCTTTCTTGATCTGGCAAACAAAGAACTGGATAAACATCTGATCGGCTTTGATGCAAAAGCATCGCAAGCTTTAATGAATTATCATTGGCCGGGAAATTTGCGCCAAATGAAGAACATCGTCAAAAGAGCAACTTTATTGGCACAAAGCAGTTTCATTACTTTATTGGAATTGGGGACCGAGCTTTTAGAAACTCCTGCATCCAGCAATACGAGCATTGCATTACGCAATGAAGAGACTGAAAAAGAGCATATTTTGGAGGCGCTACGCCAAACAGGAAACAATAAGAGTAAAGCAGCACAATTACTGAATATTGATCGAAAGACTTTATATAATAAATTGAAATTATACAATATTGATTTGTAACAAGTTACATTCTTGCATTTTCTCAAGTGTTCTCATGCCTATGAGAAAATTTTCTCAATGCAATGAGAAAAAATTCTCACTACTATGAGTATTTATTCTCATCACGGTGAGAAATGATTCCTTTTTGTAGTGCTCGAACTTATCTTTAACCGAATCTATCGCATTACCAGATATTATTAATTTTAATGCATATTCCATAGAATAAAATGACCCCCATGAATAAAAAAACATTATTACCCCTTGCATTTGTGCCACTCGCTGCAACCAATCTGCAAGCACAAAGCAATATGCAAATAGAACACGCGGACAAACGTCCGAATATCATTCTCTTTATGGTAGACGATATGGGATGGCAGGATACTTCACTCCCATTCTGGACACAGAAAACACACTATAACGAATTGTACGAGACTCCCAATATGGAGCGGTTAGCCAAACAGGGAATGATGTTTACTCAAGCGTATGCCAACAGTATCAGTTCTCCTACCCGGTGCAGCCTCATCACCGGAACAAACGCCGCACGTCACCGAGTAACTAACTGGACGCTGCAAAAGAATACAATGACAGACCGTAAAGATAGCATTCTGGCAGTCCCTGACTGGAATTACAATGGAGTAAGTCAAGTGTCCGGCACTAATCATACTTTCGTAGGAACCTCCTTCGTGCAACTGCTAAAGAACAGCGGTTATCATACTATACATTGTGGAAAAGCCCATTTCGGAGCGATAGATACTCCAGGGGAAGATCCGCATCATTGGGGATTCGAGGTAAATATTGCCGGACATGCGGCCGGTGGACTTGCCAGTTACCTGGGAGAAGAGAACTACGGACATACCAAAGATGGGAAAGCGGTATCACTGATGTCTGTTCCCGGATTAGAGAAATATTGGGGAACGGAAACCTTTGTAACTGAAGCATTGACGTTGGAAGCCATTAAAGCACTGGATAAAGCGAAAAAGTATAATCAGCCTTTCTATTTGTATATGTCGCAATATGCCATCCACCTTCCTTTGAACAAAGATATGCGCTTCTATGAGAAGTACAAGAAAAAAGGAATGACAGACCATGAAGCTGCTTATGCCACACTGATTGAAGGAATGGATAAAAGTTTAGGTGATTTAATGAACTGGCTGGAAAAGAATGGAGAAGCCAACAACACTATTATCATTTTTATGAGTGATAACGGAGGACTTGCATCCGAATCCGGATGGCGTGACGGCAAGCTGCATACACAGAATTATCCATTGAACAGTGGTAAAGGTTCTACTTATGAAGGCGGTATCCGCGAACCGATGATTGTCAGTTGGCCGGGAGTAGTAGCTCCGGGAAGCAAATGCAACAACTACTTGTTGATAGAAGACTTCTACCCTACTATTCTTGAAATAGCAGGTGTCAAGAACTACCAGACAGTTCAACCGATAGACGGTATCAGTTTCATCCCTCTGCTGAAACAGACAGGCAACCCAGCTAAGGGTCGGAGTCTTTTCTGGAATATGCCTAACAACTGGGGAAATGACGGTCCCGGAATCAACTTTAATTGTGCCGTTCGAAACGGTGACTGGAAATTGATTTATTACTATGGAACAGGAAAGAAAGAGTTATTCAACATACCTGATGATATAGGAGAAAGCAACGACCTTAGTGCACAGCATCCGGACATCGTGAAGAAACTTTCTAAAGAGCTGGGCAACTTTCTAAGAAAAGTAGATGCACAACGACCGACTTTCAAAGCGACAGGTAAACCTTGTCCCTGGCCGGATGAAATTAAGTAAATAGATTACCTAAATAAAAGAACTGTGGCGGGGAGTGTGGAATAATTCCACAC
>ENA-OPBS01003206-OPBS01003206.1-human-gut-metagenome-genome-assembly--contig:-NODE-3206-length-10531-cov-2.453131_pt1 | contig 10531 bp, 4 predicted proteins | sample MGYA00241074_ERZ501463 | MGnify/ENA primary metagenome ERZ501463 (study PRJEB25962, sample SAMEA2042578) | human gut metagenome | biome: human gut; feature: human-associated habitat; material: faeces...
CTCAAGCTGATGGGCTATAAGATGACCGACCTGAGCGGCGCGTTTCCCAACGCCCAGCTCAACAAGGCCAGCGAGATTGGTCTGCGTGCCGGCCTCGACCGCCGTCAGGGCGAAGCGATGAACTACGAGGACTGCGCCATCCTGCTCTACAACGCCCTCACCGCCATGAACGGCAGCGGTCAGGTCTACGCTTCCACCCTGGGCTTTGCCGTGAGCAACGGCCAGGTGGACATCTCTTCGGTCCTGCTGGACAACGTCAAGGGTCCCTTCGTGGCAGATGCTTCCACCGTCCTGCCTTTCGCCCCGGCGGCCATCTACCGCAACGACGAAGTCACCACCTCTGCGGCCCTCTCTCCCTATGATGTCTACTATTATAACGAGAGCGCCCGCACCGTCTGGCTCTACAACAAGCGCGCCGCAGGCCGCGTGACGGCTGTCTCGCCCTCGGCCAGCGCTCCGACCTCTGTGACCGTGGCCGGCGTCACCTACGCCATCGCTTCGCCCTCTGTGGCCTATCAGCTGTCCTCCCTGTCCGGCGGCGGCGTGGGCCAGGTGGTCACTCTGCTGCTGGGCATGAACGATGCAGCTGTCTCCGTCCTCACCGGCGACGCGGCAGACGCTGTGTTCTACGGCGTGGTCCAGTCCTCATCCCGCACCCTCGTGGAGACCAACAGCGCCGAGGTGCAGCAGGCCGTCTCCATCATGTGCACCGACGGCACGGCCCGCACCGTCAACGTAAACAATAAGCTCAATTTCCCGGCCGGCAAGCTGGTGGAGATCAGCGTGGACTGTGACGGTGAAAGCGTCCAGTCCATCTCGCCCCGCTCGACCAGCGGCATCGTCAGCGCCGACGGCACCGCGCTGGGCGACACCCCGTTTGCAGACAACGTGCAGATCATTGATACGACGTCGGAGGGTGTGGCTGGGGCAGTTCGCCCCAGCCGCCTATCGGGGGTAACTCTGAGTGAAAGCGACATTCGCTACTACACCACCAATTCCGCAGGCCAGATCGACCGGGTCATCCTCGACGATGTGACCGGTGACCTGTGGGAGTACGCTGCGCTGGATTCTGTCCGCCGCCTGACGGACGAAGCCGCCAAGAAGATCGACAAAAAAATCAGCGACAAGGCACAGGACGCCGCAAGAGAGGCCGCGGGCCTCCCCGCTGCGACCACCACCAAGGTAGACAAGACCGATGAGGAGACCTTCCAGGATGTGAAGAACATCCTTGTCCCCAGCACCAGCGATGTGCTCTACGGTCTCATCGACGGCAGTGTCGTCAGCTCTACCTGGAACACCCTTACCGGCAAGACGGACCAGCTGTTCAGCTATGTGCTCCGCCGCACCGGCGACAGCGTGGGCGGTACGCTGGGCGACTTCCTCAACTATCTGGGCGAGGGTGCGACCTACGTCTGCTACTCCGGCGGCAAGCAGGTGGCCTACAGCACCGCCACCAAGTACCCCGTTATCGCAGGAGGCATCGCCATCGGCCGTTCTGCTGACGGCAAGGCCATCAACCGGATGCTCCAGCTCTCGCCGGTAGTCATCGATAAGCTGGGCGCAGCTTCGGTCATGAGCGGCGACAAGCGCTATGAGACCGCCGACGATATGCAGGTGTATCTGTGGTCGAACGGCCAGTATTTCGCGACCTCGCTGCCCAAGATCAACACCGAGGATTATAAACTCATCGGCTGGTACGACAACTTCGGCTGCTCCGGCGGCAGGAAGATCCGTATCCTTGTGGCCGTCAAGACGAACTGAGCCTGAAATTTTCCAATCACAGAACAGCAGCCTCGCGGCAGATGAAGCGGGGCTGCTGTTTTATTCTCCTATTTGCCACACGCCCTATTTCGTGTTACAATAAAAACTAGAAAAATTGCGGAAAAAGGAGGTGCGGCAATGATACGCATTGCTCTGGTCGAGGACGAGGCAGAGGTGCGGGCGCAGCTTCAGGGGTATGTGCAGCGGCACACCCGGCAGTATGGCACCGAGTTTGCTGTGACGGAGTTTGCCGACGGAATGGAGCTGCTGGATGATTACCGCCCGGTGTACGACATCCTGTTTCTGGACGTGGAGATGAAGCATCTGGACGGCATGGAGACGGCCCGGCGGGTGCGGGAGCTGGACAAGGACGTCATCATCGTTTTTATCACGAATATGGCGCAGTACGCCATCGGCGGGTACGCGGTGGGTGCGCTGGACTATGTGCTCAAGCCGGTGCCTTATTTTGCATTTTCGCAGCAGCTGCGCAAGGCCGAAGAACAGCTGCGCCGCCGCGCACGGCATTATCTGGCCCTGCCGGTGGAGGGCGGGATGCGGCGGCTGGATTCGTCCCTCATCTATTATCTGGAAAGCGAGGGACACCGCGTCCATTTTTATACCGAAGAGGGCGATTTCGTGGCGGCAGGCACCCTGAAAGCCTTTGAGGAAAAGCTGGCCGAGCGGCCTTTTGCCCGCTGCAACAGCGGCTACCTTGTCAATCTGGCACAGGTGAAGAGCGTGCAGCAGGGGATGGTGCAGGTGGGACCCTACGAATTGCAGGTCAGCCGCCCCCGGCGGAAAGCCTTCCTCGCGGCGCTGGCCGACCACATCGGGGGTGAGGGTGCATGACGGCACTGCCCAACATCCCGCGCCTGTATACGGCGCTGGCCGAGTGTCTGGCCGTGGGCATCTACGCCCTGCCGCTGGGCATCCGCTTCGGCAAAACGGCCACCATCGCTGCCAGTGCGGCATGGGCGCTGGCCCTGAGTGCTTTTTTGCAGGCCACGGGCAGCGTTCCGCTGGCGTGGTGGATCCCCTGCATGGCGGCAGCTGTGGGGATACAGTATTTATACCTCTGGGTCACCCGCACCATCTCCCTGCTGGAAGCGGGCTATGTCTGCGCCCGGGCCTTCGTTCTGGCAGAGCTGGCGGCCAGCGCCGAGTGGCAGCTGCACTGCTTCCTCTGGCCTCAGCGCAGCGGGGCCGACGGCCTGTCACTGCTGCTTCTGGTGGTGGTCTATGGCGGCGTTTTCGGCTGCATCTGGGTGCTGGAGCATAAGCACAAAAGTCCCAAGGGCCATATCGTCATCAGCGGAAAAGCGGGCCTCGTGGCCGTCGTCATGGCGGCGATGGTCTTCGCGGTGAGCAACCTGCTGTTCTTGGGCGACCGCGAGGTGGACATGAGCGTCTACTACATCCGCACGCTGGTGGACATCTGCGGCGTGCTCATCCTGACGGTCCAGCACGAACAGCTGCGGGAGGCGGCGCTCCACAGTGAGCTTGCCGCCATGGACGAGGTGCTCCACCGCCAGTACGAGCAGTACAAGCGGAGCAAAGAGGGCATCCGGCTCATCAACAGCCGCTATCATGAGCTGAAAATTCAAATCGCGGACATCCGCGCCGAGCGCGACCGGGCCAAGCAGGACGCGGCTCTGGCCCGGATGGAGAGCGGCCTCCGGCAGTATGAGGCCGAGAACAAGACTGGCAACCCGGTATTGGATACACTATTGACCGCCAAAAGCATGGACTGCCAGCAGCGCGGCATCAACATGACCAGCGTGGCCGACGGCAGCCAACTGGGCTTTTTGAGCACGCGGGAGCTGTGTACCCTCGTGGGTGCGCCGCTGGACAACGCCATCGAGAGCGTGCTGGCCGAGCCTGACCCCGAAAAGCGTCTGCTGCGGGTGGCCATCTATAACCAGAGCGGCTGCGTGATGCTCCGCTTCGAGAACTACTGCGCCCAGCCCGTGGAGATGGGCGCGGACGGCCTGCCCGTCCACAACGCCCACGGCGGCTATGACTTACAGGGCGTGCAGGCGGCCGCCCAGCGCCACGACGGCACCATGACCCTTCATTGGGCCGACGGCTGGTTCACCCTGCGGATCTTGCTGCCTGTCCCATCGTGAGAAACGTCTCTGTCATCGCACAGCGATGACAGAGACGTTTTGTTATTCTGCACAATAAAACCGTTCTCAAAATTGTGAATTAGCACAATAAAATTTGAAACCGAATTGAAACTTCTGCAAACTATGCCTCCAAAATGACAGATTGTGAAGATGTTTGTGAATTTTCTTTGAATCCATTTATAATAGTGGCAATGCTCCGGGAGCTGTACCCGGAAAATATGGATTCAGAATAAGGAGGAAGAAAATTATGTTGTCCATCAATATGGATGATGTAATGCAGGTAGTTTCGAACATTCAGAACTATCTGATTGCATTCGGCGTCGTCCTCGTACTCGCGCTCCTCGTGATGTTCGCGGTGCGGAAGATGCCCAAAGCGAAAAAGAAGATGATCCGTGCGCAGTCCGGCCTCGCCATTCTGCTGGCGCTGGCGATTGTCGTCAACCTCATCTGCACCGGCCCCATGTCCACCATGCTGGATCTGGTCTCCGGCGAAGGTTCCATCAGTGAGGAGACTTCCGCAGAGGCCACCGAGCTGGTCAATGAGATCACCCAGGAAGGCATCGTTCTGGCTCAGAACGATGACAACATCCTGCCTGTGGCTTCTGGCTCCAAGCTGAATGTCTTCGGCTGGGCTTCCACCAGCCCCTGCTATGGCGGCACCGGTTCTGGCGCTCTGAACGACGCTTACCCTGTCACCGACCTGCTCACCGGTCTGCATGATGCAGGCATCGAGACCAACGACGAGCTGAGCAAGTTCTACACCGATTACTGCTCCACCCGCCCCAGCGTCGGCATGGCACAGCAGGACTGGACTCTGCCCGAGCCGAATGTCAGCCTGTACACCGACGAGATGATGGCAAACGCCAAGGCATATTCTGACACCGCTATGGTCGTCATCACCCGCGTCGGCGGTGAGGGCGCAGACCTTCCCACCGATATGTCTGCTGTCGTGGACGGCAGCTGGGTCCGCCGTGTGGCAGATTACCGTGGTTCTCAGCGCGGTGCCGGCTACTACAACGGCACTTACGATGACACCCTGAACGAGGGCAATGACTGGGATAAGGGCGACCACTTCCTGCAGCTGTCCAACCGCGAGGAAGAGCTCATCGACCTCGTCACTTCCAACTTCGACAACGTCATCGTCGTTTACAACGGCGCAAACGCTTTCGAGATGGACTGGGTCAAGGATTACCCCCAGATCAAGGGCGTCCTGCTCTGCCCCGGCACCGGCCAGTCCGGCTTTGAGGGCTTTGGCCGCGTGGTCGCCGGTGAGGTCAATCCCTCCGGCCGTACCGCTGACACCTATGTCGCTGACCTGACCACTTCTCCGTGGTGGAACAACTTCGGCGACTTCAAGTACACCAATACTTCCGAGTTCAATTCCAACGCAAGTATGTTCGACCCGGAGGGCACCAGCCCCTCCTTCGTCAACTACGTTGAGGGCATCTACGTCGGCTACAAGTTCTATGAGACGGCTGCCGATGAGGGCCTCATCGACTACGACAAGGAAGTTGTCTATCCCTTTGGCTACGGCCTGAGCTACACCACCTTCACCCAGAAGATGAGCGACATCACCAACGACGGCAGCAGCCTGAAGTTCTCTGTCACCGTCACCAATACCGGCTCTGATGCCGGCAAGGATGTCGTGGAGATCTATAATGATCCTCCGTACACCAACGGCGGCATTGAGAAGGCTTCCGCAAACCTGCTGGACTTCGCCAAGACCAGCGAGCTTGCCCCCGGCGAGAGCGAGACCATCGACTTCACCATCCCGGTCGAGGATCTGGCTTCCTACGATTACAAGAACAACGGCTGCTATGTGCTGGAGGCTGGCGATTACATCATCAGCACCAACTCTGACTCCCACAATGTTCTGGATTCCAAGACCTACACTGTCGCCTCCGACATCGTTTACAACGAGTCCAACAAGCGCGAGAGCGACGAGGTCGTGGCGACCAATCAGTTCGATTTCGCCGAGGGCGAGATCACCTATCTGTCCCGTGCAGACGGCTTTGCAAACTACGACGAGGCCATTGCCGCTCCCGCTACCTATGAGATGAGCGACGAGGTCAAGGCTGGCTTCGAGAACTGCTTCACCTACACGGAGTCCGGCTACGAGAAGGACGATGATGCCAACGCAGAGGACATTACCACCGGCGCAAAGAACGGCCTCAAGCTGGCTGACCTGCGCGGCGTGGACTACAATGATTCCAAGTGGGATGACCTGCTGGATGAGATGAGCATCGACGACCTGCAGCAGACCATCGGCTTCGGCGGCTATCAGACCGCAGCCGTGGACAGCATCGGCAAGGTGCGCACCAACGACTGTGACGGCCCTGCATCCATCAACAACAACTTCACCGGCGTCGGTTCTGTCGGTTTCCCGGCTGCTACCCTCATCGGTATGACCTGGAGCAAGGATCTGGCCCACGACTTCGGCGACAGCATCGGCAAGATGGCCAATGAGATGAACACTTCCGGCTGGTATGGCCCGGCTATGAACATCCACCGCACCGCATTCTCCGGCCGTAACTTCGAGTACTACTCTGAGGACGGTGTCCTGTCCGGTGCTATGGCCGCAAATGCCATCGCAGGCGCACAGGAGCACGGCGTCTACGCTTACATGAAGCACTTTGCCCTGAACGATCAGGAAGGCAATCGTAACTGCATGGTGGCTACCTGGTCCAACGAGCAGGCTATCCGCGAGATCTACCTCAAGCCCTTCGAGATGTCTGTCAAGGATGCTGACTGCCACGCTGTCATGTCTTCCTTCAACTACATCGGCAATCGCTGGGCTGGCGGCTGCTCTGAGCTGCTGCAGAATGTCCTGCGCGGCGAGTGGGGCTTCCTCGGCTTTGTCGAGACCGACTACTTCGGTGTCTACGGCTACATGACCGCCGATCAGGCTGTCCGCAACGGCGGCGACCTGATGCTCTGCACCACCGGCAACGATTACAATAATGTGACCGTTCTGACCAACAGCAGCAAGCAGGCAATGCGCACCTCTGCCAAGAACATCCTCTACACCGTGGTCAACAGCCGCGCTTATGAGGCTGAGAACCTGAACCCCGGCATGGCAAAGTGGAAGGTCATCCTGATCGGCGCTGACGTCGTGGCCGCGCTGCTCATCGTTGGCTTGGAGTACACCGCCATCAAGAACTACAAGAAGCGCAAGGAAGAAGAGGAAGAAGTCTAAACCGGACCCTCTCTCCATGCAGCACCTGAACTGAACCAACGGCAAAGGCCCGCTGCACCAGACAGCGGGCCTTTGCCCTGCTCAGGATAAAATGAGGAAAATGCGATGAAGCATACCGACATCATCCAGAAACTGAACTTAGAGCAAAAATGCGCCCTGCTCTCGGGTGAGACTGTCTTTACCACCCGCGCTCTGCCGGGCAAGGGCATCCCAGCCATCACCCTTTCGGACGGCCCCAATGGTGTCCGCAAGCAGGCCGGCGCCGCCGACCATCTGGGCCTCAACCCCAGCGTTCCGGCAACCTGTTTCCCGACCTCTTCCGCCACTGCGTGCAGCTGGGATGAGAAGCTGGGCGAAGCCGTGGGCGAGGCACTGGGCGAGGAAGCCGCTGCACAGGAAGTGGCTGTCCTGCTCGGCCCTGGCCTGAACATCCAGCGCAGCCCCCTTTGCGGCCGCGACTTCGAGTATTTCTCGGAAGACCCCATCCTCGCGGGCAGGATGGCCGCTGCCTATGTGCGCGGCATCCAGAAAAACGGCATCTCTGCCTGCCCCAAGCACTTTGCGGTCAACAGTCAGGAGCTGCGCCGCATGGCCAGCGACTCGGTGCTCGATGAGCGCACCCTGCGGGAGCTGTATCTGACCGGTTTCGAGATCGTGGTGAAAGAGGCAAAGCCCAAGACCATCATGACCTCCTACAACCTCATCAACGGCACCTACGCCAACGAGAATGCCCACCTGCTGCAGGACATTCTGCGGAAGGACTGGGGCTTCGACGGAGCCGTCGTCACCGACTGGGGCGGCTCCAATGACCACGCCCTCGGCGTGAAGAACGGCTCCACCCTCGAAATGCCCTGTCCCGGCGGAGACTCCATCCGGGAGCTGATGAAGGCCGTACAGGACGGCAAAATTTCCGAGGCCGACGTGGACGCCCGCCTCGACGAGATGCTGGAACTGGTGCTCTCCACCCACGCTGCGGTGGAAAAAGCGCCCCGCACCTTCGACGCTGCTGCGCACCATAAGCTTGCCCGCCGCGCGGCCGCAGAGAGCATCGTCCTGCTCAAGAACGAGGGCGGCATCCTGCCGCTCAAGCCTAATGAGAAGCTGGCCGTCATCGGCGACTTTGCCGAGACGCCCCGCTATCAGGGCGCAGGCTCCAGCGCCGTCAACTCCATCAAGGTGGATTCCTTTCTGGACTGCCTTGCCGAAAGCGGCCTGAACAGTGTTGGCTACGCCAAGGGCTTTGACCGGCAGGGCAAGCCCGACGAGACGCTGAAGGCCGAAGCGGTGCAGCTGGCAAAGAACGCCAATGTGGTGCTGCTGTGCATGGGTCTGGACGAGATCAAAGAGAGCGAGGGCATCGACCGCGCCGACATCAAGCTGGCAGAGAACCAGCTGGAACTGCTGGCCGCTGTGGCGGCGGTAAACCCCAACGTGGTGGTGCTGCTGAGTGCAGGCTCCTCGCTGGAAAGCGGTTGGGTCAAGGACTGCAAGGCGCTGGTCTACGGCTGCCTGGGCGGTCAGGCCGGTGCGGGCGCACTGGTCGAGGTGCTCACCGGCGCGCAGAACCCCTGCGGCAAGCTGGCGGAGACTTGGGCGCGCAGCTACGCCGACACCCCCGCAAAGGCGCATTTCGGCGGCGACGGTCCCACTGTGGAGTACCGCGAGGGGCTGTATGTGGGCTACCGCTACTACGACACCGCCGGTGTGCCCACCGCCTTCCCCTTCGGCTACGGCCTGAGCTACACCAGCTTTGCGTACAGTGACCTGAAAGCAGACGAAAACGGCGTGACCCTGACTGTCACCAACACCGGCAGCTGTGCCGGTGCCGAGATCGTCCAGCTCTACGTCGCAAAGCAGGACGCAAAAATCTTCCGTCCGGTGCAGGAGCTGAAGGGCTTTGCAAAGGTCTTTCTCGCCCCCGGCGAGAGCAGGACGGTGAGCATCGCTCTGGACGACAAGGCGTTCCGCTACTGGAACGTCAAGACTGACCGCTGGGAAGTCGAAGGCGGAAGCTATCAGCTCCGCGTGGGTGCATCCAGCGCAGACATCCGCCTGACGGCGGAAGTCTCCGTCAAGGGGACCAACGCTCCCGACCCCTACGAGGGCCTCGACCTGCTCCACTACGTCTCCGGTCAGATCACCTATGTGACCGACGCCGAGTTCGAGGCTCTGCTGGGCCACCCTGTGCCGGAGGATGTCGTCCGCATCGACCGGAACATGACGCTGGGCGAGATGGACCATGGCCGCAGTCCGCTGGGCTGGGTGGCACAGAAGGTGCTGCGCTACCGTCTGGACAGCAGCTTTGCAAAAGGCACCCCCGACCTGAACACCGTGTTCCAGTATAATATGCCGCTGCGTGCGCTGGCCAAGATGACCAACGGCATGGTGAGCATGGGCATGGTGGACGGCCTCGTCTGGGAGCTGAAAGGCTTCTGGCTCGTGGGCATCCTCCGGGTCATCTATGAGTTCGTCAAGAATCTCATCCTGAACAGCCAGATGGAAAACCGGCTCAAAAACAGCTGAAAGGAATAAGGTCATGAATTTCTGGAATAACTTTGCGGCAAAGCACCCCGCCGCTGCCAAGTGGGTGCGCGAGGGCGGACTGTTCGTCATCGTGTCCAACCTCATCACCGTGTTCAAGTACCTGCTGCTGCAATTTCTGCCCAAGGCCTTTGCAAGCCTGCCGGTGGTGGATTTCGGCTGGCCGGGCATTGATATCACCCTGTTCGGAGAGACCTTCAAGTGGAACATCCTCGGCTACGATGCCGCCCACGGTGGTCTGCCCTACTTCTGCGCCTACATGATCGCCATGGTCATCGGCGAGTGCATCAATTTCCCCATTCAGCGCAATTTTGTGTTCCGCAGCAAGGGCAATCTGGCAAAGCAGATCGGCTGGTATGTGTTGGCGTTCTGCGTCATCACCTGCATCGTCAACTCCATCAACTGCATCTGGGTGGCGGTGGCAGGTCTGCTGGTGCCGGACTTCATCTACAACATCGGCACTACGGTGCTGAACGGCGGTATCTCCATGGTCATCTTCTTCTTCGTGAATAAGATCATCTTCCCGGAGGGCGAAAAAGCCGCCAAATAACAAGTCATCTCCTTCATTTTCTTCTTTTCATCACAAAGGCTCTCGCCCGTTCTGTGCATATGACAGAACAGGTGGGAGCCTTTGGCTTATGATCATCCTATCGCACAAAAGGCAGGATACCATCGTAATGATGATATCCTGCCTTTGCTCGTTCCGGTCCTCGTCCTGTGACCTCCGCCAAAAAAAAATCCCCAGACCGAATGGTCTGGCGGCATCTTTCTTGGTAGACATTCCTACGCGTTGGGAACCGCGCACTAATCAAAGCCCTGCTAGGGCTTTGATTGCCCCGCCTGCGGCGCGGCCGTGCTGTTCGAGCCCTGTACCGTCCTGCTCTGACGCAGGTTAGTGGATGACACA